>RCUT01000344.1_pt1 | contig 25171 bp, 24 predicted proteins | sample 2166171 | NCBI WGS metagenome assembly RCUT01 (sample SAMN09932757, study PRJNA488358) | compost metagenome | isolation source: compost soil in 4-hydroxybenzoic | place: Germany: Experimental Botanical Garden
CCGAAACGATGTTGACGAGGTTGGACACCACCAGGGGCAGGCTCGCCGTGTCGGCAATGAAACCGGCCGCCATGACGAACGCCAGGGTAGACGCTGGCGAAAAACGCAGTGCGAGCAGTATTGAAACAACGATGGGGGTCAGGATCAGGGCTGCACCGTCGTTGGCAAACAGCGCGGATACGCCGGCCCCCAGCAGAATCGTGAAAACGAACAGGCGCCGCCCGTCACCCTTGGCCCAGCGCGCCACATGCAATGCCGCCCACTGGAAAAACCCGGCCTCATCGAGCAGCAGACTGATGATGATGAGCGAGATGAAGGTCGCGGTGGCGTTCCAGACAATGGCCCACACCAGTGGAATATCGTCCAGTGTCACGACGCCTGCCAGCAGGGCCAGGATGGCTCCCAGGGAGGCGCTCCAACCGACGCCCAGGCCCTTGGGTTGCCAGATGACCAACACCATGGTGAGCAGGAAAATGATAAACGCAGTAAACATGCGGAGTCTCGATGAGTGAAGGGTCAGCAGCAGGCGGAAGTGTTGAGTGGACGGTCGCCCATCGCGGCAAGACGAGTGCTGTCGTCCGCAAGCCAGTCGGCGTTTGCCAGCAAGGTTGTCTCGAGAACGTCGCGAACCCACGCGGGCAGATCGGGATTGAGCCGGTAATACACCCACTGCCCCTGGCGACGGTCGAGAAGCAGGCCGCAGCCGCGAAGCTGGGCAAGGTGGCGGGAAATTTTGGGCTGACTGTCGTCCAGGGCGCAGACCAGCTCACACACGCATAACTCGCCTTCACGAGTGATGAGCAAAGTGGCCCGGGCGCGGGTTTCGTCGGACAGACATTTGAATACGGCAGCAGGATTGAGCATTGGCGTGGCTCGATACATATGGTTATTCGAATATACGATTTTCCATATGTATTGTGCAAGCCGCTCGGGCTCGCGAAGGGAAGGCTCGGCCCGAACAGGTTGTTCAGGTATGAGATAGACTCGAGCCCATTCGGCACAAGGCACAGGAGAGGCGGTGAATGGAATCATTTAGCGTACGCGAGCTGAAAATGACTGACGCTCAAGCGTTGCTGGCTTTCGAAATCCAGAACCGTGAATGGTTCGAATCCCATATCGATGCGCGCGACCCTGCTTTTTACTCGTTGGAGGGTGTCGCCGATCATATCGAAAGCTATTTGTCCGATTTCGCCATCGGCGCCTGGCACCCCTTTGTCATCGAGGATTCCAGTCGGAGAATCGTCGGTCGAGCCAATCTGAAAAGCATCGACTCATCGACGGGTTCTGCCGAAGTCGGCTATCGGATCGATCAACGCGTGTGCGGGCAGGGGTTGGCAACACGGGCGCTGAGGCACCTGATCCAGGAGGCCCGGATACGCTGGGGACTTGCGCAACTGGTTGCGTATGCCTTCAGGGAGAACGCCGGCTCCAGAAAAGTCCTGGATCGGTGCGGATTCAAGCTTGAGCAACCCTCCTGCAACGACAACACGGGGGGCGAAGATCGATTCGTCCTGTCGATCAGATGATGCTTGCGCAACTGTCGCAGCATCATTTCACTGCGTTATTCAGGGATCATCGGTGCGGCGATATCGGCGGCGATGTCATTTTGGCTAAACATTCGGGCACCAAAGTGATCCTTGATTGAGCGAACACAAAAAATCCCGAAAACATTTCTGTTTCCAGGATTTTTCATTGTTTCGATGCGGTGATGCTATTTGCTCTCGATTTTCCCTTAGACACCAACTGCCAGAGGGAACAATCCCAGCAGCAGGCAGGCGAGCAAGATCAGGAAGCTCAGCGCGAACGCCCATTTCATTGTGTATTTCTGGTGGTCGCTGAACTCCACACCTGCCAAGCCACAGAGCAGGTAGGTCGAGGCCACGAGAGGGCTGAGCAAGTGGACCGGTTGACCCACCAGTGAAGCCCGTCCAATTTCTGCCGCGGAGATGCCATAGGCCGCTGCAGCTTTGGCAAGCACTGGCAGCACACCATAGTAGAAGGCGTCATTGGACATGAAGAAGGTGCCCGGAATACTCGCCAACGCGGTGATCGGCGCCATGTACGGACCCCAGGTCGCCGGTAACATTGCCAGGAAACTCGCTGACATCGCATTGACCATGCCCGTACCGGACAGAATACCTGCCAGGATGCCGGCTGCCAGGAAGATCGCGATCTGGTTCAAAGCCGTTGGAGCGTGCGCGGAAATACGACGGCGCTGATCGTTCATGTGCGGGTAGTTGATCACCAGCGCAATGGAGAACGCGACCATGAACAAAATGGACAGTGGCAGTATTTCCATCACCAGGCCGGCCATCAAGGCGATCGTAAGGCCAGCGTTCAGCCAGAACAGTTTTGGGCGACGCAGTTCGGCATTCTCGTCTGACATGGATGGCAGACCTTCGTCGTCAGCCTCATCCTCAAAGACGGTGGCGGCAGCACCCAGCGATAAGCGCAGTGTGCCCAAGCGTTGACGCTCGCGAATACCGATGAAGTAAGCCAGTGCAAGAACACCCAGGAAGCCCACCACCATAACCGGGATAAGCGGGATAAACAGTTCGGCAGTATCGACTTGCAAGGACGCTGCAGCACGTGCCAGAGGACCGCCCCACGGCAACAGATTGGTGACGCTCGCCGCAAGAATCACTACACAGGTGAGTGACAGTGGTTCGAGTCGCAGGCGCTTGAACAGAGGCAGCATCGCGGTGACGGTAATCATGTACGTTGTGGAACCGTCGCCGTCCAGCGATACCATCCCTGCCAGCAGTGTTGCAAACACGACGGCCTTCATCGGGTCGCCATTGATCAGCTTGATGAACTTACGAATGACCGGATCGAACAGACCGGTATCGAACATCACGCCAAAGTAGAGGATCGCGAACATCACCATGACCGCGGTTGGAGCAACCTTTTTTAGACCCTCGATCATCATGCCGCCCATGTCCGGGCCAAAACCCGCCAGCAGAGCGAATACGATAGGGACTATTGTCATCGCTACCAACGGTGACAACCGCTTGGTCATGATCAGTGCCATGAAGGTCACGATCATGCCGTAGCCGAGTATTGAGAGCATTTGTATCACCTTGACGTAAAGTACAATTGTTTTTATGGGATCTGCGCAAAAAGCGCATCAAGGTTCCCGCTGCATTTTTGGTCTGATCCAGCGGGTTGCCGCTGAGTCTCACACGAGTATCAACTCATGTGAAGACCACCATTTAGCGAGAAGTCAGCACCGTTCGCATACCCAGCCTCATCGGAGGCAAGCCAGGCACAGACAGCGGCGATTTCCTCAGGCGTTCCAAGGCGTCGAGTCGGAATGTCCTGGATGATGCGGTCCATGACGTCGGCGGTAGTAACGGACTTGAGTTTGGGAGTGGCAATGTAACCAGGGGATACGGTATTCACCGTGACGCCACGGGATCCCACTTCTCGTGCCAAAGCACGGGTGAAACCCCGGATTGCAGACTTGGCGGTGGAGTAGTTGACCTGACCCACTTGACCCAGTTGGGCGTTGACTGAGGAGATGTTGATAACGCGTCCCCAGCCTCTTTCAGTCATGCCATCGATAACCTGTTTGGTTACGTTGAACAGAGAGTTGAGGTTGGTGTCGATGACGGTTGTCCAGTCGTTTGGCTGCATTTCCTGAAAGACAACGTTGCGAGCGGTGCCTGCGTTGTTGATCAGGACATCGACTGGCCCGACATTTTTCTTGATCTGCTCAAAGGCTTGGCGGCAAGAGTCCCAATCAGCAACGCTTCCTTCAGAGGCGATGAAGTTAAAGCCAAGCTCCTTTTGCTGAGCGAGCCAAGTGTCTTTCAATGGGGAATCGGGACCGCATCCTGCGACAACGGTAAATCCGTCTCGGGCGAGTCGCTGGCAAACTGCTGTGCCCAGGTTTCCCATGCCAGCAGTAACAAAGGCGATCTTCTTGGTCATGCGTTAACTCCTTTTGTGTTTTTTGTGGGGAGTATTGCGTGCAACCTTCAAGGGCTACTGGCCCTAATAAACTCCACTCGAAATTGTTTTGCAAGGTAACGCAGTACAATTTCTTCAAAAAGAAACGATTTCTTACCAACGGTCATGTTCATGCGGGTTGGGTTTCATGATCCTCCATAGATCTTCGAGCCCGTCGAACGTGGAGGCGCGAGGGCGATACTCGCATCCCACCCAGCCTTGATAGGCATGGTCTTCAAGCATGGAGAGCAGTTTTGGAAAATCGACATTGCCAGTACCAGGTTCATTCCGGCCCGGGAAGTCGGCCACTTGGACATGACTAACGCGCGGCCACCATTGATTTAGCTTTCGCAGACAATCCTCGCCCAGAAGCTCCGTGTGGTAGGTGTCCAAGATCAGGCCGAGGTTGGGAAGGGCCTCAAGCATTTCCTCTGCAAAGTCGAAGCGGCTCATCAGGTAGCCCGGAACCTCAGTTGAGCTGATCACTTCAATCAAGGGTTCAATGCCTTCGCCAGACAAGAACTCGGCCGCGTACTTCAGGTTACGTCGATAAATACCGCTGTCGGCAATCACCCCAAGCTCAGCAAGCGACACACCAGACATCAGGTGCACCATTTTGCAGTCGAGCACCTTTGCGTATTGAACGGCTTGGTTCACTTCTGCCAGGAAATCCTGCTTTGAGCGACAAATGCCAGTGGTGCCTTTTGTTACTCCTGATGGCGCGGCAAATTGCACCATCTGCAGCTGATGCTCATTGAGAAGCTCCGCAATGTGCGTCGCTTCGTATTCATAGGGCGAGGGGAACTCGACCGCTCGAAATCCTGATTTCGCAGCCGCAGCAAACCGCTCTAGAAATGGCAATTCCGTAAATTGGAATCCAATGTGTGCGTTTAATCTGGTCATGCCTTACTCCGAGATTTTTCGACCTGCATCAAGCGTTCAAAAGGTTACGAAGTTTCAACACTGCGCTATCTGGCGTGGTCAGCACTGAAAGGCCGCTCGCTTGGCTTGCCAATTGCGCTGCGCTGGTCATGGAAAACTGCGCGAAACACAGCAGTTCGCTGCTCGTAGGCGCGCGAGCCGAATCAACAATCAAAGCGTCATGACGATCTGTATTTCCCCTGCGCAGTTCGTCAAACGCTTCAGGGCAGACCCGTGTATCGAGTTCAATCTCTACGCCGAGTTGCCGCGCATAGCTTTCAAACTCCTCAGTCATCGAAGTAATGGCTGGTTTGAAGGTCGCAAGGATAGTGATCCTTTGGGTGCGTTGAATGGCCTCCTCGATCATGGCTTCGTTCGGTTTGAGCACAGGGATGCTCAACGAGCGCTTGCACAGATCAATGGCGTCACCAAAAGCGGAGCACGTAAACAAGATCGCATCAGCCCCTGACTCCGCCGCATAGGTAGCCAGTTTCAAAAAGCGTTCATTCAATGCTGGAGTGAGTTCACCGGCTTCCGCCAAGTCGCTGGAAAGCGAGTCTTCCAACAGATTTGCGAGCTTGGCCTCGGGCCAGAGCCGAGTGAAAGCTTCAGTGATGGGGGCGATTGCCACCGGCGTCGCATGAATCAAATAGATACGTGGTGCAGTCATGACGTATTCCTGGTTTGTAGTAGATCAAGTTGATGGACGGTGAAGCCTTGGCATTTCGGTGGCGTGTTGATGCGCATGAGGTGTGTTATTTTTCTTTCAAGTCCCGGATTTGGGTGTCATGGCTCCATCCCAGACCTTTGCATCGAATCCATCCTCCTCTGATAACCGGTTTCCATGAATTCAGCAGAATTGACTCATCCACAACCATTGGCGGGCGAACAATCCAAAATGAAGCCCAAGATAAAAAAAGACCTTGCGGAGCAGTTGGCTCCCAAGATCATCGATATGGCGAGAGCCAGGTCGATGCGCGCCGGTGATCCGCTGCGCGAGGAGTCTTTTGCCAAAGAGTTGGGGGTCTCCCGTTCGCCGATTCGACGTGGTTTCGCTTTGTTGGCTGAGTTGGGCCTCGCGACCAAGGAACCGAATCGGGGCTATTTCCTGACGGCTGACGCGCGAGGAATCGACAGTCGTAAGCTCCCCTTGGAAGTCGACCCTTTTGAAGATTTCTATCTGCGTGTCGTCGATGACGTTCTTCGTGGCGACATCCCAACGACTTTTTTTGAAGCCGAGTTGATGCGCAAATATGAGGTGCCTAGAGGGCAACTCATGAAGGTCCTGAACCGGTTGGCCAATGAGGCGATGATTGAGCGCAAGCCTGGGCAGGGGTGGGAGATCAATAGTTTTCTGCATGACTCCAAGGCCCATATTCAAAGCTACCGTTTTCGTATGGCTATTGAACCGGCTGCCGTGCTCGAACCTGGCTACGAGGTGGATAAGGCCGCGTTTGCCAAAGCTCGTGAGACCCAGCAAAAAATGCTGGATGGAGACATTTTTAACCTGTCGCGATCTCAGCTGTTTCAGATAGGTGCACAGCTTCACGAACTGGTGGTCCGTTGTTCGGGCAACGCTTTTTTTCTCGAAGCTATCCGCCGGCAAAACCAGTTGCGTCGATTCATGGCCTACAAGGCCAACGTGGACCGGCCTCGCTTGATCAACCAGTGTAAAGAGCACATCCATCTTCTAGATCTCATCGAAAGTGGGCAGCGAGAAGCGGCTGCGGAGTTCCTGCGCAATCACCTCGATGTCGTCGGGCGGCAGAAAACCGACAAAGAGGCCAAGGATGAACTGGAATACCAGCGCAGCCTTGAGATCTCGGTGGTCAGCTAAGCCGCGGCTCGTTCAGCAGCACCACCCCATCGTCATCACCGTATAGCTGGTCGCCATCTGCGATGGTGTGCCCGGCGAATTCCACCGCTATACCAATCTGGCCCTCGTTGCGTTTGACGGTCTTTCGCGGTGATGTGCCCAGTGCCTTAATGGCAATCGGCATGTCGCGCAGAGCCGCCTTGTCGCGGATGTAACCGTAGATCAGTACGCCGGCCCAGCCGTTCCTCACCAAGTCCTCAGCGATCACATCGCCAAACAGTGCGTACCGATCACTACCCCCACCATCCACGACCAACACTCTGCCTTGACCCGGCAAACTGCTTATTTCTTTGATCCTTGAATTGTCCTCAAAGCATTTGAGGGTGAAAGCACGGCCCTCGAAATCATTTTTCCCGCCAAAGTCCCTGAACACTGGGGCCAGAACCCGAATGGTGTCCGGGTATTGGTCGCACAAATCAGATGTTTTAACTGTCATGGAGTGAGTCTCCTGGCTCGATTGATGGATGACCGTTGAGCGAAAAGATTGCACAAACTGAATATTCATGCAATAAAATGCAATCTGTCGAAGGCGATAACGACACTGCTCCAGGAAATGTCAGGACGAACGGGAGCAAATGGTTAAGGATTTCGCCTCGCCAATATTGTACTTTGTATTTACGATGTACATAAATGGAGCGGTTTTCAGACAGACCTGCTTCAAAAAATTCAGCTCAAACAATAAGCAAGGGGTGTGCGATGCGTATTTTGGTTCTTCCTGGTGATGGTATCGGTCCGGAAATCGTTGAATCTTCGATGTCGGTCCTGCAAGCAGCCAACAAAAAATTCGATCTGGACCTGAGCTTCGATTACGAGGATGTAGGTTTCACGAGCCTGGATAAATACGGCACCACCTTGCGTGATGAAGTGCTGGAAAAGGCCAAGGGCTACGACGGCATCATTCTCGGCACCCAATCGCACGCCGACTATCCAGTGCCTGAAAAGGGCGGTCGTAACGTTTCCGCCGGTTTCCGCATTGGCCTGGATCTCTATGCCAACGTACGTCCTGCCCGTACTCGTCCGTTCCTGACTTCGAACATGAAGGAAGGCAAGACGATGGATCTGGTCATCATGCGCGAAGCGACTGAAGGCTTTTATCCGGACCGCAACATGAGTCGCGGCTGGGGCGAAGTGATGCCGACCCCTGATATGGCTTTATCCACGCGTAAAATCACTCGTCATTGCAGTGAGCGAATTGCCCGCCGAGCGTTCGAGTTGGCTATGAAGCGTGACAAGAAGGTCACTGCCATTCACAAAGCCAACAGCTTCCATATGACTGATGGCCTGTTCCTGGAGTGCGTCCGTGATGTGGCAAAGGACTTCCCAGAAGTGGCTCTGGACGATCTGCTGGTCGATGCGTCGACTGCCCACCTGGTGCGCAGCCCTGAGCGTTTCGACGTGCTGGTCGCTACGAACTTCTACGGCGACATCATCAGCGACCTCGCCAGTGAACTGTCGGGTAGCCTGGGTCTCGCCGGCTCCATGATGGCCAGCGATATTCACTGCTGCGCCCAAGCACAGCATGGCTCCGCGCCGGATATCGCAGGTCAGGACAAGGCCAACCCGGTCTCCATGATTCTCTCCGTCGGCATGTTGCTGCAATGGATGGGCGAGCACCACAACAATGAAGCATTCATCAAAGCCGGTCTGGAAATGGACAAGGCCGTGGATGTTGTTCTGAAAGATCCTAAGCAACGCACCCCGGATCTGGGCGGTTCTAGCGGTACCAAAGCTTTTGGTGAGGCCGTCGCCAAGGTCATCCTGGGCTGATCGACACGGGCGGCATGAATGTCATGCCGCCCGTTGTTTGGAGTATTGCTGGATCAATAACAAGAGAATGCCTTTCATCCTTGGGGTAACCAAAGGAGGGGCGCGAGGAGAGAACAGTGAGTCAATTACTACTCGGTTGCATCGCTGACGACTTCACCGGCGGTACTGATTTGGCCAGTACTTTGGTACGTGGCGGGATGCGAACGCTGCAAGTGATCGGTGTGCCTGAAGGGCCCTTGCCAGAAGATATTGATGCTGTCGTTATTGCCCTGAAAAGCCGCACTGTCAGTCCCGAAGAGGCCGTTACTCAATCGCTTGAAGCGTTGGAGTGGTTGCGCACTGCGGGTTGCCAACAGTTTTTTTTCAAGTATTGCTCGACGTTCGATTCGACTTCTCGCGGGAACATCGGGCCTGTCGCCGACGCACTCGCTGATGCTTTGAATGTCTCGTTTGCTGTGGCTTGCCCTGCATTCCCGGAGAACAAACGCACGATTTTTAACGGTCATTTGTTTGTCGGTGATGTGTTGTTGAGCGAATCCGGAATGCGCAATCATCCGTTGACGCCAATGACTGATTCCAATCTGGTTCGAGTGCTACAACAGCAGACGCTCAAGCCAGTCGGGCTCGTTGCGCATTCGGTCGTAAGCAAGGGCGCGCAAGCCATTTCAACTGCCTTCAGTAACTTTGAGGCTCAGGGCCGCGGTTACGTCATTGTCGATGCGATAGATGATGAGGATCTACACGCAATCGGTCAGGCTGTTGCGGACCATAAACTCGTTACCGGCGGATCTGGAGTTGCGCTGGGTCTCCCTGAAAACTTCCGCCGTGCAGGTTTGCTGGGCAAATCCGAGACCGCTTCGGTACTACCCGCCATTGAAGGCTTGTGCGCGGTGGTTTCCGGAAGTTGTTCAGTGGCGACCAATAGCCAGGTCGAGCACTGGCAAAAGAGTCGTCCGAGTTTCTCCCTTGACCCGCTGCTCCTGACGAATGGTCATGATCAGGTAGCCGAAGCACTCGCCTGGGCGAAAGACTTGATTCAGCAAGGGCCGATTCTGATTTACGGCAGTGCGCAGCCAGAGACGGTAACGCTTGCACAGCAGAAGCTCGGTGTTGAAGCCGCAGGGCAGATCGTTGAAGACGCGCTATCCGCCGTAGCTGTTGGCCTATATGAAATGGGCGTTCGTAAACTCGTGGTGGCCGGTGGCGAAACGTCGGGTGCAGTGGTCAAGGCACTTAAGGTCAAGGCGCTGAGAATCGGCGCGACAATTGATCCCGGTGTGCCTTGGACGCTTGGCTTGCGGGACGACCCGGTTGCCTTGGCACTTAAGTCCGGCAATTTCGGAACAGTAGACTTCTTCGAGAAGGCATTGGCCAATGCGCCATGATCTGCTCAGCCTGGAAATCTTCATGGCAGTGGCGGAGCAGCGGAACCTGACAAAGGCTTCGCAACTCTGCCACTTGGCGACGTCCGCGGTCAGTAAACGGATCAGCGAGCTTGAGGAGAAAGTCGGCTCACCTCTGTTTGTTCGCTACCCCCGCGGAATGGAGCTGACTCCGGCAGGGCAGTCGCTTCGTCATTACGCGTTGCAGGTGAATGAAACCCTCCAGAAGATGGATCAGGAGCTGAGTGAATATGGCGCTGGGATCAAAGGCCATGTTCGTTTGCACGCCATTACATCCGCGTTAGCACAACAGCTGAGCCTGGACATCGGGACGTTCCTGGAAACGTACCCCGATATCAAGTTCGACATCGAGGAGCGCGTCGGTGCCGCAATTGTACGAGCCGTCTCGGATGGGCGTGCGGATGTCGGCATCATCGCGCAGCAGACGCCGTCCCTTGGGTTGGAAACACTGGCCTATCGCGTGGACGAGTTGGTGATTGCTGTCCCAGATCACCATCCCTTGGCGGGGCAGGCGCAAGCCAGTTTTGAGCAGGCGTTGCTCTATGAATTCATTGGTCCTCATGTGGAAAGCTCGGTGCACCTGCTACTGACTGAACAAGCCCAATTATTAGGGAAGGCAGTCAGGCAGCGGGTTCGCGTTTCCAGTTTTGAGTGCATGTGCCGGATGGTCTCGACCAATCTGGGTATCTGCATTTTGCCTCGCGATGTGTTGCGCCCTTACCTGCGTCCCTTTCAACTACAAGCTGTGACTCTGGCTGAGCCCTGGGCCAAGCGTCAGTTGCAGATCGTTGCTCGACGATTTGAGGCTCTACCACCTACTGCCCGTGCGTTCGTCGCACACTTGACCGCGTAACAGGCGCTGTTCAATCACCTGTTCACTCTTGAGATGAGTACATGTTTATTTACGTCGGCTGTCGTACCACTCGTGAAAGAAATGCTCGCGGTAATGGGATCAACGTCTACAGCGTCGACTCGCAAACGGGGCAGCTGTCTCACGTGCAACTCGTTGATGGCTTGGTCAATCCGTCTTTCCTGGCCATCAGCAAACAACAGAATTTCCTGTATTGCGTCCATGGCGATACAGATCAAGCCAGTGCATTTAGCATCAGCGCCGACGGCACGCTGACCTATCTCAATAGCCAGAACACCCATGGTCACAATCCCGCTCATCTGGCGATTTCACCGGACGGTGGTTTCCTGGTGGTGAGCAATCATTACAGCGGTTCAGTGGTTGTGCTGCCAATACTCGCTTCGGGTGAGCTGGGCGAACTTTGTGATCAAGTGCTGACCGAGGGGCCAATCGGACCCCATCGAGTGGAACAGAAAGGCCCGAAGCCTCATTTCAATCCATTCGATCCCAGTGGAACGTTAGTGGTCGTGCCGGACAAAGGGCTCGACCGGATTTTCACTTATCGTTTCGACTCGCAACTGGGCAAGCTGCTGCCGGCAGCTTGTCCGTTTGTGGCCACTCGCAAAGGGGCAGGGCCACGGCATGTTGCGTTTCATCCCGGATTGCCAGTGGTCTATTCGGTCAATGAACTGGATTCCACCGTTGGCACCTACCGCTTTAACAGCGAAAGCGGAGAGCTTCTGCCGCAGCAGGTGATCTCTGCGTTGCCTGATTCTTTTACCGGCGACAGCACCGCCGCCGAGATCGAAGTCGATGGAGCTGGGCGATTCTTGTATGCCTCCAATAGAGGCAATGACAGCATCGCGATCTACAGCATCGACTCGCAAACGGGTTGGCTGACGTTCGTGTCGGCGACGCCAACGAAAGGCCGCACGCCGCGATTTTTTGCGCTCTCACCCGACGGACAGTTCATGTACGTCGCCAATGAGGACAGCGATATGATCGTGGTTTTCAGTGTTGACCCAGCAACCGGAGGCTTGACCCCGACGGGTAACCTGATCGAGACCGGGAGCCCTGTGTGCATGGTCTTCGGTGGTCCGAGGACATGAAGACGTTTTTCACCTCAATGGGATTGTGGTGGGCGACACCGCTCGTTGGCATTGCCGGGGCTCTGATCGCCAGTTATTTGAATTGGCCTTTGCCATGGATTATTGGATCGATGTTGGCGGTGATCCTGGTGCGTTGCCTGGGCTGGCGCGTGGGAGAGATTCCCAATGGCCGTCTGACCGGACAGTGGATGATCGCGACTTCCATCGGCTTGCACTTCACGCCTGTGGTGCTGGAACAGATCCTGGGGCATTTCGCGATGATGCTGTTCGCGGCGTTTCTCACCCTGTTCCTTGCACTGCTCGGCGTAGAGTTTATGCGGCGTCGTGGAATGGATCTGACGACTGCATTCTTCGCGTTCATGCCCGCCAACTTTGCAGAAATGATTCAATCGGGAATCAGGCATAAGGCCGACGTCAGTCAGATCGCTGCGGCGCATAGTGTGCGTTTGGTCGTGATTGTTCTCTGCGTGCCGCCTGCGATGTTTTTCACCGCGAAAATCTCGCCGGCAGTGGTCCATGCTCGCTTGCCGAGTGATTGGTATTGGTTGCTACCGCTGCTGATCGGCGGAGCGCTGACGGCAATGATCTGGAAGCGGTACAAATTACCGAATCCCTGGATGTTCGGTCCGATGGCTTTGTGTGCTCTCTTCACGGCCAGTTTCAATCTTCAAACGGCATTGCCCGTGGAACTCAGTCATTACGGGCAGCTCATGATCGGTTGCGCACTCGGTGGTTACTTTGATCGCCAGTTCTTCAGAGCCTCGCCGACTTTCCTGCTCAAGGTTTCGTTGTTCAACTTGATCATGATTTTCTGCACCCTGGTTCTGGCACTTGGAATCGGATACTTACTGGGCTTTCCGGTATTGACCCTAGCATTGGGCATGATGCCGGGCAGTAGTACAGAGATGTATCTGACGGCCGAAGCCCTAAACCTAGGTGTCGGTATTGTCACGGCGATGCAAATTATGCGCTTGGTGGTGGTGATGCTATGTGCTGAACCCGTACACAAAGTCTGGCTGAAACGCCTTCGCCGCTGAGCGGGCAAGTGCGTTTCAAGCCATCATGGGCGATGTATTAATTGCCCTGCTAGGGGGCGACAGTGACGTCGCTCTGACCGCTGTCGACGAGAGCTTTGAGGACGAAACCGCTGGCTTTCTGTTCTTCCAGGAACGCTCTGACGTAAGCCGCGCCAGCGACGCACTCCACGGGAACGCCCATCGCTTGGCGAATCGAGGTGAAGTAACCGTCCAGCACGCGCAGTTCGTTGTTGGCCTCGGCAACTTTGAGCAGTGGCTGACGCACGCCCGCAGCTGCATCCAAGTCTTCGTCGAGAAATAGGTCTACCGCGGCGGCCGATGTCGGCGCACGGACGAGGGTCGCGTGCTGCTGCGTTCGACTCAGGTACAAGTCATAAGCAGCACCCTTACCGACGGCGATTCGCACACCTGGTTGATCCAGATCTTCCATCTTGAAGAATCTGGAGCTGTTCTTGACCAGATAAGTGCCTTCGATGATCACGTACGGTTCGCTAAAAGCGACCTGAGCTTCACGCACGGGTTCGATGGCCAGGAAAGCAATATTCCATTGCTTGTTCGCCAATGCCTCGAACACCTTGCCGGCAGCGTCAAAGGTGATGAATTCAACAGGGACGCCCAGATGCTTGCCCAATTCCACGGCGAGGCTGACGGATACCCCTTGAGGTTGTCCTGTTTCGGTATTGCGCTGTGCAAGAACAGGGTTACCGAAGTTGATGGCTGCTCTGAGTACGCCAGTTGGGGCAAGATCGTTGAGGACTTCTGCGGTAGGGGTGGGCATACAGGTTCTCCAAGGGAAAATGTCATCGGCCCTGAGGGTAGGGAAGTGCGCAGGCCCTGACAATTTCAGGCTCGCCAAGGCTGCGTTCTCCGTGGACGAACGATGGCTTGCTCAACGCTCAATTTTACTTGAGCCTGCCTTTGGTTACGCTGGGTCCAACTGAACGACCGCACAGAGTCGTTTGCTCATGCACTCAACCGGTGAATGATAAGCCCATGATTTCAGCCATCGATGCACGCCATCAAAGTCACCTGCAAGTGGGCGACACCCGTTACGCCTACGTCGATCTGTACAAGATACTGACCCCGGACGAACTACTCGGTTTGCCCTATTCGATCCGTATCCTGCTGGAGAATGTGGCTCGTTGCTCCCCTACGGCTCTGGACAATGTCATCGCGTGTATACGCGAGGACGCCCTCGCTTGCGAAGTGCCTTTTTATCCCAATAGGCTGATGTTTCACGATACAACGTGTCTGCCGGCGTTGGCTGACTTTGCCGGCATGCGTGACATGGTTGCTGAAATGGGTGGCGCACCGGAAACCATGAATCCGATGATTCCCGCGGTGCTGGTCATCGATCACTCGGTGATTGTCGAGCGCTACGCCGAGGCGGATGCCGTCGAGAAGAACCTCGACATCGATTACCGCCGGAACTCCGAACGTTATGAGTTCATCAAGTGGGCACAAAAGAGCCTGACCAATTTCAAGGTGGTGCCGCCGGGCACCGGGATCATCCACCAGGTCAACATGGAATCACTGGCCACCGTCGTTTGGGAAAGCCAGACGGCCGACGGCCAGCCGCTGCTGCATCCTGACGATATCGTAGCGACTGACAGCCACACGCCCATGATCAACGCCATCGGCGTGCTGGGCTGGGGCGTGGGAGGGCTGGAGGGGCAGGCTGCCATGCTGGGCGAGCCGGTGCCGATCAGCTTTCCTGAGGTCGTCGGCATTCGGTTGAGTAACGAACTGCGGCCCGGTGTGACAGCTACCGATCTGGCATTGCGCATCACTCAGATGCTGCGTGCGAAAGGCGTGGTGGGTAAGTTCGTTGAGTTCTGTGGACCTGGTCTGTCGAGGCTCAGTTGGGCGGCACGAGGGACGCTGTCGAACATGGCCCCTGAGTATGGCGCCACGGTGGTGTTCTTCCCGTTCGACGACAGCACGATGGAATACATGCATCTGACCGGGCGTAGCGACGACACCATTGCGCGCATTGAAACGTACCTTGAAGCGCAAGGTCTGTGGCGCCACGACTCATTGCCCGAGCCGCATTTTGATGACCTGATCGAGCTGGACCTCGCGGCAATCGAGCCAAGTGTTGCAGGACCCCATCAGCCGCACCAGTGGCGCAAACTGGCGGACGCCGCACCATCCTTTCGCCAGGATATTCTGGGTGAGCGGGAGGGCATCATTGCTCGCTCCTCGGATAGTGAGGCCGAATACTTCGAGCCTTCTTTTGGCCAGGCGTTGAGCCATGGCGCAATCTCTTTAGCGGCGATCACCAGTTGCACCAACACCGCGAATCCGAGCCAGATGATTCAGGCCGGATTGCTGGCACGCAACGCCCAGCGTCGCGGTTTGCGCAGCAAGCCTTGGGTCAAGACATCGTTGTCGCCTGGCTCGCGGGTGGTGGCGGACTACTTGGAAAAGGCCGACCTCTTAAGCGACTTCTCAGCCTTGGGTTTTGACTTGGCCGGGTTTGGTTGCATGACCTGCATCGGTAACTCCGGCAGCCTCGAAGAACACATGGAGCGTTTTTCGGATCAGGGCCTCAAAACCGTGGTCGTACTGTCCGGTAACCGTAACTTCGAAGGGCGCGTTAATCCTCGGGTGCAGGTCGGTTACTTGGCTTCGCCGGCGCTAGTCGTCGCCTACGCGTTGGCCGGCACCATTGACATGGATATTCAGACTGAGCCGTTGGGCCAGGATGCGGCAGGCAACGACGTGTATCTGCACGAGCTGATGCCGAGCGAAGAGCAGATTCAGGCACTGGTCAGCCAGACCGTTCGCCCGGACCTGTTCCGCAAGCGCAACGCCATGCTGTGGGACGGTACTCATCACTGGCAGGCACTGTCGGCCAGTGGCAGCGTGCAATTTCCCTGGGCGCCGAATTCGACTTATCTGCGTCGACCAATCTATCTGCAAAACGTCAAACCTCAGGCCTCCACTGAGTTGTCGATTCATGACGCGCGTGTGTTGATGGTACTTGGCGACAACGTCACCACCGACCACATCTCACCGGCCAGTGCGATTCCACTCGAAAGTCAGGCTGGACAGTGGTTGACCGAGCGCGGCGAAAACCCCAACGATCTCAATCAATATTCAACCCGCCGCAGCAATCACGAAGTGATGATGCGCGGTGCGTTTGTCAATCGAGCGGTGAAGAATCAGCTGTTGGAGCAACAGCCGAGAGAGGGCGGCTTTGCCACGGCGTTCGACGGTTCCATTCAGCGCGTCTACGACGCAGCACTGAGTTACGTCGTCAAAGAGGTGCCGCTGGTGATTTTCGCCGGATTCAATTACGGCGCGGGCTCCAGCCGTGACTGGGCCGCCAAGGCGCAAGCCACACTGGGCGTCAAAGCCGTCATCGCACAAAGTTTCGAGCGCATCCACCGAAGCAACCTGATCGGCATGGGTATCCTGCCCATTACCTTTGCAGCTGGTGCTGATGCTCCGAGCTTGCGGCTGAGCGGTAATGAATCGCTGGATTTCAGTGGCTTGGAGACGTTGCAGGTGGGGGCAAACTCAGTGAGCCTAACGATCAGTTGTGCTGACGGAAGCCAGACGTCGGTGTCGTTGACTCTGCAGCTGGATTCACAACAGGAAATTCTGTACTTGAAGCAGGGTGGGATCCTGCCTTACGTCGTGCGCAAGGTTGTGGCGCAAGCATAGTCTTAATCGATACGGGGCTTGTAGACCTGTTGCTGCCTGCCCCAGATCTAGCCCGAACAGCAAAGTACTGGCCAGCTTCCGCGCAGCGGCTCAGTCGCCGTTATTCGCTACACGGAATGTCGCTAGGGCTGATAGCAACTACCCCCAAATAAACTGTTGTTCCATTGGTGCTTTAACAAACTGCATAACAGCGTAGTTGGCCGAAAGTGGCCTGTCGTTAAGGACTACTTTCAACCCAAAGCTGACGGTGGCGACAGGCAGAAATCGGCTGATTCTGTTAAAAAAGTCGACCATGGTTTTCGCAGCAGAAAACAACCCGACCTATTCGCCGCGATGGCTTTCCATGTCGGCAATGACCTGTGCAGATACGTCGAACACGAGGCGGTGGTTGTCGAACAGATCGTCCTGATCCGATACGAGATCGACGGCGACATGCCCGCAGTTGAACATCAGTAATAGTTGACCGCCGCCCGGCAGCGGGACGATACGAATAGCTTCGGCTTCACCTGTGGTCGAGATGATGGCTTTGGCGATAAGCAGACGGGTGTGTGAATCAATCGAAAGAGTAGGCATGGTAGCTACTCCGCTTTAGCGAGTATTTTTCAAGCGCCCCCACAAGTAGGATTAAATCGGCGCACCTTTGAGTGTAGCCCACGCGCACAGACTGCATAGAGGGATCAGGATCGGCGACCGGCAGAGAACGACCCATAGCTGACGGTGGCGCCAGGCAATAAACGGCCAGAGGCAGTCCATCGTGGTGTCCAAAAAGCCGGAGTGACTCAAATTTCCTCAACCAGGGTATTCAAAGTCTCGCCGTGCTCAAACCACCTGCCGCAGCAGCGGTCACCACGTGGCACAACCTTCGGGATGAAACTACGCTGATGAAACACTGGTTTCCCTCCGATGGAGCTGGAAAATGGAAAGGATTTCTTCTACCGCTATCGTGTTCACCGTGCTCGTCGCGCTTTCCAATACAGTTTCCGCTGAAACCCGCTCTCATAAAGATGCTCGCACATTCGTAGCCCAGGCACAGATCGGCAGTAACCTCTCTACTCTTGCACTTTTGGCAGCGAAAAGAACGATCACCTACGCGATGATCGTCACAAAACTGGGAAGTGCAGATGCAAGCAGTGCCGTGTCTGACGAAATCAATGCATTGCTGCCGCAGTACCAGCCTAAGTGGGATGAGAACCTTGCTGCAGCCTATGAGAAGTCATTCTCTCAAGAAGAGTTGTCATCACTCGTATCTGAAGGCCGCGCATCAAAATACGCGGGAAAAGTGAAAGAACAGCAATCCGAAATTGGTAGAGATATGCAGTCGAGTTCCGAGCCAATTCTGATTGCTCTTGTTACCGAGGCGCTTAAGGCGACCCTGTCCAAATACATCTCGAAATAGACGGTAAAACAGGGCGGCCGGCATTGCGACCTCGAGCGAAAACGCGCGCAAGACACAGGAGTCGTACATCAAGCTCGCCGGTTCAGTGGTGACCTGGGCTCCACCGAGGCACGACAAGCCCGTTAGAAAAACATCTGAGCAAAGGTATGTATGTGGTTGAGACGGACTTGAAAGAGTTCACTTCGCTAGCTGCTTCAGTGGCGAGCTGATTGGGCATTATGAGTAGCAAGGCGAACGACTAGTCATTGGCTCAATCGAACGCCTTGTCTTGGTCCTCAGTAGGGTTACCACTTAACAGAGAAGACCTGTCGTAGATCTTCAATAGCGTCTTCACCCAGTGACGCAGGTTTAGGATTGCTCATCATCCAAAGCTTTGCCGTTTCCTCAAGTTCTTCCAGCGCAAAGCTGGCTTTTGATACAGAGCTTTCCCAAACAACTGGGCCCAGCCGCTCCAGCATCACGCCCCGAACCGTGTTGGCCAATTGCGCCACTTGCCTGGCCACATCAGGAGAGCCGGGACGCTGATAGGCGATCAATGGGATGTGGCCAACCTTCATGATTTGGTAAGGGGTCAATGGTGGAAGGATGTCGTCGTTGGCCCAGACCCCTGCAAGTGTTAGAGCTACGAGCGAGGTCGAATGAGTGTGAACTACACCGTTGACTTCAGGGTTGCGGTCATACACCTGGCGATGCAATTCCAGGGTCTTCGACGGTTTGCTGCCCGAGACCCAAGTGCCGTCCTTGCCGACTTTTGCGATCTCTTCCGGCTTCAATCTTCCCAGGCAGGCGTCGGTGGGGGTGATCAACCAGCCATCGTCCAGGCGTGCGCTAATGTTGCCTGCGCTGCCCACGGTATAACCGCGTTCATAGAGGCTTTTTCCGACGATGCAGATTTCTTCGCGCAGTTGTTCTTCGGTACTCAACGTGTGCTCTCCTCGAGAAGTGATGTGAGGCCAGTGCTGAGGCCAGAAAGTGAAGGGGTGGTTTCGGCAGATTCTGATCGCAGTTTCAGGATCGGCGATTTGTGAGCAAAAGAGCCGCTCAAGTGTTGCTTCATCAAATGCGCGGCTTCCAGGTTATTGCCCTGTTCCACCAGCTCGATCATCCGAATGTGTTCGGCGCATTGTTTGTAGAGACGCTTGCGGTCGATCATCGAGCGGTACTCGATGAGCCGCCGCATGTTGTTCATCTGGACCAGAATCATGTGATAAAGCGGGTTGCCAGAGAGCTTGATGAACTCTTCGTGGAAGCGAATACCATTTTTCAAGAGGACGTCTGCCGGCAGGCTATCGATGCCACCGTTGAGCATGTCCTGCTGCTCTTTTTTAAGACGTTGGAGCTTGGCCAGGTCGTGCAGGTAAGTCGGCTCCAACAGTGCCGCTGGCTCGATCAGCGAGCGCACCTTGTAGATTTGCTCAAGGGTTTCCGGTGTCTTCGCCACATCCAGAAAACGCCAGCCATAACCAGGCTTTGGCTCAGCCCATCCAACTTTGGCGGCGCGATTGAGAATGTCGATGACCTGGGCTTTGGTCAGGTCATAGCGAGTGCGCAGAAACTGCTCCGTTACTTCACTCGGAATTGCGTTGTTCAACCAGTCTTCCGAGAGTCGGTAGTATTCATCCGGCTCTTCAAGAGGAAGTACCTCGTCTTGGATCTGCGATGGATCCTGTACTGATTCCAGTACGAAGAACCCGCGATTGGGCAGCTGCTCCAGAACACATTGTTCCGAGAGCAAGACCAGTGCTTCGCGCGCCGGAGAGCGAGATACGTTGAATTCGTCGGCGACTTTTTGTGCGCTCAGGTGAGCGCCCAGTGATAGCTCACCGGTCTGGATTTTCTGCCGGATCTCGGCAGCGATTCGTTGTACGAGGGCGCTTGAGGCCATATCTGTGATCACTTACGAAATGGGGTGGCGACAAATACAAACCGGTTGAACCGGAATGTGAGATCAAATGAGGCATACCTCAATTCGATCAGGTTTTGTCGCGTGTGACTACTTTTTAACGTGTCATTATGCAAAAAATTGCATGAACTTATTTGTTACATCTTGAAGTGTTGAACCATTGAATTCAGCTCAAGGGCCAGTAAACCAAGGGATTGAGACGCACTAGTGGTTTGTTGCGAGCCTGTGGCTGATTGGACAGACAGGTCTCGGATGTTGAGCAAGTTTTGGTCGACCGAACGCGCAACATGGGCTTGTTCCTCAGTCGCCGTCGTGATCATCAAGTTTCGTTGGTTGATGTCGTCGTTGGCGGCCACGATTTCTGCTAATGCACTTTGGGTGGACTGGGCTAGTGAGAGGGTGAGGCGGGTATTTTCACTGCTGCTGAGCATGGTCGACACGGCAGTATCCGTGCCGTTCTGGATCCCGCTGATCATGTCTTCAATTTCTCGCGTGGACTGCGCGGTACGGTGAGCGAGCGCGCGGACTTCATCGGCGACCACAGCAAAGCCCCGCCCCGCATCACCCGCCCGCGCAGCTTCAATGGCAGCGTTCAGCGCCAAGAGATTGGTTTGTTCGGCTATCGTGCGAATCACGTCCAGAACCTTGCCGATGCCTTGTGCCTGATCCGCCAGACCTTCCACTTGTTTTGAGCTGAGTTGCACGTCTCGGGTGAGTGTTTCAATTGCACCGAGGGTTTCTACCATGCGCTGTTGGCCACGAAGAGCAATGTCCCGGGAAGCCAACGACAACTCTGAAGTAGACAGCGCATTACGGGCCACCTCCTCAATGGCAGCTGTCATCTCATTGACCGCCGTGGCTGCCTGTTCGATCTCTGCATGTTGCTGATGAATGTCCTGGCCTGACGCCTCTGTAACGGTGTTCAGTTGGGCGGTAGCGGAGGTCAGTTGCTTCGAAGATCCGGAGATTTGACTCAGAGTTTTGATCAGGTTGTTCTGCATTGTCGCGAGGGATTCGAGCAGGCGAGTGGCTTCATCATTGCCGGTCGGTTGGATGGGCTTACTCAAATCACCTTCGGCAATTGTTCTCGCCGCTCTTACGGCTTCATTCAGTGGTGCAGTGATGCTGCGGGTCAGTAACCACGCCACCAGGATTGTGCCAATACCAACCAAAATGATGACCAGCACCACGCCTCTAACGGCACGTTGATAGGCATCGATTGATTGATTACCCGCGGCTTCCGCCCCTTGGTTCGAGCGATCAATCAGGTCATCAAAGTTTTTGGTCATCTGGTCGTACGAGTCCCGGATGGTCATCAAAAACTCCCTGGCACCGGGTTTATCGCCTTGCCGAGAAAGCTTGAGCAATTCGAGGTGATTCTTTGCATACACCTCCAGGCTGGCGTTGAACGCGCTCAAACGGCCCTTGTCTTCATCGCTGGTCAGCAACTGAGCATAGGTCTGCATTTGCTCCCGGACTTGCTGCAACCGCCCGGCAGTTTTGTCCTCGTAGGACTGCATGTCTTTTTCGCTGACCGAAAGAATGTGCTGCATCGATCCCATCCGATAGCGATTCAGCGCGGCATTAGCGGCACCCAACGCACGGACGCGCTGGAGCCAGTTGTCCTTGATTTGGATCGATTGATCTTGAACCTCGTCAATCTGCCGCAGCGCAAATACCCCCAAAGCAACGCTCAGCGCAGCAATGATGAAGAACCCGAGAACCATTCGACTGGCGATTGAGAGGTGTCTTGGCAGCATGAGCATTGTCCCTTCGGCAGAGTAGTGCGATCCGGGTCTTGGCCGGATGCGTGTATTTGTGCTGACTAAAATAGCATTGCATTTTGGTGTGTCAATGTGCCAATATTTTTTGGACGATTTTTCGAGACGGCTCACCTCAATGATTTGTGATCAAGGCATAAAAGCTGAGATTTAAAGGATTTAATCGAGCCGTGGTTGTTAGGGATACCAATCAGACCGCTTTGCGCTGATTGGTTATTTACACGCTAATAGCCATAAGCAGAATCCAGATTTCCTTTGCATTCAATAACAAAACCCTGTTCGAGGAAGCATCTGTCATGCAGCGCAGAACCAAGATCGTGGCCACATTAGGGCCAGCAACAGAATCATTCGAAGCCATCGAGGGATTGGTGAAAGCGGGCGTCGATGTCGTGCGTCTGAATTTTTCCCACGGCAAGGCTGAGGACCACATTGCTCGTGCCAGATTGGTCCGTGAGTTGGCTGCCAAGCACGGTCGCTTCGTGGCGGTACTGGCGGATTTGCAAGGTCCGAAAATTCGAATTGCGCGTTTTGCGGAAGGAAAAGTGATCCTCGAAAAGGGGCAACAGTTCGTTCTCGACGCTTCCCTGGACAAGACTGCGGGGGACAAGCAGCGAGTCGGAATTGACTACGAAGCGCTGATTACCGATAGCCGTCCAGACGACATACTGCTGCTCGATGATGGACGAATTGAGCTTAAGGTCTTGAAGGTCGAGGCCACGCAACTGATCTGCGAAGTTCTGGTCAGCGGGCCGCTGTCGAACAACAAAGGGATCAACCGCAAAGGCGGAGGGTTGTCTGCATCGGCGCTGACCGAAAAGGACTTCGCCGATATCAAGACTGCCGCAGAAATGCAGGTGGATTATTTGGCTGTGTCGTTCCCGCGAGATGCCTCTGATATGGAGCTGGCTCGTCGGCTGCTGCACGAAGCAGGAGGGCAGGCAGGTCTGATCGCCAAGATTGAGCGCGCAGAAACCGTCAATGATCTACGTATTCTGGATGCGATCATTGAGGCGTCGGAAGGTGTAATGGTCGCTCGTGGCGATCTCGGTGTTGAGATTGGCGACGCAGAATTGGTTGCCGTGCAAAAGCTTATTATCGACCGTGCTCGCACACTCAATCGCGTGGTAATCACTGCGACGCAGATGATGGAGTCGATGATCACTCAATCGATGCCGACGCGCGCTGAAGTATTCGACGTCGCCAATGCGGTGCTCGATGGCACCGATGCGGTGATGCTTTCAGCTGAAACCGCAGCGGGTGCCTATCCGATCGAGACGGTTGAGGCCATGCACCGGATTATCATCGGCGCCGAAAAGCACCCTCAGTCCCATCGCTCCAAGCATCGCGTCGATCAAGTGTTCCACAAGATCGATGAATCCATCGCCATGTCGGCAATGTATGCAGCGAACCATCTGCATGGCGTGAAAGCCATTATCTGCATGACGGAAAGCGGCGATACCCCTCGTTTGATGTCGCGCATACGTTCACACCTGCCCATTTTTGCATTCTCTCGCAACCTGGCTACTCAGAATCGGGTCACGCTTTTTCGTGGTGTCACCACCATTCCTTTCGACAGCGATGATTTCGCCCCAGAGTTGGTGAACGAGAAGGCCGTTGCGGAACTGACCCGGCGTGGCGTCGTGAAGGCTGGCGATCACATTCTGATTACCAAAGGCGACTACGCCAACGCCCAAGGCGGTACTAACTCCCTTCGAGTCGTGTGTGTCGGTGAAGCCATTCGCTGAGTGAGGAAGCACTGATGAGTGAGATTAATTCAGCAGACCAGGACGCGACTGAAAGTGAATCGTGGCCAAGAGATTTCGATTTTCGTGAGCAGTACGCGGAGCAGCAGGAATTACTGAAGTCGCAGAGCGACGACACGTTAGCTCCGAACCATCCGAAGGGGGAAAACCATGCTTAACAAGAACAGCCAAATTCAACAGATCAGTGCTCGGGAAATCCTGGATTCGCGAGGGAACCCGACTGTTGAAGCTGTGGTAACTCTCGCGAATGGAGTTACTGCTACCGCCAGCGTCCCTTCCGGTGCCTCGACTGGTTCACGTGAAGCGCTTGAGTTGCGAGACAACGCATCGCGCTACATGGGCAAAGGTGTCATGCGGGCGGTCGAGAATGTAAACAACCCGATCCGCGAGTGCCTGATCGGACTGGATGCATTGAATCAGCGCGAAATTGACAATGTCATGATCGCCCTGGATGGCACAGAGAGTAAGAGCATCCTGGGAGCCAACGCGATTCTTGCCGTTTCGCTGGCGACAGCCAAGGCGGCTGCCAAGGTTCAGAACATTCCCTTGTACGAACACTTGGCTGCGCTATACGGCTCACCGGGCAAATTCAGCATGCCGGTTCCGATGATGAACATCATCAACGGTGGTGAGCACGCCGATAACAACATCGACATCCAGGAGTTCATGATTCAGCCAGTCGGAGCATCGTCGTTCCGGGAAGGGCTTCGCATGGGCGCCGAGGTGTTCCATTCCTTGAAGAAAGTTTTGTCGGAGCGTGGCCTGAGCACCGCGGTGGGGGATGAGGGTGGTTTTGCTCCTTCACTGGCCTCCAACGAAGAAGCATTGGTTGTTATCAAGGAGGCAGTGAGTAGAGCGGGTTACGAGCTGGGCAAAGACATTACCCTGGCACTCGATTGTGCTGCCTCGGAATTTTACGAGGGCGGTCAATATGTGCTCGCCGGTGAAGATCAGGCATTCAACTCGGCAGGCTTCGCCGATTACCTCGCGATGCTCTGTGACAAATACCCGATTATTTCTATTGAAGATGGGATGGACGAAAGCGATTGGGACGGCTGGGCAGGCCTGACTAAAAAGCTTGGTCACGTGCAATTGGTGGGTGACGACCTCTTCGTGACCAACACCAAAATACTGCGAGAAGGAATTCAGAAAGGGATCGGTAACTCGATCCTGATCAAGTTCAACCAGATCGGAACACTCAGCGAGACGCTGGACGCCATCCGCATGGCGCAAAATGCCGGTTACACCGCAGTCATTTCCCATCGTTCGGGTGAGACCGAGGACACCACCATTGCCGACCTCGCCGTTGCCACTTGCGCGGGACAGATTAAGACAGGCTCTCTGAGCCGCTCGGATCGTGTGGGTAAATACAACCGTTTGTTGCGTATTGAAGAGGCCTTGCAGGAGCGAGCGCCTTACAACACGGCCGCGCTTCTGAACAGGAAAGCCTGAATCATGCAGACCTCTTCGAACAAACAAAAATTGGTGATCGGCAATTGGAAAATGAACGGTAGTAGCGCTGCCAATGCGTCATTGCTGCGTAGCGTACTTCCGGTGATTTCACGCTTTGAAGGTGTTGAAATTGCAATTTGCCCGCCGTTTCCTTACCTGACGACCGTGGCTGATCTACTTGATGATTCAGACGTTTTGTTGGGTGCTCAGAATCTTAGCTCCCAGCTATCAGGCGCTCATACCGGTGAAGTCAGTGCTTCGATGCTCCATGACATCGGCTGCCGCTTCGT
>RCUT01000347.1_pt1 | contig 25100 bp, 23 predicted proteins | sample 2166171 | NCBI WGS metagenome assembly RCUT01 (sample SAMN09932757, study PRJNA488358) | compost metagenome | isolation source: compost soil in 4-hydroxybenzoic | place: Germany: Experimental Botanical Garden
GGGCGCCAGGTGACCTGGTTGTGGCCGGTGTAGGTGCCCGGCGACTTGATGAAGGCCAGCGGCTCGGTGGGCGCCTTGAAGGACAGCTCGGCGGCATGGTCGGCGTAGTTCAGGCCGAGGGCGAACATGCTGCCGGTGGCGGGCGGTAGCCACTGGACCTGGTCTTCGGCCAGCAGGCGGCCATCGGCGAGGCGGACGGCGTTGCCGGCTTCCACGGTCACGGCGTGGATTTCGCCCTGGTAACGGATGCGTGCGTGTTTCATCTCCGGCTCCTTATTCCGCGACCACGGTGTTGACGAGGCGGCCGAGGCCGCTGATTTCCACTTCCACGACATCGCCGGGCTGCACGTCGACGCGGCCTTCCGGGGTGCCGGTGATCAGCACGTCGCCTTCGTGCAGGGTCATGAACTCGCTGATCTCCTCGATCAGTTGCGGAATGCCGCGCACCAGGTTGGCGGTGCTGTTTTCCTGGCGCAGCTGGCCGTTGACGAAGAGCTTGAGGGTGAGGGCGTGCGGGTCCTGCACGTCGGTGGCGGGGACGAACTCCGGGCCGAGGGGGCAGAAGCCGTCGCGGCACTTGGCCTTCACCGCCGGGCGGTAGTAGCTCTCTTCCGGCAGGCTGAATTCGTTGACGATCACATAACCGGCGACGTGGGCCATGGCGTCTGCGGCGCGCACGCGGCTGGCGCTCCGGCCTATCACCACGCCGAGGGCCGGGCCCGGTTGCAGGCGTTCCACGCCCTGCGGATAGACCACCGGCTGGCCGTGGCCGTTGCGGGTGTTCGGGGTCTTGATGAACAGCACCGGCTTGACCGGCGGCTTCTGATAGGGCGGCAGCTGGAATTCGTCCAGACGGCTCTCCAGCAGGCCCCGGTAGTTCAGCGCTACGCCGAACAGGGTACCGGTGGCGACGTGGTCGAGTGCGGGGCGCATGGGTCGTCTCCTGTGGATAAAAAAGCGGGTGGGTCGTGACGGACCGCCACCCGTAAACGAGGATTTCGTTAATGTGTTAACGTTATATTTAACATGTTAATGAACGTCAAGCCTTGTCGGCTTGCCGCCGGTCATCGAAGCTGTGCGCAAGCAGCGGAGAAAGGTCGCCATGGCAGAGCGCCAGCCCATTCCCAACATCAACATCGGCCAGGTCTACGACCAGCGCTACGCCGACGCCGAGGTGCACTACGAGGCCCTCGGCAAGCTGGCGGACTTCTTCGGCCGCAACATGCCGGTGCACCGTCACGACCGTTTCTTCCAGGTGCACTACGTGAAGAGCGGTGCGGTGCGGGTCTACCTCGACGAGCAGCAGTACCGCCAGGAAGGCCCGCTGTTTTTCCTCACGCCGCCGACCATTCCCCATGCCTTCGTCACCGAGCAGGACGCCGACGGCCATGTGCTCACCGTGCGCCAGCAACTGGTCTGGCCCTTGCTCGAAGCCGAGCAGGGCCTGGCCGACGGACCGCAGATCGCGCCCGTCTGTGTGGCCTTCGCCGAACTGGGCGAGGAGTACCGCGAGGAGGTCCAGCGCCTGGACCTGCTGTTCGACCAGCTGCGCAGCGAGTTCGGCGCCCAGCGGCCGGGGCGCGAGGCCAGCCTGTCAGCCCTGACCCGGCTGATCTTCATCAGCCTGCTGCGCCTCTCGGCCCGCTCGCTCAAGGCGCAGCCGGCGCGCCACGAAGACCTGCAGGTGTTCCACCGCTTCAACGGGCTGATCGAGGCGCACTACCGCGAGCACTGGTCCCTCGGCCAGTACGCCAGCCAGATGGGCGTGACCGAGGCGCGCCTGAACGATATCTGCCGGCGCATCGCCGACCTGCCGTCCAAGCGCCTGATCCACGACCGGGTGATGCAGGAGGCCAAGCGCCTGCTGCTGTTCACCGGCAGCTCGGCCAACGAGATCTGCTACCTGCTGGGCTTCAAGGACCCGGCCTACTTCAGCCGCTTCTTCGCCCGCAATGCCGGCATGTCGCCGGGCGAGTACCGCCAGCGCAGGGCGGGGGACAAGGAAGAGGCGTGGCGCTGAACGGACCTATTGTGGGTTCGAATTCATTCGAAAAAGGGCTGCGAAGCAGACCCTGAGTCTCCATTGGCGGGCCTGCGGCCCGCTTCGCGAACGAATTCGCCCCCACAGTAGAAGCGCAGACCTGCACTCTTCTGTGGGTTCGAATTCATTCGAAAAAGGCCGCGAAGCGGCCCCTAAGCGTGTCCCGGTTACCACAGCGCCAGGGTATAGCCGAGGATGATCCGGTTCTCGTCCACGTCCTGGGTCAGCCCATCGCCGGAGCGGAAGGTCACGTTGCGCAGGCGGACGTTGAAACCGCGCAATGGGCCGCTCTGCACCACGTAGGCCAGGTCGCTGTCGCGCTCCCACTCGCGGCCGTCGCGCACGGCGCCCTGTTTCACGCCATCGCCGCTGACGTAGCGGGTCATGAAGCTCAGCCCCGGAATCCCCACGCCGGCGAAGTCGTAGTCATAGCGCAGCTGCCAGGAGTCTTCCTCGGCCTTGGTGAAGGTGTTGAAGGTCACCAGGTTGACCACGTAGGGATCGCCGCCAGTGAGGAAGGGGAAGGCGCTGTCGCCGGACAGCCGCTGCCAGGCCGCCGAGAAGCGCTGGGCGCCGGCGGTGAGGCTGAGCATGCCGTTGAAGTTGCGGTTGTCCACGCGCCCGGCCCTGGCCGAACCGCTGTCGCGGCTGTCGAACCAGCGAAGGTCGCTCTTCAGGCTCAGGCCTTCGCCCAGGGGCAGGGTATGCACCAGGCCGGCGAAGTGCTGCCGGTAGATGTCCTGCAGCTCCGAGCTGTAGGCGGTGAGGGCGAGGTTCGGGTTGACCGCCCAGGTGCCACCGGCGAAGTCGAAGTGGTCGCTGGTCTGCCCGGCGTAGCCGATGTCGTCGCGGCTGGAGGAGTCGCGCAGGTTGGTTTCGGTGAGGCGGCCGGCATTCAGGGTCAGGCCGTCGATCTCCTGGCTGGTGAGCATGCCGCCGCTGAAGGTCGAGGGCAGCAGGCGGGTGTCGTTGTACATGGCCACCGGCAGGGTGGGCAGTAGGGTACCGACCCGCAGGGTGCTCTTCGACGCGCGCAGCTTGGCGGTCAATCCCAGTTCGCTGTAGTCGTCCACCGGTTCCTTGCTGGTGGGGCCGAAGGGCAGCAGGCCGGTGCCACGGCGGTCGCGGCTGGAATCCAGTTTCACCCCCAGTTCGCCCAGTGCGTCCAGGCCGACGCCGACGGTGCCCTCGGTGAAGCCGGACTCGAAGCGCGCGACGAAACCCTGGCCCCATTCGGCGGCCTGGGACTGCGGCGCGCCATCCTGGCGGAAGTCGCGGTTGATGTAGACATTGCGCAGCTCGAGGCTGGCCTTGCTGTCGCCCACCAGGTCGGCGGATGCAGGAGCGCTGCAGAGCAGCGCCAGCAGGGCTAGGAGGGGGATTTCGCAGGTGCGTTGCAGTGGGGTCCTGATCATTGTTCTTGTCTCCAGGAGGCCGTTTCGGGAACCCCAGCGAGCGCTCTGGGCCTCTCGCTGGAGGCGCAGATTGTTATCACTTGATTAATATCTTAACAAACTGTTTTTTGTGTTTCCCTGCCAGCTATCCAGACCGTTGGTGGCTTAAATGGAAAATAATTTTTCGTTCAACATACTGATATTTAAAATATTTATTTTTGATTTTGGATGGCGAAGGGTCGATCTGGACGGGTTGGCAGGATTTGTCTGTGGTTGACAGCCTTATTTTAAAAGTTAATGTGTTAATGAGATCTTGAATCTGTTAACGAGATCCGGGCCGCCGATGCTGCACTGCGGGGTTGGATGGCACACACGAGTACAAGAACAACGAGGCTCACCCCATGAAGATGTCCAAGCTCGCCATCCTCTTCGCTGCCGCCTGCACCTGTGCAACGGCCCTTGCGGAAACCGCCTACACACTGAAGGTGGCGCACTTCCTCCCCGCCAACTCCAATGCCCAGCGCAACATCATCGAACCCTGGTGCCAGCAGCTCAGCGACGAGTCCGCCGGGCGCCTGAAATGCCAGCTCTATCCCTCGATGCAACTGGGCGGCACCCCGGCCAAGCTGGCCGACATGGCGCGCAACGGCGTCGCCGACATCGTCTGGACCGCGCCGGCCTACTCGGCGGGGAAGTTCCCGCGCATCGAGGCCATGGAGCTGCCCTTCATGCTGCCGGCGGGGGCCAGGGCCAGTAATCCGATCATCTGGCAGTACTACGAGCAGTACGCCAAGGACGACTTCAAGGGCTTCAAGGTGCTGTCCATCCATGGCGACGGCGGCATGGATATCCACACCCGTGGCAAGGCGGTGGCCACCCTCGTCGATCTGAAGGACCTCAAGCTGCGCGCTTCCAGCCGCACCGCCGCCAAGCTGGTGGAAGCCCTCGGCGCCACCCCGGTGAGCATGCCGCCGGCGCAGATGACCGAATCCATCTCCAAGGGTGTGGTGGACGGCGCGCTGGCCTCCTGGGAAGTGGTGCCGCCGACCAAGCTGGACGAGGTCACCGACCACCATTCGGCGATTCCCACCGGCCAGCCGGCCCTTTCCTACACGGTGCTGGCGATGCTGATGAACGAGCGCAAGTTCAACAGCCTGCCCGAGGACCTGCGCGCGATCGTCGAACGCAATAGCGGCCCGGCCCTCAACGAGCGCTTCGCCAGCGCCTGGGACAAGGCCCTGGACGCTGCCCGCAACCAGACCCCGGCCGCACAGCTGGTGACCATCGAGGAGAGCGCCTACGGCGCCATGCGCCAGGCCGCCGCGCCGGTGGCCGATGCCTGGGTTGCCGCCGCCACGGAGAAGGGGCTCGACGGCAAGGCGCTGCTGGAAGGCGCCCGCACGCTCTCCACCAGCGCCCGGTGATCGACCATGAACGAGTCCCTGTCCTTCGAATCCGCCCCCGCCGACGGGGCCGGCCTGGCCAGCCGCGCGCTGCTGCGCACCACCCAGGGTTTCGCCCTGGGCGGAGGCTTCCTTCTGCTGGCGCTGGTGGCCATGTCCCTGGTGTCGATCATCGGTCGCAAGCTGTTCGCCACGCCCATCCAGGGTGATATCGAGCTGATGGAGATCGGCGCGGCGGTGGCCATCGCCGCTTTCCTGCCGCTTTGCGAACTGCGTGGGCAGCACATCAAGGTGGATGCCTTCACCCTGAAGCTGCCGCGGCGACTCCAGGCCTGGCTGGACGCCTTAGCCCACCTGCTGTGCCTGCTGGCGGCGCTGCTGCTGGCCTGGCGCACCGGGTTGCAGGCGCTGGAAAGCCATGAGTACGGCGAGGTTTCCACGCTGCTCTCGGTGCCCCTGTGGATTCCCCTGCTGGGCATAGTCCCGAGTCTCCTGCTGCTGGCGGTCGCCGCCGCTGCCCGAACCCTTCACTGCCTCGCCCGGGAGCCACGTCCATGAGCGGTCTCAGTCTCGGCCTGCTGGCGCTGGCCGCCACCTTCACCCTGCTGGTGCTGCGTGTGCACATCGGCCTGACCATGATGGTGGGCGGCGCCCTGTGCTTCCTCGCGGTGAATGACGGCGACCTCTCGGCGCTGCTGTTCAGCCTCAACAACCTGGCCTGGTCGCGCCTGTCCAACTACGACCTGGCGGTGATCCCGCTGTTCGTGCTGATGGGCCAGTTCGCCACCCACGGTGGCCTGTCCAAGTCCATCTTCCGTTGTGCGGCGGCCTTCGTCGGCCACCTGCGCGGCGGCCTCGGCATGTCCGCCATCGGTGCCTGCGCCGGCTTCGGCGCCATCTGCGGTTCGTCGCTGGCCACCTCGGCCACCATGAGCCAGGTGGCGCTGCCGGAGCTGCGCCGGCACAACTACTCCGGCCGTCTGGCTACTGCCACGGTGGCGGCCGGCGGCACCCTGGGCATCCTCATCCCGCCGTCGGTGCCACTGATCATCTACGCGGTGCTGACCCAGGAATCCATCGCCAAGCTGTTCGTCGCCGCCGTGGTGCCGGGTCTGCTGGCGGCGCTGGGTTACGTCCTCGTGGTGCGCCTGATGGTGGCGCGCGAGCCGGAAGGCCACAGCCGCAGTGAAGCGGCCAGCGCCGCCGAACGCTTCAAGGCGTTCCTCCAGGTGCTGCCGGTGCTGGGGGTGTTCCTGGTGGTGATCGTCGGCATCTACGGCGGCTGGGCCAACCCCACCGAGGCGGCCTCCATCGGCGCGGCGGCCTGCGGCCTGCTGGCGATGTTCCAGGGCGGCATGCGCATGGAGGGCCTGCGCCAGAGCCTGCTGGGCACGGCGGAAACCACGGCGATGATCTTCCTCGTGCTGCTCGGCGCCGACCTGCTCAACTCCGGCCTGGCCCTGACCCAGATGCCCACCGAGCTGGCCGAATGGGTCAAGCAGAGCGGCCTGGCGCCCCTGCTGGTGCTCTGCACCATCCTCCTGCTGTACCTGCTGCTCGGCTGCGTGATGGACTCCCTGGCGATGATCCTGCTGACCATCCCGATCTTCTACCCGGTGATCATGGGCCTGGATTTCTACGGCATGACCGAAATGCAGAAGTCCATCTGGTTCGGCATCCTCGCGCTGATGGTGGTGGAGATCGGCCTGATCCACCCGCCGCTGGGGATGAACCTGTTCATCGTCAACAAGGTGGCGCGGGACGTGCCCTACCTGGAAACGGCCAAGGGCGTGCTGCCGTTCCTCGCCTCGGACCTGGTGCGCATCGTCCTGCTGGTGGCCTTCCCCGGCATCTGCCTGTGGCTGCTCAGCCTCTGACCCTTCGCGGGCCGCGCGGCGGCCCGCCTTCTCCTTGCCGTTGCGGAGACTCCCGATGAACCAGCCCCTCCCGGCCGGCCGTGGACTGATCGTCCTGCTGGCCGCCCTGGTGGCCTTCGCGCCGCTGTCCATCGACATGTACCTGCCGAGCCTGCCCACCCTGGCGCGGGACCTCGCCGCCAGCGAGGCGCAGGTGCAGCACAGCATCAGCGTGTTCCTGGTGGGGTTGTGCCTCGGCATGCTCTGCTACGGCCCGCTGTCGGACCGCTTCGGCCGCCGTCCGTTGCTGCTCGGCGGCATCGCCCTCTACGTCGCCGCCAGCCTCGGCTGTGCGATGACCGCCAACGCCGACCAGCTCCTGCTCTGGCGCGGCCTGCAGGCCCTCGGCGGAGCGGCGGCCTCGGTGCTGGCGCGAGCCATGGTGCGCGACCTGTTCCCCCTGCAGCAGTCGGCGCGGGTGCTGTCGCTGATGCACCTGGTGACCATGCTCGCCACCCTGGTGGCGCCACTGCTGGGCAGTTGGCTGATGCAGCTGGCCGGCTGGCGCGCGATCTTCATCGGCCTGCTGGGCTTCGCCACCCTGTGCGGCCTGGCGGTCTGGCTGTGGGTGCCGGAAACCCACCGGGGCGAGGCGCGCGGGCACTCCCTGGGCAGCGCCTTCGCCGCCTACCTGGCGATCCTCGGCAGCCCGCGCGCGGTGGGGCTGATGCTGTGCATGGAGCTGTCCTTCGCCGGCATGTTCGCCTACATCACCGGCTCGCCCTTCGTCTTCATCGAGCAGTTCGGCTTCAGCCCGAACCAGTACGCGCTACTGTTCGGCGCCAATATCGCCGGGGTGATAGTCGCGACCTTCCTCAATGCCCGCCTGGTGGGGCGCCTGGGGCCGGAGATCCTGCTGCGCCGGGGTTCGGCCGTTTCCGCCCTGGCCGGGCTGTGGCTGCTCCTCGCCGCGAGCCAGCCGGCCCCGGGCTGGATGGGGGTTGCCGTCGGCCTGCTGCTGTACGTCAGCGTCACCGGCATGCTCGGCGCCAACGCCATCGCCAGCCTGATGGCGCTGTTCCCCGAGCGCGCCGGCGCCGCCGCGGCCCTGGCGGTGGCCGGCCAGTTCGGCCTCGGCGCCCTGGCCAGCTTCCTGGTTGGCCTGCTGCATGACGGCTCGAGCTGGCCCACGTGCCTGGTCGTCGCCATTTGCGGCGTCGGCTCCTGTCTCGCCCTGCGCCTCGCCCTGAGCCGAGAGCCCGCCGTGGCCTGAGCCATGGCGGATGTCCCCGGCCAATTACAACCACAACAAGGAGACTCACCATGCGTCCGTTGAAACGCACCCGCCATTGCCTCGCCGCTGCCGTCGCGGCCTTCACCCTGGCCGCAGGCGTGCAGGCGGCGGAACCCGCCGAGGTGCGCCTGCTGCTGCTCGGCACCAAGGGCGGCCCGTCGATGCTGCAGGCCAAGAGCCTGCCCCAGTCCAGCGTGCTGCTGGTGGGGGATGACGCCTACCTGCTGGACGCCGGCTACGGCGCCAGCCTGCGCCTGGTCCAGGCCGGCATCCCGCTGCGCAATATCAAGGGCATCTTCATCACCCACCTGCACAGCGACCATGTGCTGGACTATCCCTCGGTGCTGATGAACGGCTGGGCCAGCGGCCTGAAAACGCCGGTGAAGGTGTTTGGTCCCGTGGGCACCCGGGCCATGACCGAACACGCCTGGAAGACCTTCGAGGTAGACATTTCCCAGCGCATAGTCGACGAGGGCAAGCCTGACCCGCGCCCGCTGGTGCAGGTGAAGGAAATCGACGAAGGCCCGGTCTTCCAGGACGACCGGCTCAAGGTCACCGCCCTGCGCGTGCCGCACCCGCCGTTCGATGCCGGGCAGGCCCTGGCCTTCAAGTTCGAGGCGGGCGGCAGGACCATCGTGCTGTCCGGCGACACCAACTACCACCCGCCGCTGGCCGACTTCGCCAAGGGCGCCGACGTGCTGGTCAACGAAGTGGTGCACGTGGAGGCGGTACAGCGCCTGGCCGACCGCATCGGCAATGGCTCGACACTGGCCAAGGCGATCATCTCCCACCATGTCACCGCCGAAGACGTCGGCCGGATGGCCAGCGCCGCCAGGGTGAAGAAGCTGGTGCTCAGCCACTTCGTCCCCGCCGACGACCCGGCCCTGACCGCCGAAGTCTGGCGCGCCGCCGTGGCCAAGACCTTCGACGGTGAAATCGTCGTTGGCGAAGACGGCATGGAAATCGACCTCGGCCGCTAGACGCTCTCCCACCCAACGGCCCGGGGCCCCAGGTGGGCCGAAAGCATCCACCGTCTAGGGCTCAATGGTCGTCCTTCGCCGCTGCGATCTCCCCGCCCAGCCAGCGCTGGCGCGGCAGCAGCCAGGCGCAGTAGCCGAGCAGCAGCACGCCGGCGCAGGCCATGGCGATGGGCGCGCCGAAGCGTTCGGCGAGGATGCCGGCGAGCAGGCCGCCGATGGCGTCGAAGCCGAAGCGCGTCGAGGTGTAGAGCGCCACCACGCGGCCGCGCAGGTGCTCCGGCGCCAGGCTCTGCAGGAGGATGTTGGTGCCCACGTTGCAGTTGGTGATGGCGAAGCCGAGCACGGCCATGGCCAGCAGCGAGAGGACGAGCTGTTCGCTGGCGGCGAAGGCCAGCAACCCGGCGCCACCGGCCAGGGCGCAGGCCATGATGCTGTTCACCAGTCCCGGCAGGGCATTGCGGTTGGCGAGGAACGCGGTGCCCAGCAGCGAGCCCAGCCCGGCCGCGCCCCAGAGCCAGCCGAGGGTGCGCGCGTCGCCGGCGAAGATGTCCTTGGCGAATACCGGCAGCAGCACCGCGTAGCTGGAGGCGGTGAGGTTGACCACCAGCACGCTGGTCATCATCAGGCGGATCGGCGGGCGGCCGGTGATGTAGCGCAGGCCTTCGCGGAACACATCGCCGGTGGAGCCCTGGGCCCGTGGCGTGGGGGCCATGCGGATCACCAGCAGGCCGGCGGCCAGGCCCAGGTAGGACAGGGCGTTGAGGGCGAAGCAGGCAGCCTCGTTGGTGAAGCCCAGCAGCAGGCCGGCCAGCGGCGGGCCGATGAAGCGCGAGCAGTTGAACAGCATGGCGTTCAGCGCCAGGGCGTTGGGCAGGTCTTCCTTGCCGCTGACGAACTGGCTGAGCAGGGACTGGCGCAGGGGCGTATCGAAGGCGTTGAGCACGCCGAGCAGGGCGGCCATGGCGACGATCAGCGTCGGGCCGATCAGACCGGTGGCGGTGAGCAGGGTCAGGCCGATGGCCTGCAGACCGAGCAACCCCTGGACGCCAATCAGCAGGCGGCGCTTGTCGTGGCGATCGATCCAGGCGCCGGCCAGCGGGCCCACCAGCAGCTGCGGCAGCAGCGAGGCGAAGGTGGTGATGCCCAGCAGCGCCGCCGAGCCGGTGAGGCGATAGATCAGCCAGGCCAGGGCGACCTGCTGCAGCCAACTGCCCAGGGTGGAGACGGCCTGGCCGGCGAAGTAGAGGCGGAAGTTGCGGTGGCGCAGGGCGCGGATGGGGGTGGGCCAGGGGCGGGGTTCGGACATCGGGATGGTTACGGGCAGGGCGGGGAAATAATATTAATATATTAACGTCAAGCACCTTGCTGTGGGTTCGAATTCGGCAGGTTTTCGTCGGCAGACCGTAGCCGGATGAAGTCCGAGGAGGCCCCGAACGCCGATTCCCGGATTGCATCCGGGCTACCTGCTCCCACAAGGTGTGGCATCGGGTCTGGCCTTTTCCTGTGGGTTCGAATTCATTCGGAAAAGGGACGCGCAGCGGCCCCGGGGGAGTTTCCATAGGCGCGACTTCGTCCCGCTTAGCGAATGAATTCGCCCCCACAGGATGTGGCGTCAGGTCGGGCTTCTCCTGTGGGTTCGAATTCATTCGAAAAAGGGGCGCGAAGCGGCCCCGGGGGGGTTCCATAGGCGCGACTTCGTCCCGCTTAGCGAATGAATTCGCCCCCACAGGATGTGGCGTCAGGTCGGGCCTCTCCTGTGGGTTCGAATTCATTCGAAAAAGGGGCGCGCAGCGGCCCCACAAGGTGGCGCCTCACAGCCGTCCGAATGCCAGCGTCGGCACGTCGACGATGCTCGACCCGCCATCGGCCACCAGCTTGGCGCCGGTGATGATGGAGGCTTCGTCCGAGAGCAGGAAGCGGCAGACGCTGGCGATTTCCTCCGGGCTGGCCGGGCGGCGCAGCGGCACCTCGGCGGTGACTCGCGCATAGGCCGCGTCCAGGCTTTCTTCGTAGCGATCCATCAAGGGCTGCATCTCGGCGTCGGCCATGGGTGTGCGTACCCAGCCGGGGCAGACTGCGTTCACCCGAACGCCCTGTGGGCCATAGTCCCGCGCCAGGGAGCGGGTGAGGCCGAGGAGGGCGTGCTTGGCGGTGGTGTAGCCGCACACGCCTTCGCCCGCCGCCAGGGCGGCGATGGAGGCCATCAGCACCAGGGAGCCGCGCCGCTCTGCCAGCAGTGGCAGGCAGGCGCGGGCGGTGTGGAAGGCGCTGTCCAGGTTGGTGCGCATCGCGGCCTGCCAGTCATCGTCCGAGGTCTCGGTGGCGCTGCCCAGGCCATGTCCGCCGGCGTTGGCGATCACTCCGTCGAGGCCGCCGAAGCGCTCGCGGATGGCCGGGATGAAGCGGGCCCAGTCGGCGCTGCTGGCGGCATCCCCGCAGAGCACCAGGCCGCCGGTATCGCGGGATACCGCCTCCAGCGGCTCGCGGCGGCGCCCCACCAGCACCAGCCGCACCCCTTCGCCGGCCAGGCGCCAGGCACAGGCCGCGCCTATACCGCTGCCGGCGCCGGTGATGAGCACGGTGCGGCCTTTCACAGCGGGTACTCCGTGCGGTTGAGCACGCTGCAGTGGGAACTGACCGGGAAGTTCGACAGCTGGCCGAAGTCGCCGTCGGCATAGCCGCAGATCTTGCCGTCGCTGCGGTGGTTCTGCAGGTCGATCAGCACCACGCCGAGGGTGGGGATGATCTTCTCGCGCCAGACGAACAGGTAGAGCGACTCGGCGATCTTCAGGGTGTGGCAGCGGTCGGTGTCGGCCAGGCCCTGCTCGACGCCCTTGAGGCACTGCCAGCTGTAGAAATTCTCGTTGAGGTAGAGGTGTTCGTAGACCTCGCTGGGGCTGTAGCGGTAGAGGTTGCGCAGGCCCACCAGCTCGCGGCTCGGTGCGTGGGGGCAGGCGCCGTCGTGCCAGGGGCGGTCGAGGCTGCCGTGGAGGAATTCCGCCTTCACCGAGGTCAGCTCGCCACCGGCGAGGGCCTTGCCGAACAGGTCGCCCCGGCATTCCGCCTCGCTGGGCATGCGCCCGAGCACGGCGGTGAAGGCGGCGTTGGCGATATCCAGCACCAGGCTCACCGATACCGTGCGGCCGTCTTCCTGTTTGAGGAAGTCCACCAGGTACAGGCCCTCGCGCACCGAGGTGGCGCGGTAGGGCGCCTCGCCGCCGCTGCCGTCCTGCAGCGTCCAGGCGAGCTGCTCGGCGCCGAAGCGGTGCTCGATCCGCCAGCCATTGGCGAAGTGCAGGGTGAAGGTCCTGCCGGCGAGGTCCGCCAGGTTGGGCAGGATGAAGGCTTGCGGGGCGAAACCGTCGGCCAGGGCGCCGACGGTGATCCATTCGGGTTGGGTGGTCATGGCTCATCTCCGTTGGTTGGGATGGCGCCATGGTCGGCCGGATGGGGAAGGGGCGGTATCAACCGGAAGGTGGAGGTGACCCATCTACGGCCTCGCAGGTTGAGATCCACTGTCCGCGCGTCAGGGGAAGAGCCGGCGCACCAACTCGGTCCGGCTGCGTGCGCCGGTTTTGCGGAACAGGTGGATAAGGTGGGTCTTCACCGTGGCCAGGCCCATATCGAGCTGCCGGGCGAGGTCCTTGTTGGACAGGCCCTCGCGCAGGAACAGGGCGATTTGCCGTTCGCGCGGGGTGAAGCCGGTGAGGCTGTCGTCGCGTATCTCCGGCAACTGACGCACGGCAAGGTCTAGCAGACCGCGCAGACCCTCCAACCGTTGCAGGTCGTCGGCATCGAACGGCGAGAGGTTGCCGGTGCGCAGCAGGGAGATGCCCACTACCGGCCGCAGGCGATCATGGGTGATCACCTCCACCACATCGCGGATGCCGTGGCGGGCCAGGAAGCTTTGGTAGATAAGTCGCGAGTTGCCAGGCTGGCGCGCCATGGCCTCGCGCAGGGGCACCACGGCGCGACGTTCGTCGCGGCAGAGGGCGGGCTGCAGCGGGTCGAAGTCGCGGTAGTGGTCGAGGTAGTCGCGGTGGGTGCGGGCGTCCATGCGCAGCAACTGGAAGTCGCGGGCGCGCAACTGCGGGTCGATCCGGTAGAAGGCGAAGCAGGAGGCCGGGACCACCCGGCTGAAGGCGTGCAGGCAGTGCAGGCCGAAGTCGTCGTTCATGGCGTGCTCCCGACTGGAGATGGAGCGCGGCGATCCGCGCTCCGTGTCGAGCTTACAGGCGGGCTTCCTGGAAGCCGATGGCCAGGGCATTGACGATGGTATCGATCTGCTCCTTCTCGATCACCAGCGGCGGCGAGAGGATGATCTTGGTGCCCACCGGGCGCACCATCACACCGTTGGCGCGGGCGATCTCGGCCACGCGGTTGGCGTAGCCGCCCATGGGGTCGATGGGTTCGCGGCTGGCCTTGTCGCTCACCAGGTCGAGCGCCACCATCAGGCCCTTGCCGCGCACCTCGCCGACGGCGGCGAAGCGCTCGGGGAAGGAGGCCAGGCTGGCGAGCAGGTGCTCACCCTGTTTCGCCGCGTTGGCCGGCAGGTTTTCCTTCTGCACGATATCCAGGTTGGCCAGGGCGGCGGCGCAGGCCACCGGGTGCCCGGAATAGGTGTAGCCGTGCATGATCGCGCCGGTGAAGTTGCCGTTGCCGGCGAAGGCCTGCTCGATGCGCTCGTTGACCACGGTGGCGCCCAGCGGGATGTAGCCCGAGGAGATGCCCTTGGCCAGGCACATGATGTCCGGCTTCACGCCCCACAGGCGGCTACCGAACATGGCGCCGGAACGGCCGAAGCCGGTGACGATCTCGTCGGCGATCAGCAGCACGCCGTACTTGTCGCAGACCTTGCGGATCAGCGGCCAGTAGTTCTCCGGCGGCACGATCACGCCGCCCGCGCCCTGGATCGGCTCGGCGATGAAGGCGGCCACGGTGTCCGGGCTCTGGAACTGGATCTCGCGCTCGAGGATGTCGGCGCAGATCTGCCCCAGCTCTTCCGGGTCCTGGCTGTAGGGGTTGCGGTAGAGCCAGGGCGTGTCGACGTGGAAGCAGCCCGGCAGCAGCGGCTCGTAGTTGCGGCGGAACACCGTGTTGCCGTTCACCGAGGCGCCGCCGAAGTGGGTGCCGTGGTAGCCCTGGCGCAGGGAGATGAACTTGGTGCGGTCGGCCTGGCCCTGCAGCTTCCAGTACTGGCGGGCGAGTTTCAGCGCGGTTTCCACGGCGTCCGAGCCGCCGGAGCTGAAGGCCACGCGGCGCATGCCTTCCGGCTCCAGCATGTCGATCACCAGGCGCGACAACTCTTCGGCTCGCGGGTGGCTGACGCCGTCGAATAGCTGGAAGTATTCCAGCTCGTCCAGCTGGGCGGCGATGGCCGCCTTGATCTCTGGGCGACCGTGGCCGACGTTGACGTTCCACAGGCCGGCCACGCCGTCCACCAGGCGGTTGCCCTTGTCGTCGAAGACGAAGCAGCCCTCGCCACGCAGGATGCGGATGGGCTCGCGCTGCTTCATCTCGTTGGGGTGCAGCATGGGATGCCAGAAGGCGGTGTCTTGGGTGCTCACAATGAATTCTCCTTTCGTGCAGCGGTGCGGCTGTGTGGGCTATTTGTGCCGCAAGCGACCGGGGGCGTCTTGTCTGTCCCTGCCAGGCCGGTTGCCTGACCCTGCCTGGTTGCGTTCCAGCGCCGCGCGTATTTCCTGCCGAACCAGGGCAAAGTCGGCAGCCGCCTGCGGATCCGCCAGCAGATTCGCCACCAGCGCCGCGGCGGCGAGCTGCCCGCCCTGCAGGTCGCTGGGGTAGTGCACGCCGGCGATCACCCGGCTCCCGGCATGTTCCCGCGCGCGTTCGAACAGCTCGGCGTGTTTTTCCGGCACCGCCATGCCCAGCAGGGTGGCGTTGAGGTAGGCGTTCATGCTGTGGCCGCTGGGGTAGGAATCGCCTTCCGGCGGTGGCAGCACGGGCTTCACCCTGGCATCGGCCTCGTAGGGGCGGGGCCGGTCGAAGTGCTGCTTGGCCGGCATCAGCACTTGCACCAGGTCTTCCTGGGCGCGGCGGAAGAAGGCGCGGGTCAGCGGCAGCCGCTCCGCCGCGAAACCCTTGCCGAGCAGGTCGGCGGCGAAGGGGAAGACACCGTCCTCCCACTGGTCGTCGGCCTGCACCTTCTTCACCTGTGCGGTGCTGCGCGCGGCCTGGGCGTCGAGCACGGCCTGGAGATCGGCGCGGGCGACTGGCGAGTCGACCGCAGGCGGCGGGGGCAGGTAGTCGGCCAGTTGCAGCCTGGCTTCGGCGAGGTAGGGCGGATACGGGCTGGCCGGATCGGCCTGGACGGCCAACGCGGGAAGGAGCAGGGCGAGGCCGAACAGCAGGGCGCGTGGGGGCTTTTGCATGGCAACGGTCCTTGTCGTTGTGGGTTGCGAGGCGTCGTTTCCGGATCACCTCGGCCGTTCTTGTCCGCCAAAGGCGGAGGCGATGCTTGTCTTTCCCTGCCCGGGCGCTTGTCTCTGCCTGCCGGGGGCAGGGAGGGTCAAGACGCTGGCAGGGAGGATCAAGCCCGCTCGCGGTTCGGTGGCCAAAAAGGCGGTGTGGAGTGCCGGCGGAAGGTCATCGTTACCCGGCGTCGAGGCCGGGCAGGAGAACAATAATGCGCAAGCTGGGATTGCTGGTGGCGGCCTGCGGGCTGCCAGTGCTGCCTCACTCGGTGAAAGCCGGGGATTTTGTGGAGGACAGCAGCCTGACGCTGCTGAACCGTACCTACTACTTCAATCGCGACTACCGCGACCAGCCCAACAACGCCGGGCGCAACCGCTTCAAACCGAAAGCGGCGCGCAACGGCTACCGCGAGGAGCTGACCCAGGGCCTGCAGGCCCGCTTCAGTTCCGGCTACACGCCGGGCACCTTCGGACTGGGGCTGGATGCCCACGCCATGCTCGGCCTCAAGCTGGACAGCGGCGGCGGACGCACAGGCACTGGTAATCTGCCGGTGGGCACCGACGGCCATTCCGATGACCACTACGGCAAGGCCGGAGGCGCGCTCAAGCTGCGCCATGGCGCGACGCAACTGAAGTACGGCCAGATGACCACCACGGCGCCGGTGTTCGCCGCCAGCAGCAACCGCACCCTGCCGGGCATGGCGTATGGGCTGCATGTCGAGAGCAGGGAAATCGACCGCTGGCTGCTGGAGGCGGGGCATTTCACCGCCGCGTCGGGGCCGGGCGAGTCCAAGGTGCATGGCGAGATATCCACAGTCCTTGGCCGGGGGCGGATCGACTCGGTGGACTATCTGGGCAGCGTGTGGACGGCGTCGGATGACCTGGCGCTGAGCCTCTACAGCTCGCGCTTCGAGGACGTCTGGCGGCAGCACTACCTGGGTGCCGACTACCGCCTGCCGCTGATGGCCGAGCGTGCCCTGCGCGTGAAGCTGGATGTCTACCGCAGCCGCGATACTGGCCAGGAGCGCTTCGGCGCCATCGACAATCTGGCGGCATCCCTGGCGTTGGCCTTTGATCAGGGACCGCAGCGCCTGACCCTGGCCTACCAGCGGGTGCGCGGCGACCAGCCATTCGACTACATGGCCTTCGGCGACGGCCGCTCCAGCGCCTCGATCACCCTGGCCAACTCCCTGGGCTACTCCGATTTCAACGGGCCGGGCGAGCGCTCCTGGCAACTGCGCTACGACCTTGATCTGGGCGCCCTCGGCCTGGCTGGCGTCAAGGCCCATGCCCTGCATGCACGCGGGCGTGGCAGCGATGGCAGCGGCACGGCGGCGGACAGCCGCTATGCCGGGCTCTATGGACGCAACGGGCGGCACTTCGAGACGGACGCCGGCCTGAGCTGGCAGGTCCCGGCCGGGCCGCTGGCCGGGTTGTCCCTGCGCGCCAGCCAGGCCTGGCACCGGGGCAATGCGGCCTATGCGGACGGCGATGTCGACGAAACGCGGCTGGTGCTGGACTACCCCCTCGAACTCTGGTGACGCCCTGGCAGCCAGTGGCAAATCCCCCGGCAGGCAGGGTCAAGAGTGCTCGCCGGGTTTGCCGCAGAGTGCCACTCGACTATCCGAGATACCCGGCCGCCCCGGCGGCCGAGCGAGAAGAGGAATCGAGATGAGCATTGCCCTTGACCCCCGCGTGGCGGCCTTCGTCCAGGCCCACCATGGCCTGCTGATCGACGGGGCCGCGCGCCCGGCCCTGTCCGGCGCCGAGATGCCCGTGTTCAACCCCGCCACCGGCGAAGAGCTGGCGCGGGTCGCCGTTGCCGCCGCGCAGGATGTGGACCTGGCGGTGGCCGCCGCCCGCCGCGCCTTCGAGGGCAGTTGGGCGCAACAGCGCCCGGCGGACCGCGAGCGTCTGTTGCTGAAGCTGGCCGACCTGCTGGAAGCCCATGGCGAGGAACTGGCGCAGCTGGAAACCCTGAACAACGGCAAGTCGATCAACCTGTCGCGGGCCATCGAGGTGGGCGCCGGTGTCGAGTACGTGCGCTACATGGCCGGCTGGGCCACCAAGATCGAAGGCAAGAGCCTGGATGTCTCCATCGGTGCCATTCCCGGCGGCAAGTTCCGCGCCTACACGGTGCCGGAGCCGGTGGGCGTGGTCGGCGCCATAGTGCCCTGGAACTTCCCGCTGCTGATGGCCCTGTGGAAGATCGTGCCGGCGCTGGCCTGCGGCTGCACCCTGGTGCTCAAGCCGGCCGACGAGACCCCGCTGACCGCCCTGCGCCTGGGTCAACTTTGCCTGGAGGCGGGCATCCCCGCCGGCGTGGTGAACATCGTCACTGGTGTGGGCGCCGAGGCTGGCGCGGCCCTGGCGGCCCATCCGGGGATCGACAAGCTGGCCTTCACCGGCTCCACGGCGGTGGGCAAGCTGATCGGCCATGCGGCGGTGGAGAACATGACCCGCTTCACCCTGGAGCTGGGCGGCAAGAGCCCGGTGATCGTGCTCGACGACACCGCCCTGGACGCCGCCGCCGCCGGTGCCGCCGGGGCGATCTTCTTCAACAACGGCCAGGTCTGCACCGCGGGTTCGCGCCTCTATGTGCAGCGCAAGTCCTTCGACCAGGTGCTGGAGCGCCTGCACGGCATCGCCGGTTCCCTCGGCATCGGCCCGGGCCTGGACCCGGCGGCGCAGATCACCCCGCTGATTTCCGCGAAACAGCAGCGCCGCGTGCTGGGCATGATCGACGGCGCCCGCGCCCAGGGCGCCAGCGTCATCTGCGGCGGCGAGGCGCACGGCGAGCGGGGCTTCTTCGTCCAGCCGACGGTGATCGCCAATGTGCGCCCGGAGATGCAGGTGGTGCGCGAGGAAATCTTCGGCCCGGTGCTGGTGGCCACCGCCTTCGACGAGCTTGACGAGGTGGTCGCCCTGGCCAACGACAGCCCCTATGGCCTGGCCGCGAGCATCTGGTCCAACGACCTGAAGCAGGTGATGGGCCTGATCCCGCGCCTGAAGGCCGGCACCGTCTGGGTCAACGCCCACAACCTGCTGGACCCTTCCATGCCCTTCGGCGGCTTCAAGCAGTCGGGCATCGGCCGCGAGATGGGCCATGCGGCCATCGAGGCCTTTACCGAGAACAAGTCCGTGTGCATCGCCTACTGAGCCCCACCCATCCACGAGGAATACAACAATGAACAAGAGTTCCCCGAACAGTGCCGGCCTCGTCATGCCGGCCGCCACCGACGCCGGCCGGCCGGCGACGAAGGGCATCGGCTTCGCCACCATGATCGCCATCTGCATAGGCGTGGTGGTGGTGCAGGGCGCGATGATGTCGGCGCTGCAGGGCATGGGTTTCGGCGGCCTGGGCTTCCTCGCCGCCTTCGCCGTGGCCTTCGTCCTGGCGCAGTGCTACGTGCAGAGCTTCGCCGAGCTGGCGCTGATGTTCCCCCAGGCCGGCACCCTGGCCACCTACACGCAGAAGGCCCTCGGCCACTTCCCGGCCATAGTCGCGGTGTTCGCCGGCTACGTGATAGTCGCCATGTTCGGCCTTTCCGCCGAGCTGCTGCTGGTGGACGCCATCCTCGACAAGCTGTTTCCCGGCGTCTTTCCCGCCACCCTGGTGCCGCTGGGCATCCTCGTCGTGCTGACGCTGCTGAACATCCTCGGCACCGATGTGTTCGCGCGAGTGCAGAACCTGTTCACCTTCGCCATGGTGGCGGCCCTCCTGCTGGTGGGCGTCAGTGCCGTGGGCGGGCTGGCCGAGCCGCCGGCGGCGGGATTCGTGGCGGACGTGGACTGGGGCTGGTCGGGTGTTCTCGACGGCAGCTTCTTCAGCCTCGTGACCCTGGCGATGTGGCTGTTGGTGGGCGCCGAGTTCATCTGCCCGCTGATCGGCGAGGTGCGCCGCCCGGAGCGCAACATTCCGCGCTCGATGATGCTCTCGCTGACCATCACCTTCAGCCTGTTCGTGGTGTTCTGCATCGGCGCCAGCCGCTACCTCTCGGTGGAGACCCTGACCACCTCGCCGCTGCCGTACCTGGACTACGTGTTCGCGGTGTTCGGCAAGGGGGCGGTGATCATTGCCACGGTGATGGCCCTGACCGCCACCTGCAGCACCGTCAACACCGTGCTGGCGGCGGTGCCGCGCATGCTCTGCGGGATGGCGGAGAACGGCCAGGCCTTCCCACAGATGAAGGTGCTGCACAAGCGCTTCGGCACGCCCTGGATGGCCATCGTCTTCGTCGCGGTGATCATCGCGCTGCCGTTCCTGCTGATGGGGCCGGACTCCATCATCACCCTGCTGATTGCGGCGTCCACCAGTTGGCTGCTGGCATACATCATCGCCCACCTCAACGTGATCGTCCTGCGCCGCCGCCACCCTGAACTGCCGCGACCCTTCAAGTCGGCGTTCTACCCCGTGCCGCAAGTCGTCGGCATCCTCGGCATGGGCTACATCGCCCTGAACAATTCGCCGTCGCCCGAGATGACCCAGACGGTCTACCTGTTCACCGGTGCCGTGCTGCTGGTGGTGGGCGCGATCGCGCTGCTTTGGGTGAAGCTGGTGATGAAGCGGAAGTTGTTCGAGCCGGATATCTGAGGCGCGATGCGGGATTCCAAGGGTCGCGCTGCGGCCCTTTTTTCCATCCGCGGCGTCCTGGCGAATGTGGCTTGCCGGCATATGATTAACATGTTAATCATGTCGCCATAATGACAAGGCCGGCTTCAGCCCGCTCCCGGAGGTGTCCGATGGTTTCCCAAGCTGTCCGCTCCCATGATTTCGATTCCTGGCTCCGTGAGCTGCAAGGCGTCTGCGGTCGATTCGAATCGCGTCCGGCGCTGAGCCACGGCCTGTTCATCGGCGAGATCGCCCGCCAGGACCTCTCCGGGCTGGAGGTGGCGCAGATCCGCACCAACGCCGGGATGATCAGCCGCCAGCGCACCTCCATCGACCATGACGACGACCGCCACTGCTTCCTCATCGTCCAGCGCAGCGGCCGTGCCCAACTGCGGCAGAACGGCGATAGCGTCGAGCTGGCGCCCGGCGAGATGGCCCTGATGGATTCGGCCCGGGCCTGCGAAATCCTCCCCCACGGGCTGATCGAACACGCCTCCTTCCACCTCTCCCGCGAGGAGGTCTGCCGCCATCTGCCGGAAGGCCGGCCGACCTTCGGCAAGCTCTCCCAGCAGTGCGCCAGCGGCCGCGTGCTGCGCAGCCTGGTGGAGCAGGTCTGCGGCGGCGAGCTGGACGATTGCACCGGCCTGGAGGAGGGCGATGCCCTGCAGGAGGCGTTGATCGCGCTGCTGGCGCCAACCCTGCGGCAGCAGGCCGGGCCAGCCGCCAGCGAGCAGGACCTGACCCCCAACGCCGGCCTGCGCGGCCTGGCACAGCAACTGATCGACCAGTCCCTGTCCGAACCGGGCCTCACGCCGCTGTCACTGGCCAGGCAGCTGAATATCTCGGTGCGCCAGCTCTACCGCCTGTTCGAGGACCAGGGCGACAGCGTCTGCCGCTTCATCCAGCGCTCGCGCCTGAAACGCAGCGCCGCCGACCTCGCCAACCCGCGCCTGCGCAACGAGTCCATCACCGATATTGCCTTCCGTTGGGGCTTCACCGACTCGGCGCATTTCAGCCGCACCTTCAAGAAGCACTTCGAGCAGTCGCCGAGGGAATATCGCGCCAGCGCCATGCAGGGGTGACGTCGGTCCTGTGCGGCGAGTAAACATCCACAATTCGTTGAACGTGGATGCTCTTTTGCCCCGTTAGGGGGAGGGCGCGACCCAGGCATCCGGGGCGCAATTCCTGCACTTGCCCGACCGTAGGGTGCGCCATGCGCACCGAGCGCGGGATCAACCCCTGCACCTCGCTCAATCATTGGTGCGCACGGCGCACCCTACATGGCCAACTCCGTCGCTCTGTCCAGATTTCGTGGGAGCCAATGCATTCGCGAAAGGCGGCGATGCGCCCTCGGCCGGTCAGGGCTTGCGGGCGATCAGCACGGCGCGTGCCGGGGCTGGCAGGCCTTCGATGGTGCGGCTGTGGTCGGCGGGGTCGAGGAACTCGGGTAGCGACTGGAAGCGCATCCACTCGGTGCTGCGCTGCTCCTCGACGCTGGTGTAGCTGACATCCACGCAGCGCACGTCGACGAAGCCCGCGCGGCGCAGCCAGAGCTCGAGGGCCGGTACCGACGGCAGGAACCAGACGTTGCGCATCTGCGCGTAGCGGTCCTCGGGCATCAGCACCTGCTGGGCATCGCCTTCCACCACCAGGGTTTCCAGCACCAGTTCGCCGCCCCGGCGCAGGCAGTCCTTCAGGTCGAAGAGATGGTCGATGGGCGAACGGCGGTGGTAGAGCACGCCCATGGAGAACACCGTGTCGAAGCCCTCCAGGCGCGGTGGCAGTTCCTCCAGCGCCAGCGGCAGGTGCCAGGCCGGCAGGTCGGGAAGGAAGCGCTTCATGGCGAGGAACTGGCAGAAGAACAGCCAGTTCGGGTCGATGCCCACCACGCTGTCGGCGCCGGCGCCGAGCATGCGCCACTGGTAGTAGCCGTTGCCGCAGCCGACATCCAGCACGCGGTGGCCGCGCAGGTCGAGGTGGGGGGCCACCCGCGACCATTTCCAGTCCGAGCGCCATTCGGTATCGATGTGCACGCCGAACAGTTCGAAGGGCCCCTTGCGCCAGGGGATCAGCCCCTGCAGAGCGGTTTTCAGCGCGGCGCGGGTCGCCTCGTCGCAGGGGCCGTCCAGCAGGAAGCGCTGCGCCAGTTCGATCTTCTCCGGCTGCAGCGGGGGCAGGGCATTGACCGCAGCGCTCCAGCGTTCGAGGTCGCCATGGCCCACCGCGAGCTTGGCATCGAGCTGCCCGGGAAGGTCGGCTGCCCAGTCCTGCAGGGGAGTGCCCGCCAGCGTTTGCTGCAGGGTGTCGAGGTCCAGCGTACGAATCATGGCAGGGCGATCAGCGAGGCGAAATTTAGGCACTGGAACCAGGGCACCACCTTGGAGAAACCGGCTGCCAGCAGGCGCGCGCGGTGTTCCTCGAAACTGTCGGGGTGCATGACATTCTCCAGGGCACTGCGCTTCTGGGCGATTTCCAGCTCGCTGTAGCCGTTGGCGCGCTTGAAGGCGATATGCAGGTCGGTGAGCAACTGGTGCTCTTGGGCGTCCTCGAAGCGCAGCTTCTCCGAGAGGATCAGCGCGCCGCCCGGCAGCAGCGCCTGGCGGATACGGGCGAGCAGTTCCTGGCGCTGCTCGCGGGGCACGAATTGCAGGGTGAAGTTCATCGCCACCAGGGAGCAGGGCTGGAGGTCCAGGGCGAGGATGTCCGCTTCCAGTACCTCGACCGGCAGCAACTCCTGGAACATGGAGTCCTGGGCATGCAGGTACTCGCGGCAACGCTCCACCATGGCGCTGGAGTTATCCACAGCGACGACCCGGCACCCTTCGGTTTTCACATGTCGGCGCAGCGCCTGGGTCACGGCGCCGAGCGAGCTGCCGAGGTCGTAGAGCGGCGTGCCGGCCTGGGCGAACTGCGCCGCCAGCACGCCGATGTTCTCGACTATGGTCGGGTAGCCCGGCACCGAGCGCTTGATCATGTCCGGGAAGACGCGGACCACGTCCTCGTTGAAAGCGAAGTCGGTGACTTGTGCCTGGGGGGTGGCGTAGATGCGATCGGGACTTTCGGTCACGGGCCGGTACCAGCAGGGGAAAAGGCCGGCATTCTAGCGGACTGCGCGGCGCGGCCAAACCACCCCTACTTCAACTGGTCGGAAAAGAACTCGCCCGCGCCCTGCAGGGGGCCCAGCGGATTGCGCTTGACCTCGAAGCGGCGGATGTTCGGCTCGCCGTTGCTGACCTTGTGCACCAGCACATCGTCCACCAGCACGAACACCGCGCGGAACACCCAGCCCTGCAGCTCGCGGTTCTTGCGGAAGTTGAAGACGTCGGCCCAGAAACTGCCGACCCGCTGGGTATCGGTCTTGGTGAACTCGAAGGCATAGCCGATGCAGCGGTCCTTGGCTTCCAGGCACTGCATCAGGCCAGCGGGCAGGTAGTCGATGGGGACGTTGGGTTGCACGAACATCAGCCGCACGTCGATGAAGGAGAGCATCTTGCCGTTGCCCTGGATGAGCGGGTCGAAACCCAGGGAGAACAGCTCGGTCCGCGTCGTTCTTCCCGGCTGCGCCTGGGAATAGCGAATCTCCGCATCGGTGTAATCCCGAAACGGCGACAGTACTTCGGCGCGCTCGCTGGGCAACAGACTTCCGCAACCTGCGAGAAGAACTGTCCAGCACAGCAAGCCCCACAGTCGCATCAGACCGCCCATCGCACGCTCCGTAATTGAGTGTCCGCCTAATTGCTATAGCCGATTTCCGAAGTAGCTGCCGACGGTTTTTTCGAGCTGTGGAGAGCGGGTTCGCGTTTCATCGCGGAGGCGGCTATGCCCCATTGGCCGAGCCAGTAACTGAGGATGATGAGGTAACTCGCGCTGGCGAAAGGGGATACGAAACGATTGATGCCGATCAGGCTGTCGGATATCACGAAGAGCACCGCACCTCCGGCAGCCAGCAGCGCCGACTGGCGGTCCAGACCCACACCCAGGCGGGCGAGGGCACGCCAGAGCATGGCGCTGATGGCCAGTGCGTAGCAGGCCACGGGTAGCAGCAGGCTGCCCAGGCCGCCACTGGCGAGCAGGGCGAATATGGCTCCGCCGGCAACCGCCGCAACCAGCAGCGGCAGCGGTGCCAGCCGGTGGCTGGCCAGCAGGTAGGCGCGCAGGTAGGCCAGGTGGGCGAGCAGGAAGGCGCCGAGGCCGAAGACGAAAAGGTCGGTGGGCCACTCCAGCAGGATGTCGCCGAGCATCGACAGCGACAGCCCGACGGCGATCCAGCGCCGGTAGGGGCCCGCCGGGGCACCGCGCAGCCAGAACAGCAGCGCCAGGATGGGCAGCGGTTTGCTCCAGAAACACAACCAGTCCAGTTCCAGTGCACGGCCGGTGAGGAAGGCCAGCACGCCGGCCAGCCCGAAGATCAAGGTGCCCATGGGCGCTCCTGCGAGTTCGTCAGGGCACGACTATGGAAGGACGCCGCTGCGCCCGCCAGGCGGCGGACGCCAGCGAAGCGGTCATTTGGCGCTACTTGACGCTGACCTGGCAGTCGAAGGATTCGGCCGGCGCCACGTCGGCTTCCCAAGGGCGCTGGTAATCCAGGTGCAGGCGGCCCTCGCCGGGCTGGCTGGCCTTGAAGCGCCAGGTGGACTGACCGGCGCTGCCCACCAGGCCTGCGTCCTCCGGCGTCGAATAGACCTCCGGGCCGAGGCTCTGCAGCACATTGGCCGCGGCATCGCGCATTACCCAGCGAAAGCCGGTGGTGGGATTGCTGGGCAGGGTCAGCACCAGTGGCTGGCCCGGGCTGAGGCTCAGCGGGCAATCGCTCTGCGGGTCCTGGATCACCACCGGACCGGTAGGCTGCTGGGCGCAGCCGGCGACGAGGGCGAGGCCCAGGGGCAACAGCAGGCGGGGGGATTGGACGAGTGACATCGGCGGCTCCGTCGGTCAAGGGCGGAGCCAGCATAACGGCTGGTTCCGCCCTTGCGTAGGTTCGGAGCGAAAAGTGATGGGACCGGGGTCGTAGGGTGCGCTGTGCGTACCGGGAGCTCCGCGCGGAAGCTTCGGTGCGCGCAGCGCACCCTACGTGGGCGTGGCTGCG
>RCUT01000348.1_pt1 | contig 25043 bp, 20 predicted proteins | sample 2166171 | NCBI WGS metagenome assembly RCUT01 (sample SAMN09932757, study PRJNA488358) | compost metagenome | isolation source: compost soil in 4-hydroxybenzoic | place: Germany: Experimental Botanical Garden
CTTCCGCCGAACGGATGGTCTGGGCGATCGGGTCTACGGCCTTCTGTGCCTGCGAGACTGCTGCAGGCTGAACTGCGGCCGGAGCGGGAGCAACGGCCGCGGAAGGACGGATAAGCGGCTTGGCAACAGCAGCTGCGGCGCGCATATCGGCAATGTTCTGTTCGCCAACGCCAGCAACGCGGTCGATGCCGGTTGCCACGACGGAGACGCGGATGAGACCTTCCAGAGCCTCGTCGAAGGTTGCGCCGAGGATGATGTTGGCATCCGGATCGACTTCTTCGCGGATACGGGTCGCCGCTTCGTCGACTTCGAAGAGGGTGAGGTCGCGACCACCGGTGATGGAGATCAGGAGGCCCTGCGCGCCCTTCATCGAGGTTTCGTCGAGCAGCGGGTTGGCGATCGCCGCTTCCGCAGCCTGCATTGCGCGGCCCGGACCGGAAGCTTCGCCGGTACCCATCATTGCGCGGCCCATTTCGCGCATGACCGAACGGACGTCGGCGAAGTCGAGGTTGATAAGACCTTCCTTCACCATCAGATCGGTAATGCAGGCAACGCCGGAGTAAAGAACCTGGTCGGCCATGGCGAAGGCGTCCGCAAAGGTCGTCTTGTCATTGGCAATACGGAAAAGGTTCTGGTTCGGAATGACGATCAGCGTATCGACGGACTTCTGCAGTTCCTCGATGCCCTGTTCGGCAAGACGCATGCGGCGGCCGCCTTCGAAGTGGAAAGGCTTTGTGACGACGCCGACCGTCAGGATGCCCTTGTTGCGTGCAGCCTGTGCGACGACCGGGGCAGCACCCGTGCCGGTGCCGCCGCCCATGCCGGCGGTGACGAAGCACATGTGGGTACCGTTCAGGTGATCGATGATCTCGTCGATGCACTCTTCAGCAGCCGCGCGGCCGACTTCCGGCTGGGAACCGGCGCCGAGGCCTTCGGTGACGTTGACGCCGAGCTGAATGACCCTGTCTGCCTTCGTCATGGTCAACGCCTGAGCATCCGTGTTGGCGACGACGAAGTCGACGCCCTGGAGGCCGGCCGTGATCATGTTGTTGACAGCGTTACCACCACCGCCACCGACACCGAAGACGGTGATGCGTGGCTTCAGCTCTGTGATATCAGGCTTCTGCAGCTGTATCGTCATTTTAACATTCCTTCTTTCTCTGGCCGCATCGCCCCGCTGGCCGATTCTTGAAACTCAACTCTGAAACCTCCGGCTTGCGCCACGAGGCCACTCAAAAACTCTCTTTCAGCCATTGCCCCACCCGGGCTATCCGGCCGCTACCCGTACCAAACGGCGAGAACATTCCGCCTTGCGCCGCATGAATTTCGATGTCCGCCACCTGCGGGTAGATCATCAGTCCGCAGGCGGTTGAAAATGCCGGTCCCTTCGCCGCCACCGGAAGACCGGCAACCCCCATGGGGCGGCCGATGCGAACGTTGCGGGCGAGAATGCGCCGTGCCGTTTCCGGCAGCCCCGTCAGCTGGCTTGCGCCGCCGGTCAGGACAACGCGCTTGCCGACGATGGGACTGAAGCCGGACTTCTGGATACGATCACGGATCAATTCCAGCGTCTCTTCGATACGCGCCCGCACGATGCGGGTTACAAGTGCTCTTGAAACTTGCGATGGTTGATCGCGATCATCTTCGCCAATCGGCGGGATCGAAATCATGTCGCGCTCATCCGCGCCATTCAGCAAAGCCGAACCATGCACCACCTTCAGTCTCTCCGCATCTTCGATTCGTGTCGAGAGGCCTCGTGCAAGATCTGTCGTAACGTGATGACCGCCAAGGCCGATCGCGTCGGTATGAATGAGACGGCCTTCGGCAAAAACAGAGATCGTCGTGGTGCCGCCACCCATGTCGATGGCCGCGCAGCCAAGCTCGACTTCATCGTCCACCAGAGCGGCAAGACCGCTGGCATAGGGCGTCGCCACCATGCCTTCGACGGAAAGATGCGCGCGGTTGACGCAAAGCTCGAGGTTCTTCAGCGCCGTGCGTTCGACAGTCACGACATGCATGTCAACGCCAAGAAGATCGCCATACATCGACAGCGGATCACGAATGCCGCGCTCGCCATCCAGCGAATAGCCCGTCGGCAGAGAATGCAGGATCGCCCGGTCCTGACGCATGGACTGCTGGCTTGCCGCCACCAGAACCTTGCGCAGGTCGCTTGCTTCCACTTCCTGACCGCCGAGATCAATGCTCGCGGTATAGATATCGCTCGCCAGTCTTCCAGCCGAAACATTGACGATCAGGCTGTCGACGGTAAGTCCCGCCATGCGCTCGGCCGCATCGACCGAAAGGCGGATGACGCCTTCCAGCGCGTCGAGATCGGCGATGACGCCGGATTTCACGCCGCGCGAACGTTGGTGGCCAATGCCGATGATTTCGACCTTGTGGGTGCGGCCAGGCAGGATTTCACTCTCTTGACGCGGCGTCAGCCGGCCGATCATGCACACGACCTTGGTCGAACCGATATCCAGCACCGAAACGATGTGGCTGCGCTTGGAAGACAGCGGCTTCAGCCGAGGCAGGCCGAAATGGGAAGAACCGAAAAAGCTCATGTGTTCTTCTCCGCTTTCTTGAGAGCCTTGGTGCGCGCGTCGACAGCAGCCTGACGGCGCTCCGTCGCACCTTCGGTCAGCTGGATCGTGGTGCGATCCGCGAGCCGCAGATCGACTGCGGCGACATCGCGCGACAGGACCTTTTCTTCGAGATCAAGCCGCGCCAGCAATTGCAGCGCCTGCGGCAGGTTTTCTTCCGGCAGCTTGACGACGATGCCGTTGTCGAGGTGCAGATCCCAGCGGCGGCCGGCAATGCGTACATAGGCGCGAACGCGGTTGCGGATTTCCGGCCAGTCGGCCAGCTGCTCGACGAAACCGGCAGCGCCCGTTTCCGCGTCGCGTCCAACGAACAGCGGCAGGGAAGCGAATTTATTGTCACGCAGCGGCGCGATGACGCTGCCGCTCTTTTCGATCAGCGACAGTTCCGAGCCATGCTGCCAGATGCCGAAGGCCTGGCGTTCTTTCAGGCGAACCTCGATCGTCTTCGGGTAGACCTTGCGGATATCCACGTCTTCCACCCAGGGAAGCTGCACGAGCTTGCGGCGCGCCGCATCGATGTCGAGTGCAATCAGCGAGGTGCTGCCATCAAGGCCGAGAAGCTGGAAGACATCGATTTCGGAGGTCTGCAGATTGCCGGAGACCTTCACGTCCTCAACGGCGAAACCCGCAGCAGAGGTCGTCGCCTGCGTAACGATATTCGTGTGGCCGCCGAGCGACATGCCATAAAGGCCAGTCACCGCGTAGAAGGCGACGGCCGAAATCGTGCCGGTATGGGCGGGAATGTGGATGCGTCCGGTCGCAAGGCTGACGCAGAAGCGCACAACACGACGCAGCGGGCGCGGCAGCACCATGCGGTCGTCGGCATTTGCCGTCGCTGCGAATTGCTCGCGCTTTTTTGCCGTCGACTTTTTGCCGGTCACCGCAAACACGAAGCGTCCTCCACCATCCAGCTGACAAGGTTACCAAAGGAGCGGCCAGCATGGGCCGCCATTTCCGGCACCAGGGAGGTCGGCGTCATGCCCGGCTGCGTATTCACTTCAAGCCAGATAACTTCGCCATCTTCTGAGAAGCGGTCGTCGTAACGAAAGTCTGAACGGCTTACGCCACGGCACCCGATCGCCCGATGCGCCATAACCGCCAGTGTTTGAATTTTTTGGTAAATTTTCGGTGAAATTTCTGCCGGAATGACATGTTTCGAGCCACCAGCAGCGTATTTAGCGTCAAAATCATAGAAATTGTGACCGAGCGGCACCACTTCGGTGACGCCAAGCGCCTCGCCGTCGAGCACGCCGCAGGTCAATTCGCGGCCATGGATGTAGCGCTCGACCATCACCTGATCGCCATAACGCCATTCCGACGAAGTGAGGATTTGCGGCGGATGCGATTGGTCTTCCTTGACGATGACAACGCCGAAGCTCGAACCTTCACGCACCGGCTTCACCACATAGGGTGGAGCAAGCGGATGTTCGCTGGTGAAATCGAAGCGGTTCATGACGCGCTCGGCGGCAACCGGCACCCCGGCAGCCGCAGCGACTTTCTTCGCCTGCGCCTTGTCCATGGCAAGTGCGGAAGCCAGCACGCCCGAATGTGTATAGGGAATGGCCAGATATTCGAGAATACCCTGAATGGTGCCGTCTTCACCGAAGGGACCGTGCAGCGCATTAAAGGCGACATCCGGGCGCAGCTCATCGAGCACGGCCGCGACATCGCGCCCCACATCGACCCGGGTGACCTTGTAGCCCTCGCCCTCAAGCGCGAGCGCGCAGGCATTGCCCGACGACAGGCTGACTGGCCGCTCCGACGAAAACCCACCCAAAAGAACAGCTACGTGCTTGCCGCCCATCGATACCTCTGACACCAACTCTCCGTTACGAACCACGCTCCGAACCGACCGAATTTGAAGAACGGTGATTCTGGCACATGACCCTTGAGATCAGTTAAACGCCATTAAGGTTAATGAATCGTTTACTTTCGTTAACCACCGCGCCCAACGTGCCGAGTTCCGTTAAAGAATCAGCACCGATCCGGATTCCCTCCTTGGAATCAGAGAGTTGCATGGATTGCAACATGCAGGTTTTCAATGATCGGAAATAAAATCGCACGAGCGCAACTGCTGCTCCGCGATAAAGGCAAGATCGAAACGTTAACGGACGGGATTATTCCCCAGGGAAAATTATCTGGCGTTTCAGCGTTTTAAAACCGCAGCCTGAATCAGTCTCTCAATCGCCGAAGCGCATCCGGCAGCACGCAGCCGAGCCTGTCGCATTCATCAATCACATTATTTGCATTATTTCTTTTTTAGCATTCCATAGGAACAAAAATTGCGTTAACGCAGACATCGCCTCCCAAGGCATGACATTGCAATCATCCAAAATGGAAACAATACCATGACCGACGCGATATCTCCGGTATCGCCGACCGCTGACAATTCGAACGTTGTAAAGACAAATTCGCCTGCACGAGTTCTCACTGCCAGCCTGGTCGGCACGACCATCGAGTTTTTCGATTTTTACGTTTACGCCACGGCCGCAGTGCTCGTGTTCCCCGCCTTGTTCTTTCCGAACAATGACCCGATGACGGCGCTTCTGGCGTCCTTCGCCACCTTCTCCATCGCCTTTTTTGCCCGTCCGCTGGGTGCTGTGGTCTTCGGTCACTATGGTGACCGCGTCGGCCGCAAGACGACACTTGTCGCCGCGCTACTGACCATGGGTGTATCGACCGTCGTGATCGGCCTCCTGCCCTCCTATGAGACCGCCGGCGTCCTTGCACCGCTGTTGCTGGCGCTGTGCCGCTTCGGCCAGGGCTTTGGCCTTGGCGGCGAATGGGGCGGCGCCGTCCTGCTCGCCACGGAAAACGCGCCTCCCGGCAAGCGCAGCTGGTACGGCATGTTCCCGCAGCTTGGCGCACCTGTCGGCCTGTTCCTCTCCTCCGGCGTGTTCTGGATCCTGCTGCACTTCATGTCGCAGGAAGCGCTGCTCAGCTGGGGCTGGCGCATTCCCTTCGTCGCTTCGATCATTCTGATCGCGGTCGGCATGTGGGTTCGCCTGTCGATCACCGAGACGCCCGACTTCCAGAAGGCGATCGAGAAGGAAGAACGTGTGGCCGTTCCGGTCGCGGAACTGTTCCGCAACCACAAGCGCAGCCTCGTGCTCGGCACCTTCGTGGCGCTGGCCACCTTTGTGCTCTTCTACATCGGCACCGCCTATCTGCTGTCCTATAACGTCAAGGTCCTGAAAATCCCGTTCCTTGACGCGCTGGAAGTGCAGATTCTCGGCTCCATCGTTTTCGGCATCTTCATCCCGATCGCCGGCAAGCTCGCCGAAAAATTCGGCCGTCGTGAAATTCTGATCATTACGACGGTGCTGATCGGCCTGTTCTCCTTCCTGCTGCCCGGCCTGATGACCGGTAGCGAAGGCTCCATCTTCGTCTTCGCGGCCCTTGCCATGATGCTGATGGGCATGACCTACGGCCTGATCGGCACGGCGCTCGCAGCCCCCTTCCCGACCCGGGTGCGCTACACCGGCTCGTCGATCACCTTCAACATGGCCGGCATCTTCGGCGCATCGCTGGCGCCTTACATCGCCACATGGCTGCAGGTGAATTACGGCATGGGTTATGTCGGCTACTACCTCTGCGTATCCGCCATCATAACGCTGGCCTGCATTCTGCTTTCCCGCAAGGATGAAGTCTGAGCCACCCAAGGGTTCCGAATATGGGAAGGCCCGCGAAACCTGGCGTTTCACGGGCCTTTTGCTATTCAGCATCTTTTACTGGAAACGCTCTAGGCGACGGACTGACGGATATCCCGCTGGCCCGCCACGCAGATACGATTACGCCCCGCGCCCTTTGCCTGATAAAGCGCAAGATCGGCATTATGCAGGACTTTTTCAAAGACTTCGGCGTCCTTCCGGAAAGCCACTCCGATCGATATGGTGACACCGATCCGCATATCCTGATAGTCGACCGGCACCGCCTCGATGCTCGCCCGCAGCCTTTCGCAAACATCCAGAAACGATGACGACCCTGTCTCGCGCACGACGACGAATTCCTCGCCGCCTATTCTGGCGACTTTGGCAGAGGCGTCAAAGGAAGCACGTATCCGCTGTGCGACGCTGGAAATCACCGCGTCACCGGCCAGATGGCTGAACCTGTCGTTCACCGACTTGAAATGATCGATATCGAGGAACGCGACGCAATAATGCTGACCGAGATTCATGCATCCGGCATAAAGCCCGAGCCGATTGCTGAGGCCAGTCAATGCATCGGTATGGCTCAGATGCAAAAAACGCTCGTGCGATTGCGCAAGAATCTTCACTTCCCTGGCATTGAGCCAGCAGACCAGCCACGTCATCGTGAATGCGATGACGGAACACAAGGTCACGCCGAGTATAAGACCGTTGACAAGGTCCGTCACCAGCCCGAACTGCGCCAGGAGAACCAGACCGCCGGAACATATCAGCAGAGCCAGGATCGTTGTGACACAGGCAACCCGAAACGAAAATTCCAAAGGTTCAAGCCGCCTGCGGCCCTCTGGCGTCGCAATCGAAAAACTCATCATTTCGATCAGTTTTCTCCAGAGATCCAAGACCGTCTCCAATAGTACCTAAATCAAATCACTGAAAATTCTTGTCAAATACCCTTTGATCGACGAGCGGCATGCTATCTGAGATAGCATGCCGCTCGTCGCTTATGTCAAAAAACTATAAGATACAACTATTGACCGACCGTTACGGCCAACGCCAACGGTCATATGACGGAGAAGCCCCTGTAAGAAAATCGGAAGCCAAAAACTCAGCTTCCCAGAAAAGGCTCCACCTCACGGCCCGGCATGAAAAGCCCTAGCCGCTTGATTTCCCACTCCAGCCGGATGCCCGACTTCTCGAACACGCGCTTGCGGATGGTCTCACCCAGATATTCCAGATCGTAGCCGGTCGCATGGCCGGTATTGATCATGAAATTGCAATGCAGTGATGACATCTGCGCGCCGCCGATGACCAGACCGCGGCCGCCCGCCTCATCGATGAGTTCCCATGCGGAATGACCTTCGGGATTCTTGAAGGTCGAACCACCAGTCTGCTCACGGATCGGCTGAACTGTTTCGCGATGGTGACGCACGGCGTCCATATCGGCGCGGATTTTCGCCTTGTCTTCCGGATAACCCTCGAACAATGCGCCGGTGAAGATCAGGCCCTTGTCGGCGCCGGAATGGCGGTAGCTGTAGCCCATATCGGCATTGGAAAGCACATGTTGCTTACCCTGACGGTCAACCGCATAGACTTCCACCACGCGCTCGCGCGTCTCACCGCCGTTTGCGCCCGCATTCATACGCAGCGCACCGCCGATGGAGCCGGGAATGCCGTAATAGAAATGGAAGCCGCCAATGCCGTTATCCATGGCCATGGCCGCAATATGCTTGTCCGGGCAGATCGCACCGGCCTTGATGCGGTTTTCGCCGGCAAGCTCCACCTGGCCGAAACCTTTGGCCGACAGACGGACGACAACGCCCGGGATGCCGCCATCGCGCACCAGAAGGTTGGAGCCGACGCCGACCACCGTCAGCGGCACGTCTTCCGGCAGAATTTTCAGGAAGGCAATCAGATCATCGGTATCGTGCGGCTGGAACATGACTTCCGCAAGACCGCCGGCTCTGAACCACGTCACGCGGTCCATGGGCGCATCCGGTGTCAGACGTCCCCTCAGTTCGTTTACCCCGTCGCCGAGCCTCCCCAGCAATTTAACCCCATCGACCTGTCTCATTCAGACTTTCCTGATATGCTCTTCAATTCCGAAGGCAGCGCTGCTGCCCATTGCGTGATATTTCCAGCCCCCAAGAGAACCACGAAATCACCCGGATTCGCAATGCCTGCAACCACTGAGGCGAGATCTTCCCGTTTCTCAAGAAAACGGGCGTCACGATGGCCGGCGGCCTTGATGGCCGAAACCAGCGCTTCCGAACTTGCGCCTTCGATCGGATCTTCGCCCGCAGCATAAACCGGGGCAAGAAGAATCGTATCCGCATCGTTGAAACAATGCGCGAAATCGTCAAACAGGCTGGAAAGGCGGCTGTAGCGGTGCGGCTGATGCACCGCGATGATACGGCCATTGCAGGCTTCCCGCGCCGCCGCCAGCACAGCCTTGATCTCGACCGGGTGATGACCGTAATCGTCGAAGACCTGTACGCCATTGGCTTCGCCCGTCAGCGTGAAACGCCGCTTGACGCCTGCGAAGGAGGCGAGACCCTTCTTGATGTCAGCTTCCGAAATACCGAGACGATTGGCGACGGCAATCGCGGCCGTCGCGTTCGAAACATTGTGTCGGCCGGGCATCGGCAGGACGAGATCCTTGAAGGAGAATATCTTGCCGGTACGACGACGGCGGATTTCCACGTCGAAAACCGAGCGTGTGCCATCGATGCGCACATTCGAAAAACGCACGTCGGCCTGCGGGTTTTCACCGTATGTGATGACCTTGCGATCCTCGATGCGGCCGACCAGCGCCTGCACTTCCGGGTGGTCAAGGCACATGACGCCGAAGCCGTAGAACGGCACGTTCTCGACGAACTGGCGGAACGCCGCGCGCACAGCATCAAAATTGCCGTAATGGTCCAGATGCTCCGGATCGATATTGGTAATGACGGCCACGTCGGCCGGCAGCTTCAGGAAGGTGCCGTCGGATTCGTCGGCCTCCACCACCATCCACTCGCCCTCGCCCATACGGGCATTGGTGCCATAGGCATTGATGATGCCGCCATTGATGACGGTCGGGTCGAGATTGCCGGCTTCCAGCAGGGTCGCGACCATCGAGGTGGTCGTCGTCTTGCCGTGGGTGCCGCCAATGGCGATGGCGTTACGGAAACGCATCAGCTCGGCCAGCATTTCGGCACGGCGAACGATCGGCAGGTGTTTTTCCCGCGCGGCGATGAGTTCCGGATTGTTCTTCTTGATGGCGGTGGAAACGACCACGACCTCGGCGTCACCGAGATTGTCCGCCGTATGGCCGACGAACACCTCGATGCCCTTGTCGCGCAGACGCTGCACATTGGCGCTGTCGGCCTGATCCGACCCCTGAACGCGGTGGCCGAGATTGTGAAGCACTTCGGCAATGCCGCTCATGCCGATCCCGCCTATGCCGATGAAATGGACAAGGCCTATGGCTTTCGGCATCTTCATGCCCCAACTCCTTCATTCTTCTTCTTGAATTCCTGTACGGACTGGCCGGAAGCAATGGCCTCCACCAAATCGGCCAGCACATCCGCCGCATGCGGTTTACCCGTTGCCTTGGCCGCCGCTGCCGTTGCCGAAAGACGATCCGGTTCCGAAAGCGCCGAGGACAGGAGGCCGGAGAGCTTCTGCGGCGACAGTTCCGCCTGCTTGATGACGCTGGCCCCGCCCGCCGCCGAAAGTGCTGCCGCATTGGCGGCCTGATCGTGATCCAGCGCATGCGGATAAGGCACGAGAATGGACGGGCGGCCGATCACCGAAAGCTCCGATACCGTCGAAGCGCCCGAACGGCTGATCACCAGATCGGCCTCGCCGATGCGCGACGCCATGTCGCCGAAGAAGGGCGAAACGTCAGCCTTTACGCCAAGCTTCTGGTAGGAGGCGATGACGCTGTCCTTGTCTTCAGGACGCGCCTGCTGGGTGACGACGATGCGCTTGCGCTGCTCGTCTTTCAGCAGGCAGATAGCCGCAGGCACCGCGCTCGAAAAGAACTGCGCGCCCTGGCTGCCGCCGAACACGACAAGCTGAAAAGTTTCACCCGTCTGCGACGGGGTATAGGGAATTTCAGATGCCGCCAGCACCGCCGGGCGCACCGGATTGCCGGTCGCCACCGTCTTGTCGGAATATTGGCCATTGGCGGGCGGCAGGAAGCCGCCGGCGATCGCCTTCACACGGCCTGCCAGCGCCTTGTTAGCGCGACCCATCACAGCATTCTGCTCATGAATGATGGAAGGCACGCCAAGGCCGGTGGAAGCCAGAAGCGGCGGCACGGTGGGATAACCACCGAAACCGACAACCGCGACCGGCTTAAGTTTCGCCACCAGCCGGCGCGCCGCGCGCAGGCCAACCCAGAGCTTCCAGAGCGAACGCGCCACGGAAATCGGGTTTTTCGAGCCGATGGTGGCAGACGGCACCACATGGATTTCATCCGCCGGGAACTTGCCGGCATAACGCTCGGCGCGGCTGTCGGTGACGAGATGCACCTGATAACCGCGCGCCTTCAGCGTATGCGCGAGCGCCTCCGCCGGAAAAACATGGCCGCCGGTTCCCCCGGCGGCAAGAAGAACAATACCCTTGCTCATGATCGTTTACTCCGCGGGAACGCCGGAACCGACGCGGAAGAAACTCCGCTCCTGCGCCCGCTTTTCGGGTCTGTGGCGTGTCAGCGCCAGAAGGAAGCCGGCGGTCACGCAGATCGCCATCATCGACGAACCACCATAAGAAATCAGCGGTAGCGTCATGCCCTTGGCGGGCATCAGCTCGAGATTAACGCCGATATTGATCATCGACTGCATGCCGATCTGCAGCACGAGACCGGCCACGGCAAAGCGGCAGAAATCGTCCTTCTCCTTGAAGGCGTGCGACAGGCCGCGCAGCACGATGAAGGCGAAGATCGCAACGAGGAACATGCAGAAAACGATGCCGAATTCTTCCGCCGCCACCGAGAAGATGAAGTCGGTATGGCTGTCGGGAATGATGCGCTTGACGATGCCCTCGCCCGGTCCGCGACCGAACCAGTCACCACGAATGATCGCTTCGCGTGCGGTATCGACCTGAAACGTATCGCCCTCACCCGTCCAGAACCGGTCGATACGACCGGCGACGTGCGGCAACATGAGATAGGCGGTCACAATGCCGCCGACGCCAAGGCCACCGAGCATGATGATCCAGAACCACGGCACGCCGGCCATGAAGAACATGCCGCCCCAGACCACGGATGTCAGAATTGTCTGGCCGAAGTCCGGCTGGGCGATCAGGAGTGCCGCCACGATGCCGAAAGTGATGATGGCGAAGAGATTGCCCGGAATTTCCGGATGGCGCGCCCGCTCGGCAAAGAGCCATGCGCAGACGATGACGAAGGCCGGCTTCATGAATTCCGACGGCTGGATCGAGAAGGTGCCGATGGAAATCCAGCGCCGTGCACCCTTGACCTCGATGCCGAAGAACAGCGCGAAGATCATCATCAGCAGCGAGGCGATCAGCATGATGACCGCCACACGGCGCACCTGGCGCGGTGACAGGAAGGAAAGGCCGACCATGATCGCCAGCGACGGCACCATGAACATCGCCTGACGTTCCACGAAGAAGAAGCTGTTGAGACCGATACGCTCGGCAACCGCAGGCGACGCTGCAAAGGACAACATCAGGCCAATGCCCATCAGCGCGATGAACGCCGCCAGAAAGAAACGGTCGATGGTCCAGAACCATTCCGCGACCGGACCTCGATCAACTCGGCTTACCATGGCCTTCAGCCCCCTTTTCCAGAGTCAACCAGCATCGTCATGCCATCGAGCGCCGCGACCTGCGCGACGAACGAATCACCTCTGATTTCAAAGTTCTTATATTGATCGAAGCTTGCGCAAGCCGGGGACAACATCACGATATTGCCGGCCGTCGCATCTTTTTCCGCATCCGCCGCCGCATGCTGCACGGCTTTGTCCAGCGTGCCGGATATTTCGTATGGCACCGCCTCGCCGAGCGTTGCGGCAAATTCCGCCGCAGCCTCGCCGATCAGATAGGCCTTGGCGATGCGCGGAAACAGCGGCGAAAGACTGGTAATGCCGCCCGCTTTCGGCAGACCGCCGGCGATCCAGTAGATACGGTCGAAACTCGAAAGCGCTGGCGCTGCCGCATCGGCGTTGGTCGCCTTGCTGTCGTTGACGAAAGTGACATTGCCGCGCCGGCCGACCGGCTGCATGCGATGTTTGAGGCCGGGGAAGGATTTGAGACCGGCGCGGATTTCCTCTTCCGAAACACCCACGGCAAGGCAGGCGGCAATTGCGGCCGCCGCATTCTGCGCATTGTGGCTTCCACGAAGAGTCTGGATACCGTCGAGATCGACCAGCAGCGAGAAGGTGCCGCCATGCGCCCGCAGGATGTGGCTGCCTTCGGCATAAAGACCTTCGGAAACAACATTGCGTTTCGAAATGCGCTCGACCTTCACGCCGGCACGCTCGATGCGGTCGGCAATCAGCGTCGAATGGCTGTCATCCACACCGACGATAGCCGTTTGACTACCCGCCACCAGCCGTTCTTTGACGTCGGCATAATGCTGCATCGTGCCATGCCGATCGAGATGGTCAGGCGTGAGGTTAAGCAGAATGCCGGCAGTCGGATTGATCGTCGGCGCCAGATCGATCTGGTAGGACGAGCACTCGACCACGTAAAAGCGCTGCGCCTTCGGCGGATCGAGGCTCAGCACCGCCGTGCCGATATTGCCGCCGAGCTGCGTATCGCGGCCCGAAGCCTTGAGAATATGCGCGATCAGCGCCGTCGTCGTCGACTTGCCGTTGGTGCCGGTGATGGCGATGAAAGGGCAATCCGGCGCATGGGCGCGGCGCTCGCGGATGAAAAGCTCGATATCACCGATGATCTCCACGCCCGCTGCCTTCGCAAGGTCGACCGACCAGTGCGGCTTCGGATGCGTCAACGGCACGCCGGGCGCCAGCACAAAGGAAGAAAACGAGGCCCAGTCTATCGTGTGCAGGTCCGCCGTGGTGATGCCTTCGGCCTCAGCCTTCGCAACGCTGTCGGGATTGTCGTCGAAAGCAACGACATCGGCTCCGCCGGCAACCAGCGCCCGGGCGGTAACGAGACCCGAACCGCCGAGCCCGAAGAGAGCGACTTTCTTACCCCTAAACGACGTGACCGGGATCATCGCTCACCTCAGCTTCAGGGTGGCGAGGCCGAGCAGCGCAAGGCCCACGGAGATGATCCAGAAACGGATCACCACCTGGCTTTCCGTCCAGCCTTTTTTCTCGAAGTGGTGATGGATCGGCGCCATCAGGAAAACGCGCCTGCCGGTGCGCTTGAACCAGAAGACCTGGATGATGACCGACAGCGTTTCCATCACGAAGAGACCACCGACGATGACCATGACGATCTCGTGCTTGGTGGCGACAGCGATCGAGCCGATCAGGCCGCCGAGCGCCAGCGAACCCGTATCGCCCATGAAGATGGCGGCAGGCGGCGCGTTGAACCACAGGAAGCCGAGGCCCGCGCCGATGACCGCGCCGACGATAACGGCAAGCTCACCCGTGCCGGGCACGAAATTGATCTGCAGGTAATTGGCAAAAACCGCGTTGCCGGCGAGATAGGCGATCACGCCGAAGGTAGCGGCAGCGATCATGACGGGCACGATGGCAAGCCCATCGAGACCATCCGTCAGGTTCACCGCATTGCCCGCACCGACGATGACGAAAGCACCGAACAGCACGAAGAAATAACCGAGATTGATCACGAGTTCCTTGAAGAAGGGAAAGGCGATGGAGCTGCCGAGCGTGCCGCCATGCGGTGCTGAAGCTAGCGCCATCTTCATCATGAAGAACACGGCAATCGCCGCAATCAGGAATTCGATGCCGAGACGGGCCTTGCCGGAAAAACCCTTGTCGCTCTGTTTCGTGACCTTGAGATAATCGTCGTAAAAGCCGATTGCCCCGAAACCGAGCGTCACCATCAAAACGGCAACGACATAGACATTCGAAAGGTCACCCCAGAGCAGCGAACCGCCGAGGATACCGGCAAGAATCATCAGCCCGCCCATGGTCGGCGTGCCGGCCTTCTTGAAATGCGTCTGCGGCCCATCGGCACGGATCGGCTGGCCCTTGCCCTGACGCACGCGCAGCGAGTTGATGATGGCCGGTCCAAACAGGAAGACGATCAACGCAGAGGTGAACATCGCCGCCCCCGCCCGGAAGGTGATGTACCGGAAGAGGTTGAAGACTTGAATTTTATCCGACAGTTCGACGAGCCAGATCAGCATAATTGCCCTTTCAAAAGGCTATTTCAGACTTGGCGTTCCGTCTCGGGGAATGCCGGATACTTGTCAAGCAGCGCGGCGACAATCTTGCCGAAACCGAGGCCAAGTGACGATTTTACCATCAGCGCGTCTCCCGGTTGCACCCATTGCAGGGCGAAATCGGTGAGTTCCGCCGTCGTCGGGAACCAGATGACGGTCACGCTATCAGGCAGCGCATCGCGCAGCGCCGCCATTGCCTCGCCCGCAAGCCACACATGTTCGATACCGGCTGCGAGCAACGGCCCGGCCAGTTCCTCATGCAGCTGCGCGGAAAACTCACCCATCTCCAGCATGTCGCCGAGAACGGCGACGCGCCGGCCGTGACCCTGCGTTTCCGTTTCCGCCAGCACGGCAATCGCGGCGCGCATGGAGGCCGGATTGGCATTGTAGCTTTCATCAATCAGCAGGAAGGAGCCGCCATTGATGGAGAGATGGTGGCGCTGGCCACGCCCCTTCACCGCCTCGAGCGATCCCAGCGCCTCAAAGGCGCGGTCGAGATTGGCGCCCGTTACGGCAACCGCGCCAAGGACCGCCATGGCGTTATCGGCGATGTGCCGGCCGGGAATATTGATGTGCAACTCGCTGGTTTCGCCGTTCAGTATCGCCCAGATCGTCGAGCCCGTCGCCGTGCTCTCGAAATCCGCGAGGCGGAAATCCGCCTTGGCGTGCTGCCCGAAGGTGAGGATATGTTCGATGCCCTGTTCCTGCGCCGCCTCTTCAAGCTGCTCGAACTGGGCATTATCGCGGTTGAGGATGACGGAACCACCCTCCTCCAAACCTTCGAAAATCTCGGCCTTGGCTGCGGCGATCTCTTCGATATTCTTGAAATTGCCGAGATGGGCAGGCGCAATCGTGGTGATGATCGCCACATGCGGGCGGACCATCTTCACCAGCGGCCGGATTTCGCCGGAATGGTTCATGCCGATTTCGAACACGCCGAATTCCGTATCGGCGGGCATGCGCGCCAGCGTCAGCGGCACACCCCAATGGTTGTTAAAGGAAGCCACTGCCGCATGCACCCGGCCGGATGGGGCCAAGGCCTGCCGCAGCATTTCCTTGGTCGTCGTCTTGCCGACCGAGCCGGTCACCGCGATGATGCGCGCTGACGTTCTTTCACGCGCCGCGATGGCGAGTTTACCGAGTGCGGTAAGAACATCTTCCACGACGATCATCGGCACCGTCAGACGGCCAAGAGCCGGCAGTTTGCCTTCGGCCACGACGAGCAGACTGGCCCCGTTGGCGACGGCAAAACTCGCATAGTCATGGCCGTCAACCCGGTCGCCCTTGATGGCGAAAAAGGCCTCGCCGGCTTTGACAGTCCGGCTGTCGATGGAAATGCCGGTGATTCCGGTCGACAGGTTGCCCACGGGGCGTCCGGCCGTAATGGCGATCATGTCGGCGACTGTCCATAACCAGCTCAAATTTTCGATCCTTCCAGCCCTGCCAGTGCAGCGCGCACCTGTTCATGATCGGAAAACGGCAGCGTCACGGAACCGACGATCTGCCCCTCCTCATGCCCCTTGCCCGCGACGATCAGCGTATCGCCATGCGACAGCATCGACACCGCGTGCCGGATCGCCTCCGCCCTGTCGCCGATTTCCAATGCGCCGGGTGCCGCCGCCATGACTTCCGAACGGATCGTCGCGGCGTCTTCCGAGCGCGGATTGTCGTCGGTGACGATGACGATGTCGGAAAGCCGCGTCGCAACCTCGCCCATGATCGGGCGTTTGCCCTTGTCACGGTCGCCGCCGCAGCCGAAGACGGTGACGATGCGGCCAGAGGTGAAAGGCCGGACCGAGGTCAGCACGTTCTCCAGCGCATCCGGCTTGTGGGCGTAATCCACATAGGCGAGCGCACCGTTCCCCGTCTGGCCGACAAGCTCCAGACGTCCGGCAGCACCGATCAGCTTCTCAAGCGCCTTGAGCGCTGTTGTCGCGGCAACGCCGGTGGACATGGCGAGACCTGCAGCGACGAGAGCATTCGCAACCTGAAAATCACCCGCCAGCGGGATGTCGACTTCATGGATCACGCCGTCATGATGCACTTCGATCATCTGCTTGTGACGGAAGTGCTCCACCCGTTTCAAGGTCAAATAATCACCCTTGCGGCCGACGGTGCGCACATCGAGACCCGCTTCGCGCGCCGCCCGTATTGCTTGGTCCGACCACGGATCGTCAGCAAAGATCACTGCGGGAGAGCCCTTCTCCATCAGCGTATCGAAGAGCCGCATCTTCGCGGCCATATAGTCCTCGACGGTCGGATGATAATCCATGTGGTCGCGGCCAAGATTGGTGAAACCGGCGGCTGCCAGCTTCACTCCATCGAGACGGCGCTGGTCGAGACCATGGCTGGATGCCTCCATCGCCGCGTGGGTCACGCCTTCGGCCGCAAGTTCGGCCAGAAGCGCATGCAGCGTCACGGGATCGGGCGTGGTGAGCGCGCCATAATCCTCGCGGCCGGGAGCGATGACGCCCGTGGTGCCGATCTGGGCGGCGGCATGGCCGGCGAAAGCCCATATCTGCCGCACGAAGGAGGCGACGGACGTCTTTCCCGCAGTGCCGGTGACGGCGACCATGGTTTCCGGCTGTTTTCCGTAAAAACGGGAAGCGGCAAGGGAGAGATAAAGGCGTGGATCCGTGACGGAAAGCACCGGCACATCAGCCTCCAGCGCGTGTCCGGAAACGACAGCAACCGCACCCTTGGCAACCGCGTCCTTTACATAGGCCGCGCCATCCGCCCTGGTGCCCGCAACCGCCACGAACAGGCTGCCGGGCGCAGCCTTGCGGCTGTCTGCGGTGATCCCCCCGATTTCGATCGCCCCGATCTCAGACAGGAGCAATTCTTTCAATTCCGGAAACGCATTTCCGGATATATCTCGCAAATTCATCGACTGTGTCCGTCTTGTCCCCCCGGCGCGAATCGCCGGAATATCATAAGCTAACAATCAATAAGACACGAGCAAGGCCGAGCCATCCTTGCCGAACTTCGGCTTCACGCCCAGCACCGCCGCCGTGCGGGTGATGATATCGCGCACCATCGGCGCCGCAGACGTGCCGGCAAGCGCTGCGCCGTTGCCCTTGTCCGTCTTCGGCTCATCGATGAAAGACAGCACGACATATTGCGGGTCATCCATCGGAAAGGCCGAGAGGAAGGCGTTGAAGTTCTTGTCGTGCACGTAACGTCCGTTGACGACCTTGTCGGCCGTACCGGTCTTGCCCCCGACGTTGAAACCATCGACGCGCGCGTTTCGGCCCGAACCGTTGACGCCGTTCCACTCGAAGAGGAAACGCATGTCCTTGCTGGCGCCGGGTTTCAAAACCTGCTTCGCCACCTGATCGGCCTGTTCGCGGGTACGCGGCAGGAAAGTCGGTTCGATCAGTTTGCCGCCATTGACGAGTGCTGCACCGGCGACCGCCGTCTGCAGCGGCGTCGTGGAAACGCCGTGGCCGAAGGAAATGGTGATGGAGTTGATCTTCTTCCATTCGCGCGGCTGCGACGGCAGCGCCACTTCAGGCAATTCGGTCTGCATGCGGGTCAAAAGGCCAAGCCGCGTCAGGAATTCCTTGTGGCCTTCCGTTCCCACGGTGTCGGCGATCTTGGCCGTACCGATGTTGGACGAAAACTGGAAGATTTCCGGCACCGAAAGCATTCGGCCCTTGCCGTGGAAGTCCTTGATGGTGAAACCGCCGATGCGGATCGGATAACGCGCATCGAAAGTATCGCCGAGACGGACGCGGCCCGAATCGAGACCCATGGCAATCGTGAAGGACTTGAAGGTGGAACCCATTTCGAACGTGCCGTTCGACATGCGGTTGAGCCAGCCTTCCTTGGCACCTTCGGCCGGGTTGTTCGGGTCGTAATCCGGCACGGAGGCCATGGCGAGCACTTCGCCGGTATGCACATCCAGAACCACCGCGCCGGCGCCAATCGCCTGGAACTTGGTGATGGCCGAGGTCACGACTTCACGGACAATGGACTGCACGCGCAGATCGATGGATAGCTTCACCGGTTCCAGCGGCTGGTCGCTGGTCATGCCGAGCGCCGTCAGATCGGCAAGGCCCTGGCTGTCGACGTAACGTTCCATGCCGGCAACGCCACGGTTGTCGATGTTGACGTGGCCGACGACATGCGCAGCGGTCGGCCCGCCGGGATAAAAGCGGCGCTTTTCCGGACGGAAGCCGACGCCGGGAATACCGAGCGCAAGAATCTGGCTTTGCTGCTTCGGCGTCAGCTGACGGCGCAGCCACTGAAAGCGCGAATTGGAAGAAAGCTTCTGATAGGTGCCGCGCTGGTCGAGATCCGGCAGGACAGTACGCAGCTTCTCAATGGCCTCGTCGATATCGACGATGCGATGCGGTTCGGCAAACAGCGAGACGGTGCGGATATCGGTGGCCAGAACCTCGCCGTTGCGATCAAGAAGATCGGGGCGCGACGCCATCAGCCGGTCTGCGGGCGCGATGCTCGACACTGTTTCCTGTTCCGCCATGCCATATTGCACGAGACGGCCGCCCACGACGGCATAAAAGGCGACAAAACCGAAAATCAGAAGGCCGACGCGGCTTTTCGCCTGGGCGGCCCGCTTCTTGCGGGCGCCCTCAAACGCCGCATGGTCGGTATAGACACCGGTGGTGCTGGCGGAAAAGTGAGCCTTGCTCTTCAAAACCATGACGCGGGAGAGAAAAGACATCAGCGGTTCACCGATCCTGTTATGGTTTCATCCATATCGCCGGTTTCATCACCAGCGGCGGCGGAGGCGACCGGTACAGGCGCCGGTGCCGGACGTGAAACGCGCGCACGTGGCGTGGGCACCGGAACGCCGTTGACAGCGATCTGGCCCGCAGGCGGCGATTTGGGCTTCGAAGCGCCACCGAGGGTAGCCCCCGGCTTGGAGCCATTAACGGCAGCGGCGATGACATCCTCGACGCTCATGCCTTCAGGCTCAGGCGGCTGCGGCAATTGCGAGCGCAGCATGGGCAACTCGCGCGGCTGCGCCAGCTGCGTCGGCAGCGTCGGTGAAAGACCAAGCTCCGTTTGATAGGCATTCACCAGCCGGTGCAGACGGTTCGGCTGCGTCAAGAGCGCCCAGTCGGCCCTCAAAAGATCGATCGTATCCTTTTCAAGCTTGATCTCGGCCTCCAGCTTGCGGACTTCCTCAAGCTTCAGATCGGCCTTGTGCTTGATCGAATAGGTCACCACAGCCGCAGCGACCATGACCCCCATCAAGATGACATCGAAAGTGCGCAGCATATCAGCCTCCCATCTTTTCAAGGCTGGCGAGATCAGGAAGCTCGAAAATCGAGAAATCTGCAGCGCGCGCCGGGGCTGTGGTGCGCAGGCCAGCGCGAAGCTTGGCCGAGCGAGCCCGCGGATTAAGTTCCGCCTCCTCGTCGCTGGCGGCGATCATTGGCTTGCCGATGTTCTCGAAAATGGCCGGCTTATCCTCCACCATCGGCAGATGCCGGGAACCGGCGGCCTTGCCCGAACGGTCGGAGAAGAATTTCTTGACGATACGGTCTTCCAGCGAATGGAACGTGACGACGACCAGCCTTCCGCCGGGCTTCAAAACCTGCTCGGCGGCAAACAAAGCCTGCGCCAGCTCGCCCAGCTCATCATTGACGAAAACGCGCAGCGCCTGAAACACGCGCGTTGCGGGATGGATCTTGTCCTTCGCCTTGCGCGGCGTGACGATCTCGATAAGGCCCGCCAGATCACGGGTGGTTCGGAACGGCTCTTCCGCCCTCTTCTTTTCAATGGCGCGGGCAATGCGGCCGGGCTGCTTCTCTTCACCGAGAAACCCGAAGATGCGGATCAGATCGCTGACTTTGGCGCGATTGACGACATCGGCCGCCGAGACGCCGGAAGCGGACATGCGCATATCGAGGGGGCCGTTCTTCTGGAAGGAAAAACCGCGCTCGGCCTCGTCGATCTGCATGGAAGACACGCCGATATCGAGAACGACGCCATCAAGCCCGCCTTCAGGCGCATGTTTCGCGAGCTCGGAAAACTGAGACTGAATAAGCGAGAGCCGGCCGCCATTGGCGGCAACCATGGCCTGGCCGCCGGCGATCGCAGTCGGATCGCGGTCGAGCGCGATGACATTGGCGCCCTGATCGAGAATGGCCTGGCTATAACCGCCGGCGCCGAAAGTACCATCGAGAATGATCTTGCCGGGCGCAGGCTCCAGCGCGGCAATGACTTCGCGAAGCAGGACAGGGATGTGACGCTGAGGTCCGCCATCGGCATCAGAAGATCGTCCGCCAGAATTCGCCGCCATCCCGTGTCCCCGTCCTAGGCGGGGCGAGCAGCCGAAAAACCGCGCCCCGCTCTTGCTTCCGCCTGCGCCGCCAAAAACGCATCCGGTTGCCAAAGCTGAAAATGATCCGCCCGCCCGACGAAGGTGACCTCGGTGGATATGCCGGTGAATTCCCGCACAAAATCCGTCACCATCAATCGACCTTCCTGGTCGAGCTTCATGAAAACGCCGCCGCCGTGAACCAGCAGCGACATTGCGTTCGCCTCTGGCGAGAAAGCATCCATGGACGCAATCTGCCGCTCGTAGCGCTCCAGCAAATCCGGACCGCCGACACTGATTGCCGGAAACGCAAAATCCTGGAGACAATAAAGCTCCTGAATGCCGCGCTTCGCCAGCACCGAACGAAACGGAGACGGAACCGAGACGCGCCCCTTGGCGTCGATCCTGTTCGTCACGTTCGATAAAAAGCGGTCCATTACTCAACTCGCCAAAACCGCATGCCGCAAAGCGATCCATCCGCTCCGCAGCCGACACCGGTACGCACGACACATCGCCAAGCGCCAGGGCGACATGCCCTGCAGCAGCCCCTCGTAGGCTCCTCACTCGTTTCAGCGATTGCGGGTCAAAAACACGACCCAATGTGGTGTGCATTTGGGATATCATGGGACACTATGGGCGTCAATGGGAGAAGCCGGCACGATACCGACTTCGCATCGGAAATTCATAAGCCGTTAAGTTTAACGAATGGTTTACTTTGCGAACTCATGTGCCAGCAAAAACAATTAAAGCTTGGGCCGACATGCCTATTTTTCGCTTGAGAAACAGACGCTTGCCGACCCTCGTCGGACACGCGCCATTTAAATCGCAAAAGGCGCTCTGATGCCGCCGCGGCAACGGCAACCTGGCTGGTATCACGACCATCTGTATGATTTAGCGATAGACCAGTTGCAGCGGTTCGATGTGATGCCGAAGCACTGCACATCTTGCGTCTCAGCCAGAACCGTCATTCTCAGCAAACAACAACGCCGCCACGGCTTGACTTTTTAAACTTTCAATTGATTTTGATTTCTGAAGTTGTGTTTTTCATTGTGAGATAATAATGCCGAATTACGTGGCGGGCTTACCTGCCTTCTTAAGTTATTTTTTGATTGGCCTGGTCTGCCTGGCAGCTTTTTCCGCCATCTACACCCGCCTTACTCCCCACCGCGAAGGGGAGTTGATCAAGGCCGGCAACATCGCCGCCGTCGTCGCTTTTTTAGGGGCGTTGATCGGCTTCAGCCTGCCTCTGGCCTCGGCGGCTGCCAACTCCGTAAGCCTTCCCGATTATGTGGTCTGGGCGGTAATCGGCCTGCTGGTTCAGATTTTTGCATTCTACCTCGCCAAACTCAGCATGACCGACCTGCACCTGAAAATCATCGAGGATAATATCGCGGCCGGGCTCTGGAGCGGCGGCATCGCTGTGGTCATCGGGATTCTGAACGCCGCCTGCATGGCGTATTGAGGAACAGACATGTATTTGGACGTGACAGAACATCCGCGTCTCGCCCTCGGTACGATTGCCGCAATAGGCCTTTTTATGGCTTTTTCACCGGAGGAAGAGGTCCTTTACACCTCCGTTGACAAATGCCTTGCCTCCGGTGTCTATCCCAAGGCTTGCCAGGCGGCATCCGAAGACGCCAGCCAACATCACCTCGCCACTGCACCGAAATTTCGCAACATGGTCGCATGTGAAATGGAATACGGCGCGGGAAACTGTTCTGAGCTAAGGCAAAATCTCAATTCCAATAACGCCACCGGCACGAGCGTATTCGCACCTTCACCGGCAGGATTTGTCATGCCTCGGTCCATCGAAAACTTTGCAGACTATAGCGAATATCGTCGCCGTCAGCAAAACAGCAAGTCGGGCTCCTCTGGCGCGATGTCCGCCTATCGAAAACGCAACGGTGACCTCGTCACACCGGATGTGAGTGCCAGCGAACAGAACGGCGGCTCATTCGGAGGCGGCCCAGGCGGCGCGCTGGCGAGTGACGTGAAGACGCTCAACGCCAAAACGAACGTCAAGGGCCGTGGCGGATTCGGCGGCCACTCCTTTTCCGGAAGCTGACATGCGCCGCATCACAGTCCCACCGCGTCCAGATTGGCGTGAGAAGGCCAATGCTGTTGGTTTCTCCTTCCATGAAATGCACGGCGAACCTTACTGGGTGGACGATGCCGCCTATTGCTTCAGCCTTGATGAAATCGAACGCGATATCGAAGAACCGAGCCAAATCCTGCACGACATGTGCATGGATCTCGTCTCCGACATCGTAAACAGCGAGGAGGCGCTAACCCGTCTTGCCATCCCGCGCGATTATCACGACGTGATCCGAAATTCCTGGCAGCGGGGCGACCGCCACCTGTATGGCCGCTTCGATCTTGCCTATGACGGACATGGCCCCGCAAAGCTGCTCGAATATAACGCCGACACGCCCACTTCCGTCTTCGAAACGGGATATTTCCAATATAACTGGCTGACGGATCAGGTCGCCCTTGGGACGCTCCCGGCGCAAACCGACCAATTCAACTCGGTTCAGGAAGCCTTGATCGAAGCCTTTGGGCAATTCTCGCGAGACAGGATTTTCCATTTCGCGGCGGTCAGCGACAGCGCCGAAGATTGCGGCACGACGATTTACCTCATGGACTGTGCCATTCAGGCTGGCCACCGCGCCCAATTTCTCGATATCAGAGACATCGGCATCGATGCGAGCGGGCGTTATGCTGACCTCCAAAGTCGCGTCATCGAGCGCTGCTTCAAGCTTTATCCGTGGGAATTCATGTTACGGGAATCCTTTGCCGTCCATCTGCCTGCGCAGGACAGCATTTTCGTGGAGCCGGCCTGGAAAGCCGTACTATCGAACAAGGGCCTACTGCCCATGCTTTGGCAGCGGCATCCCAATCACCCGAATCTGCTGCCGAGTTTCTTTCCCGACGATCCGGCAATATATGAATTACGCGATTACGTGGTGAAGCCGCTTCTCTCGCGTGAGGGCGAAAATGTCAGCCTTTACCGAAACCGGCGCGAGATTTTATCGGCCCCGGGCAGTTACGGCAAAGAGGGGTATGTTTTTCAGGCCTACGCGCCATTGTTCAAGAGCGAGTTCGGATACGCCGTGCTCGGAAGCTGGATCGTCGCCGACCGACCCTGCGGGCTAGGCATTCGCGAGGACGTGTCGCCCATCACGGCAAATCTCTCCCGCTACGTTCCCCATATCATCGAGGGCTGATCCCCGCCGAAAAAGTCGGCAGGAAAATTCGCCAGTTGGCCTGTAAGCCGGGTTCTGTATGGCCCCGGTTTGACCCGGAACGTGGCAGCCATTCATCTGGGACGGCATTTGCATGCCGCCTCGCGCAACCCACCCGGATGACGGGCCTGGAAACCGGCTGTGAACGGGCTTTCGCCCATCCCGTGTCATCCCTATTCGGTCTTGCTCCCGGTGGGGTTTACCTTGCCGCCGCTGTTACCAGAAGCGCGGTGGGCTCTTACCCCACCCTTTCACCCTTACCATGCGATGCATGGCGGTTTGCTCTCTGTGGCACTTTCCCTGGGGTCACCCCCGCCGGACGTTATCCGGCACCGTATTTCCGTGGAGCCCGGACTTTCCTCACCTTACCGTCTTTCGACATTGGTAAAGCGCGGCTGCCCGGCCAACTGGCATGGGCTCCATAACCATGTTCCGGGGCGAAAGCCACCGAAAAGCGCAGGCAAGGACTAAAGAAATGCGGGTTTGAAATCCGTTGAGAAGGCCCCGTCGGCGATTTCTCCGTCCCGCAGCAGCACAGCGCCAAGCCGACCGATCTCATCGGAGCTCTTGGCCGCCGTGCCGTTGCCGCCGGTCAGAACCGCGATGCGCGACGAGGCGGTGAAACCGATGGCCGGATAACCGCTCCGCGTTTTGGAGACGACGCAGGCGGCCATCGAGACACGCGAGAGATCAATGGAAGGCACGAGCGTTCCGACGATGTCAGAGAGATGATCCCGCACGCTTTCGCGTCCACCGGAGCGGAACCATTCCCGGATTTCCGGATCACTGCCGAGCCTCTTGTCATCGGGATCGCCGCCGATCTTCAGGTAGAATTTGCCATCGGGATAGCGCACCGGCGGCAGCAGATAGATATGTTTTGTCGGCTCTCGCGGCTCATAGATCAGCGACGGCATGTCCGCATATTGC
>RCUT01000349.1_pt1 | contig 24997 bp, 20 predicted proteins | sample 2166171 | NCBI WGS metagenome assembly RCUT01 (sample SAMN09932757, study PRJNA488358) | compost metagenome | isolation source: compost soil in 4-hydroxybenzoic | place: Germany: Experimental Botanical Garden
TGCTTACTCTTCGTTGAATCTGTGGCAGTGAAAAACCGTGCATGATAGCACAATTTGCTTGAAATATTTTGGATTTGATCGGTAACCGTTAAATAAAAAATATCTTTGAATTCACGTCTGTTTTTTGGATATTGGGCTAAAATCATTTTTTTCAAGCTTAAATCATGGAAAAGATCATAGAAATTTTTCTTGATCACAAAATAGTTCAGTTTTATAAATACACAATTTTTTGGGTGAAAAAAAGTACAAATATGCAGTTTAATGAAAAAAATATAAATAAAACTTGACATGGTTCTGTAAGAGAGATAAATAGCGCCTAGACCCATTCACATTTTTTCATTAGAGGTAGTTTTAGTGTCTTCTACAGATTTTGAACTAGATGATAACTACGGTGATGATGATGATGTCGGTTTTGATGAGTCATCAGGCAAAATCACTGCGAAAGAATCATTAGAAAAACGTAGATTAATCGATGATCTATTAGCTCAACGCCGTTTAGAGCGTGAGTTGAAAGATTTTGATTATGATTTAGACGATGATGATCTTGATGATGAAGACTAATCAAATCTGAATAGGGCATCGTCAGCTTAAATGCTATGCTATCGTAGATTTCTTTTTTATAGTCAGGTAACACAATGAGTGCGTTAGATTTAGACCAATTAAGTGAATATCTAGATGGAGACCACAATGAGTATGGTTTAGATTTCGCTGCAACTCATGGCTTTCTGTGTGCAATTGCAGTAGGCCCTCAGTTTGACCGTTGGTTAGATGAGCTGTTTGATAATAACCATAAGAAGGTTCCTGCTGAAATTATTCAGCAAATCAAGGCTTGGTTAGAGTCAATTCGACAAGATTTAGCAAATGAAAATGGAATTGCATTTCCATTTGAAGTTGAAGAAGCTGATGTTGAATCTAGCTTAGGTGACTGGAGTGTGGGATTTGTTGATGCAATGTTCTTAAATGAAGATGCATGGTTTGCACCTGAATATGAAGAACAATTAATTGATTTAACTTTACCAATGATGGTATTTAGTGGAATTGATGAAGAAGATCCACAGATGGAATCTTTCCGTCGTAATGGACAGTTAATGGATGAACTGGCAGAAGAAATCCCAGATAATTTGAATGAATTATACTTGATGTATCATACGCCAAATTAAATTTTAAAAATTAAGTAAATAACGTCCTTTCTAGGGCGTTTTTTATGCTTTTAGTATTTTTAATACATAATTAAATATAATATTTTTACATTAATTTTATTTGTATATAATTACCCGCAACATTTTTGAAAACTCTCTCTTAATCATAAATTAATTTATTTCGTCATATGTATATTTCATGGGCGATATGAAAATCTTTAATGCTATAACAATGCGATTTAATATGAATATAATTTTTAAACTTACTGGATTATTCTCAATAATATTACTAGTTGCCTGTGGGGGCGAAAATAGTGATAGCGTAAATGAAATGCAAATTGTGGAATCTAAACAAGCAGAAGTTACCTATAAAGTAGTTGTCGGTACAGCTTTTTCGAATTCCGCTTTGAATGGTGCAAATGTAACAGCAATTTGTAAAGACGGAGCTGGTTTTAAAAGTTCTGTAGTTGTTAATGCACAAGGGCAATGGCAAGGTGAAGTAGACAGTAGTAAGCTTCCTTGTCGTTTACAGGTAAAAGCTAATGGGCAAAGCTACCATAGTTATATTGATCAGGAGAGAGACGTAAATATTAATCCGCTGACAGATATGGTAATTGCTTATGCAAGTAACCAAATTCCTGTAACGTGGTATCAATCTGGAATTATGACTACAGAAAAATTAAAATCAGCAAATTCTGCTTTGGTAGCTGAGCTTATTAAAAAGGGCTATGGTATTGATAATGATGTGGATCTATTTAATGTTGAGGTGAAAGCTAATAGTTCTATTCATCAAGCTATTCAAGAGTTGTTAGAGGCTATTGAAAATAATGAAAACATTAAAGACTATGAGGAATTACTAACTTTAATTAAAGATGGAAACTTATCTCAATTGCCTAAGAAAGTTGATAGTTTGAATAACTCAATACCTATGGTTTTTAATTTTAATACGAATGCCTGTCAAATGCTTCCTGCATTAGAGAATATGCAGCAATACAATAAATGTTCAGATAAGGTTATTAATAATTTTGTTGAAAGTAATTTGGTAGCTGTGGACTCAGATGAAAAGTGTGTTTTGGTAAAACAAGGTAATAAAGTGAGTTTAACTAAAGGGAATCAAACAGTATCAGCATTATTGGATAAAGAAAAAGAAGATGGCATGGACTTTACTTTTGATGAGGGTGAACTGGAGATTGTAGATCTTGTGATTAATACAGGACCTTATACGTATATAAATACCTATAGTCAGATTGGATTAGATTTTTCTAATGATGGGACGTTGAGAGCTGCTGTTGGGAAATCTCCAACAGTGCCTTCAATGAATTGCGTGAGCTTGGAGTTAAAGAAACTTATGGAACTTTATAAATAAAATTAAAAAGGGCATCATTTGATGCCCTTTTTATAAATTATAAACGTTTACGTTTTGCAGCTGCAATTTGTGACTGACGCATACGGAAACCAGCTTTTTGTTTTTCAGTTGTCTTGTCGATGCAATATACGCAAGAAACACCATGTTCATAGCTTGGTAAAGCAGACTCTTCTGGAGTTAACGGCCAGCCACAAGCATGACATTTAACATTTACACCTTCTTCAACGCCATGAGTTACAGCAGTCCGGCCATCAAAAACAAAACATTCACCTTCCCATAAACTTTCATCGGCAGGGGTTTCTTCTAAATATTTAAGAATACCGCCTTTAAGGTGATAAACCTCTGTAAATCCTTCTTGAAGAAGTAGAGAGGTTGATTTTTCACAGCGAATACCACCTGTACAGAACATCGCAATTTTTTTATCTTTATGCTGTTCTAATTCTTTTTTAACGTATTCTGGGAACTCGCGGAATGTTTCAGTTTTAGGGTCGATAGCACCTTTGAAAGTACCCGCCTTATACTCATAATCATTACGCGTATCGATTAAAATTACATCATCACGTGCAATTAAATCATTCCATTCTTTTGGATCAAGGTAGTGGCCCACTAAGTCACGGGGTTTAACTTCAACACCTAAAGTCACAATTTCTTCTTTAAGTTTAATTTTCATTTTACGGAAAGGTTTGTCAGAGCTATGAGATTCCTTATATTCCATAGAGGCAAAACCTTCATTGAGTAAAAATTGATAGAGACTATCAATTGCTACACGGTCGCCGGCAACAGTACCATTAATTCCTTCACCTGCTACAATCAGAGTTCCGCAAAGGTTGATTGTTTTCACTAAGTCTAATAAACGTTGTTGAAGATCGGCAGGATCTTGAACTTCTTTAAATTGATATAGTGCTGCAACAACCCAACCCGCGGTCGCTTGCTGTTCTACAGGTGCAAGCTGTTCTACAGTAGCGTTCATGGAAAACTCCAAATGTATTAAGATAGAAATTTAAGGCGCATATTTTAGCGCGAAAAGTTGTAATAAGCGAGAAAACCATAAAAAGTATATGGTTTATTTAAGGAGTCGGTTTTGAGTAGTGATCATCGAATGCTCTCTCTCACCCCATGTGCAGGGCGTTGTTCAACAGTTTTTGGTGATCAGGTTTGCCGTGGTTGTCGTCGTTTTAACCATGAAGTGATTCAATGGAATACTTATACAGCAGAGCAACGTTTGGCTGTATGGAGGCGTTTAGATGATCAGTTGAATCAAATCCTAGTGCCCATGTTACCTCATGCGAACTTGCAGCATGTAGAAGGATTTATTTTAAGTAAACGTGTTCGGCTGATGGAAGGGGCGAGCAAAGGTCGTAAGCTCTATCACGCTTTAAAAATATGTGAAAAAAATAAGCATCTGGCAACAGAAAGTGGTTTGGGTATTTCAGAGCCTCAAGTCAAAACAATATGGGTTGAATTCGAAAGGCGCGTTTTAGCTTTAGCTAAAGCGAGTTATGAGTTAGCTTGGTTGAGAGCTGATGGAATTAGCCATCACTTATTAAGTGTGTTTGATGAAGAATAAGTTTGTAGATTGAATTGAAGATACCTCAATAAAAAAGCTGCCAGAAGGCAGCTTTTTTATCATTAATTTTCTTTCGAATATTAACGTTTGATATCGCGCTGAGTCGGGCCAGTATAAAGCTGGCGAGGACGACCAATTTTGTAAGGTGCGCTGTGCATTTCTAACCAGTGGCTGATCCAACCTACTGTACGTGCAAGTGCAAAGATTACCGTAAACATTTCTGTAGGGATACCAATCGCTTTAAGGATGATACCTGAGTAGAAATCTACGTTAGGGTAAAGTTTACGTTCAACGAAGTACGGGTCGTTCAATGCAATACGCTCAAGTTCCATAGCAAGCGCTAATTGAGGATCATTGATATTTAATGCTTCAAGAACTTCGTCACAAGTTTGTTTCATGACTTTTGCGCGTGGGTCAAAGTTTTTGTACACACGGTGACCGAAGCCCATGAGTTTAACTTCTTTACGTTTTACTTTTTCCATGAACTCGGCAACGTTTTCTACACTACCGATTTCATCAAGCATTTTAAGTACAGCTTCGTTTGCACCACCGTGAGCAGGTCCCCAAAGTGCAGAAATACCTGAAGAGATACATGCGTATGGATTTGCACCAGTAGAGCCAGCAAGACGTACTGTAGATGTCGAAGCATTTTGTTCGTGATCAGCATGAAGCGTGAAGATACGATCCATTGCGCGAGCAAGAACAGGATTTACTTTGTAATCACGGTCAGCAGGGGTAGCAAACATCATGTGTAAGAAGTTTTCCGCGTAATTTAAGTCATTACGTGGATAGATGAATGGTTGACCTACTGTGTATTTGTAACTCCAAGCAGCAAGTGTTGGAATTTTTGCAATGAGACGAATCGCAGTGATTTCACGGTGATTGATGTCTTCAATGTCAAGATTGTTGTGATAGAACGCAGATAATGCACCAACAACACCAACCATGATTGCCATTGGATGGGCATCACGACGGAAACCATTGAAGAAACGGCTAACTTGATCGTGAACCATAGTGTGAGCACGAACTTTGGCATCAAATTCTGTTTTTTGTTCAGCGGTTGGAAGCTCGCCATTTAATAGCAAGTAGCAAGTTTCAAGGTAGTCTGCTTGAGTTGCTAACTGATCAATTGGGTAACCGCGGTGTAATAAAATACCTTTGTCACCATCAATGAACGTAATTTTAGACTCGCATGCAGCTGTCGCCATAAAACCAGGATCGAAAGTAAAATGACCTTCTTTCAATATGCTGCTGACATCAATTACATCTGGACCTAAAGTGCCACTGTAGATTGGTAATCCAATTTCTTTGCCATCAAGATGTAATACGGCTTTTTTGCCATTTGCTTCAGACATTCAATAGATCTCCTGTCCTGGTGAATGTTGATCTGACCCGAAATCCTAATGTTCTCATGTGCGAATCAGACGCTGTCAAAATTTGCTATAAGATTAGTGAGTACTGAAATTTTGTCAATTATACTTATGGATAAAAAATGACGATCCCACAGAGGGTTAGTCATCAAGACCCGAGCAAAAAAAGTCAGTAAAATCACTGCATCGGGATCGTATAATAAGTCAATTCAACAAGAACGTGCAGAAAAAAAATGAAGGATGAGTACAATTGTAAGCAAATTTTTAAATTAAGATTAAAAATGACAAGTCGGTAGAAAATGCCAATCCAATTAAAAAAATCATAAAACTCATGGTGTAATTTCAAATTGCTAATCAAAAAAAACTCTATTTTTATTGAGTTGTAACAAAGAATATTGCTGTTTTTTTAAGTTTAATTGTATAAAAAATAGCTAATTGAACTGCATTAAAATAATAAAAACTCTTATTTCTAGTAAAAATTGCTTTTTCAAATGTATTTTAGATTGACTGATTTGGGTGGAATATAAGTACGTTCACTTATTTGAATAGTAGCTTTTATTGAAAATATGAGGAGTTACTAACATTTTTCTATTTATATGATGAATTTATAACTTTATCTTTAGTCTAAAACTTACTTATTTAAAAGAAATTTCAGAAAAAATGAAATTAAATAAAAAGTTATTTTAAACAATAACATGGTGAAAATATGTATACCTTTTTAATAGGGTTAATAGGGTGATATCATTGTGAATGATTCTTATTTAATTGTTTTTTACTTAAATGGGAAAGTGGATTGTTTGTATTTTGATACTCCGCGTTTTATAATTCAGTGTCGTTTATAGGTTAGGCATGAGCTGTGCTTGCCTAACAATGCCAGCTTTCCTTGGAATTAATTCAACAAACTCCGGTCGGAGTTTCTACCTACAGGATGCCCGCTGTGAAAAGCAACAGACCTGTCAATTTGTCCATGGGTCAGGTGTTAGCGGTAAATTTACGCTCACCCGTGGCTATTGCATCAATTTTACACCGTTTATCAGGTGTCATCGTTTTCTTATTAGTACCAGTTCTATTATGGATTTTAGATAAATCATTATCTTCACCAGAAGGATTTGACTACGTTAAAAATGTCGTGTTTGGAAATATCCTTGTACGTTTTATCGTTTGGGTATTTGTAGCCGGCTTATTATTCCACTTTATTGCTGGAGTGAAGCACTTACTTGCAGATTTAGGTTTTGCTGAAGAACTGCAAAGTGGTCGTATTGCAGCGACAATTTCATTGATCTTATCTGTGGTAGCCATTATCGCAGCCTTTGTATGGATTATGTTCTAATGAAAAGTGCTACAGGTTTAACTGGTTCAGGTTCTCGTGATTGGTTTATCCAGCGTGTAAGTGCGGTTGTACTAGCAGCCTATACTGTTGTTCTTTTGGGTTGGATTCTCTGCAAAGGCGGATTTGACTATCAACAATGGGCTGGTTTTATGATGACATTACCAATGAAGATTTTTTCTTTGTTGGCAATTTTATCGCTTATCGCACACGCATGGATTGGTATGTGGCAAGTTTTTACTGACTACGTCACTACTCGTCAAATGGGTCCTTCAGCGAAAGGTTTACGCCTTGTACTGACGACGGCTGTCATTATTGCAGTGTTTGTGTACGCAATCTGGGGTATCCAGATTTTCTGGGCGAATTGATAGGAAGACATCATGGGCGCGATAACCCCTAAAGAAGATTATTCAAATATTCAAAACCTCACTTTCGATGCAGTTATCGTTGGTGGTGGTGGTTCAGGTATGCGTGCATCTTACCAACTCGCTCAAGCGGGTTTGAAAGTTGCAGTACTGACTAAAGTTTTCCCGACACGTTCGCACACTGTAGCTGCTCAAGGTGGTATCGGTGCGTCGTTAGGTAATATGCAAGAAGATAACTGGCATTTCCATTTTTACGATACAGTAAAAGGTTCTGACTGGTTAGGTGACCAAGACGCAATTGAATTTATGTGTCGTGAAGCGCCAAAAGTTGTGTATGAACTTGAACACATGGGTATGCCGTTTGACCGTAACGCGGATGGTACAATTTACCAACGTCCGTTCGGTGGTCACTCTGCTAACTATGGTGATAAACCAGTTCCACGTGCTTGTGCAGCTGCGGACCGTACAGGTCATGCATTATTGCACACGCTTTATCAAAGCAACGTGAAAATGGGTACTCAATTCTTCGTTGAGTGGATCGCTCTTGATTTGATCCGTAACGAAGCTGGTGATGTTCTTGGTGTAACAGCGATTGACCAAGAAACTGGTAACATTTCAGTATTCCAAGCAAAAGCGACATTATTTGCTACTGGTGGTGCTGGTCGTGTTTACCGTGCATCAACAAATGCTTATATCAACACTGGTGACGGTCTTGGTATGGCTGCTCGTGCTGGTATTCCATTGCAAGATATGGAGTTCTGGCAATTCCACCCAACGGGTGTTGCGGGCGCTGGTGTATTGTTGACCGAAGGTTGTCGTGGTGAAGGTGCAATCCTTCGTAATAAAGACGGCGAACCGTTCATGGAACGTTATGCACCGACTTTAAAAGACTTGGCTCCACGTGATTTCGTTTCACGTTCTATGGACCAGGAAATTAAAGAAGGTCGTGGTTGTGGTCCAAAAGGTGATTATATCTTACTTGATATGACTCACTTGGGTGCTGAAACAATCATGAAGCGTTTACCATCTGTATTTGAGATTGGTAAAAAATTCGCGAACGTTGATATCACAAAAGAAGCGATTCCTGTAGTACCAACAATCCATTATCAAATGGGTGGTATTCCTACGAATATGCATGGTCAGGTGTGTTTACCTGAAGTGGGTACAGACAACTACACTAAACCTGTAAAAGGTTTCTATGCAATTGGCGAATGTTCTTGTGTATCAGTACATGGTGCAAACCGTTTAGGTACGAACTCACTTCTTGACTTGGTTGTATTTGGTAAAGCTGCTGGTGAGCACATTATCGATTACGTAACTAAGCATCATGGTGATGAATACGCACCACTTCCAACAGATGTATTGGGGCAAACATTAGCTCGTGTACGTAAGTTGGATGACTCAACTTCTGGTGAAAATGCTCAAGAAGTTGCTGATGTAATTCGTGATATCGTTCAAGATCACGCTGGTGTATTCCGTACTCAAGCATTGCTTGATAAGGGTGTAAAAGAGATTCTTGCTCTTGAGCCACGTGTGCGTAATATCCACTTGAAAGATAAATCTAGAGTATTTAACACTGCGCGTGTTGAAGCACTTGAAGTTGAAAACTTGTATGAAGTTGCAAAAGCAACTCTGATTTCAGCTGCTGCGCGTAAAGAGTGTCGTGGTGCGCATACTGTAGTTGATTATGAATTACCAGCTGATCACCCAACTTATTCATACGGTCGCCGTGATGATGAGTGGATGAAACATACGTTATGGTATTCATCAGATAACCGTTTGGAATATAAGCCAGTGCGCTTCAAACCGTTGACTGTTGATGCAATTCCGCCAGCACCACGTACATTCTAATCGGGAGTATAAAGATGAGTAGAGGTACTCGTACATTCGAAATCTACCGCTATGATCCTGATAAGGATAAAGCGCCGTACATGCAAACTTTCAAGCTTGAATTGACTGATAAGCACCGTATGTTGCTTGATGCATTACTTGCATTGAAAGTTCAAGACGAAACGTTAACATTCCGTCGCTCTTGCCGTGAAGGTATTTGTGGTTCAGATGGTGTGAATATCAATGGTAAAAATGGTTTGGCTTGTTTAGAAAACCTGAATGATTTACCAGAGAAAATCGTAATTCGTCCATTACCAGGTTTGCCGGTAGTTAAAGATTTGGTTGTTGATATGAACCAATTCTATGATCAATATGACAAGATTCAGCCATTCTTGATCAATAACCAACCAGCTCCACCTAAAGAGCGTTTACAATCTCCAGAAGAGCGTGAACACTTAAACGGTTTGTATGAATGTATTCTTTGTGCATGTTGTTCAACTTCATGCCCATCATTCTGGTGGAACCCTGACAAGTTCTTGGGTCCTTCAGCATTGTTGAATGCATACCGTTTTATTATTGATTCTCGTGATACTGCTACTGCAGACCGTTTGTCTCGTCTTGACGATCCATTCAGTTTGTTCCGTTGTAAAGGTATCATGAACTGTGTGTCAGTATGTCCTAAAGGTCTAAATCCTACAAAAGCAATCGGTCACATCCGTAATATGCTATTAGATCAAGCGGGTTAATTCTGCACAAATAGAAAGCGCACATCCTTGATGTGCGTTTTTTTTTAACTTTATAATGTAAACTTTAGACTTTGGTCGAAAAAGATGAGGTTTTTATATATTGCACCATATATTAAAAGATAAAATCGCATATGTATTTCGCCAGTTTATAGGTGGTATGTGTCAAAAAAATCAATCGTTCGTTAAGAACATGATACGATTTGCCACAAAGTTATAGGTGAAAAAAGCGTATACTAGTGAAATTAATTTAAGTAGCACGATCTTAGATCTGTGCTTAATTTTTATGGTTAAAGTCATTTTAGAAAAGTTAATTTTAAAGTTAATTTTTCTAAAAAGATTTGCAAAAAATTGCTCGGTTTTAATCGAGTATAAGGTGAGTGATGATGCCATTGAGGGTGTTGTGATTCATTAATTACCTATGGAGTTTCCTCTCTAGGTAGTATGACGCCCCATGGTCTTAAAGACCTGTTGGGTAAGTAATGCCTTTTTTACCAATTTGGCATTATGCATCATGGGTGTGCTTAAAAGGCAGCCTGTAATATTTTTTGCAATAGGAAATGGGTCCACAAATGCAAGAAGTTGCTGACGCATTGCGTCTTGACACTGAACTTTCCGCTGATAGTGCAGCGTATATTGAAGAACTTTACGAGCAGTACCTGTCTTCCCCAACCTCTGTAGCTGAGGACTGGCGCCAATATTTCGATAAATATCCAAAGGGTGACCAACCACACGGCGCTGTGCGTGAGCAATTCCTATTACTAGGACGTAATGCTAATCGTGTTCAACCTGTTGTACAAAGTACGGTAAGTACTGAGCATGAACGTCGTCAAATTGGCGTTTTACAACTTATTGCTGCTTATCGTAATCGTGGACATCAAAAAGCTAAATTAGATCCATTAGGTCTTGCTAAGCGTGAAGATATTCCTGATTTAGATCTTTCAGCACATGGTTTAACCAAATCAGATTTAGACACAGTATTCAACACAGGCAATCTTGAGATTGGCAAAAGCGAAGCAACGCTTGCTGAAATGATTGAAGCAATGGAAGCAATCTATTGTGGTTCAATCGGTGTTGAATATATGCATATCGTGGACACAAAAGAAAAGCGTTGGATTCAACAACGTCTTGAAAGTGTTCGTGGTCAGCTTAATTTTACAAATGATCAAAAGAAAGGGTTCTTGGAGCGTTTAACCGCTGCAGAAGGGCTTGAAAAATTCCTAGGTAATAAATACGTTGGTGCTAAACGCTTTGGTGTAGAAGGTGGTGAATCTTTTATTCCTATGGTGAATGAAATCATTCAACGTGCTGGTGCTGTTGGTTGTAAAGAAGTTGTTATTGGTATGCCACACCGTGGCCGTTTAAATCTTCTTGTTAATATTATGGGTAAAAACCCTGCAGACTTGTTTGGCGAGTTTGAAGGTAAGGCTATTCATAAGAAAGGTTCTGGCGACGTTAAATACCATCAAGGTTTCTCAAGTAATGTAATGACTCCAGGTGGCGAAGTTCACTTGGCATTAGCATTTAACCCATCTCACTTGGAAATCGTTGGTCCTGTAGTTGAAGGTTCTGTGCGTGCACGTCAAGTGCGTCGTAGAGACATCGGCGGTGATGATGTATTGCCAGTAATTGTTCATGGTGATGCTGCATTTGCAGGTCAAGGTGTGAACATGGAAACCTTCCAGATGTCACAAACTCGTGGCTATACGGTTGGTGGTACTGTACACATTATCGTGAACAACCAAGTTGGTTTTACAACTTCTGATCCACGTGATGCGCGTTCTACTGAATATTGTACTGACGTTGCAAAAATGATTCAGACGCCAATCTTCCATGTGAATGGCGATGATCCTGAAGCAGTAATCTTTGCTACTCAATTAGCACATGATTTCCGTCACGAATTCCGTAAAGATGTTGTGCTTGACTTGTTCTGTTACCGTCGTCGTGGTCATAACGAAGCAGATGAGCCATCTGGTACACAACCATTGATGTATCAAGTGATTGCTAAAAAAGCAACAACTCGTACACTCTATTCAGATCAGCTTGTTCAACAAAAAGTAATTGATCGTGCTGAAGCAGACCAAATGGTTGAAGATTACCGTGCAGATTTAGAAGCCGGAAACCATGTGGCAAATGCTTTAGTACTTGAACCAAATACGAAAATGTTTGTTGATTGGACGCCATATTTGGGCCATGACTACACAGACGATTGGGATACTTCATTTGACTTAAATCGCTTAAAAGAATTAGGCGAGGGCATGAGCAAACTTCCGGAAGGATTTGTTATGCAGCGTCAAGTGCAAAAAGTAATTGAAGATCGTGTGAAAATGCAAACTGGTGAAATTGCATTGAACTGGGGTGCTGCTGAAACTTTAGCTTACGCAACCTTGATCGATGAAGATTACCTTGTTCGTATTACTGGTGAAGACGTTGGGCGTGGTACATTCTCACACCGTCATGCAAAATTGCATAATCAGGTAGATGGTTCAACATATATTCCACTTTGCAATGTCAAAGAAAACCAGCCTCGTTTTGCAATTTACGATTCTTTATTATCTGAAGAAGCTGTTCTTGCATTTGAATATGGTTATGCAACTACAATTCCTAAGAGCTTAATTATTTGGGAAGCACAATTTGGTGACTTCGTAAACTGCGCTCAGGTTGTAATTGACCAGTTTATTGCTTCTGGCGAGACTAAGTGGGAACGTGTTTGTGGTTTGACAATGTTGTTACCACACGGTTTCGAAGGTCAAGGCCCAGAGCATTCGTCAGCTCGTTTAGAACGTTTCTTACAGTTATGTGCTGAAGATAACATGCAAGTGATCACTCCAACGACACCTGCACAGATTTTCCATGCATTACGTCGTCAAGCTGTACGCCCAATTCGTAAGCCATTGATCGTAATGTCACCGAAATCTTTACTTCGTCATAAACTTGCTACTTCTACTTTAGAAGAGCTTGCAAATGGTTCATTCCAGACTGTAATTGATGAAATCGATCAAATTAACAAGTCAGATGTAACTCGTCTTGTACTTTGTGGTGGTAAAGTTTATTACGACTTACTCGAAAAACGTCGTGAACAAAACTTAACTAACGTCGCAATTGTACGTATTGAACAGTTATATCCATACCCAGAACAACGTCTTGCGGAAATCTTGGCTGCATATCCAAACGTGAAAGAACTTGTTTGGACACAAGAAGAGCCGAAGAACCAAGGCGCTTGGTTATTTATCGCACCGCGTTTATACGACGATATCTTAAAATCTGGCAAACAAATCCGTATCAGTTTTGCAGGTCGTGAAGCTTCTGCTGCACCAGCTTGTGGCTCACCGTACTTGCATGCAAAACAACAAGCTCAGCTAATTAATGATGCATTGGCAATCGAAGCTGAACAATCAGGAGATTCTCAATAATGGCAACCGAAATTAAAGCACCGGTATTCCCAGAGTCTGTTGCAGATGGAACCATCGCAACTTGGCATAAAAAGGTGGGTGAACCTGTATCACGTGATGAAGTAATCTGTGATATTGAAACCGACAAAGTTGTTTTAGAAGTGGTTGCTCCTGCAGATGGTAGCTTAGTTGCAATCATTAAAGGTGAAGGCGATACAGTTCTTTCTGACGAAGTGATTGCTCAGTTTGAAGCTGGTGCTGGTGCAGCGGCTGCTCCTGCAGTAGAGCAAGCAGTTGCTCAAACTCAAGCTGGTGCAGCTCCTGTTGTTGAGCGCACTGAAGCTGTATCTGGTCAAGCTCCTGCAGTTCGTAAAGCTTTGTCTGAAACTGGTATTGCTGCTGCTGACGTACAAGGTACTGGTCGCGGTGGTCGTATCACTAAAGAAGATGTGGCAAACCATCAAACTAAACCAGCTGCTAACGTTACTCCGTTAAGCGTAGCTGTTGGTGAGCGTATCGAAAAACGCGTTCCAATGACTCGTTTACGTAAGCGTGTAGCTGAGCGTCTTCTTTCTGCAACTCAAGAAACTGCAATGTTAACTACATTTAACGAAGTTAACATGAAGCCAATCATGGAATTGCGTAAGCAATATAAAGATGCGTTTGAAAAACGCCATGGTGCTCGCTTAGGCTTCATGTCATTCTTTGTTAAAGCTGTAACTGAAGCACTTAAGCGCTATCCTGCGGTAAATGCTTCAATTGATGGCGACGATATTGTTTATCATGGTTACTATGACATCGGTGTTGCAGTATCTTCTGATCGTGGTCTTGTTGTTCCAGTATTACGTGATACTGATCGTATGAGCTATGCAGAAGTTGAAGCAGGTATTGGTGCTTATGCTGCTAAAGCGCGCGATGGTAAATTATCTATCGAAGAAATGACTGGTGGTACTTTCACTATCACTAACGGTGGTACTTTCGGTTCATTACTTTCAACTCCAATTTTGAATCAGCCGCAAACTGGTATCTTGGGTATGCACAAAATCCAAGAGCGTCCTATGGCTGTAAATGGTCAAGTTGAAATCTTGCCAATGATGTATTTAGCGCTTTCTTATGACCACCGTATGATCGATGGTAAAGAAGCAGTAGGTTTCTTGGTAGCAATCAAAGAATTGTTAGAAGAACCAGCTAAACTCATCCTTGATCTTTAATTTCTTCGAATAATATTACCGAGATAGAGTGATCCTCTATCTCGGACCATGGAGATAAACAATGTCTCAACAATTTGATCTTGTTGTTATTGGCGGTGGTCCTGGTGGTTATGAAGCTGCAATTCGTGCGGCTCAACTAGGCTTTAAAGTCGCTTGTATCGAAAAACGTATTCACAACGGTAAGCCATCTTTAGGTGGTACATGCTTAAACGTAGGTTGTATTCCTTCTAAAGCATTACTTGATTCTTCTCATCGTTATGAAGATACAGTGCATCATTTAGCTGATCACGGTATTACTACAGGTGAAGTGAATTTTGATCTTGCTAAGCTTCTTGCTCGTAAAGACAAAATTGTTGACCAATTAACTGGTGGTATCGATCAATTGCTTAAAGGCAACGGTATTGAGTGGTTAAAAGGTACTGGTAAATTACTTGCTGGTAAAAAAGTTGAGTTTGTTTCACACGAAGGTGAGACTCAAGTTTTAGAACCTAAATACGTGATTCTTGCGTCTGGTTCTGTACCTGTAAATATTCCAGTAGCTCCTGTAGATCAAGATATTATTGTTGATTCAACTGGCGCATTAAACTTCCCAGAAGTACCTAAACGTTTAGGTGTTATTGGTGCTGGTGTAATCGGTTTAGAGCTTGGTTCTGTTTGGCGTCGTCTTGGTTCTGAAGTTGTTGTATTTGAAGCAATGGATGCATTTTTACCAATGGCTGATAAAGCTTTGGCAAAAGACTACCAAAAACTTTTAACTAAGCAAGGTCTTGATATTCGTATTGGCGCTAAAGTTGCTGGTAGCGAAGTTAATGGTCGCGAAGTGACTGTTAAATACACTCAAGGTGGCGAAGAAAAAACTCAGACTTTTGACAAATTAATCGTTTGTGTAGGCCGTAAAGCTTATGCAGAAGGTTTGTTGGCAGATGATTCAGGCATTAAATTGACTGAACGTGGTCTAGTTGAAGTAAACGATTACTGTGCAACTTCTGTAGAAGGTGTATATGCAATTGGTGACTTGGTTCGCGGTCCAATGCTTGCTCATAAAGCAATGGAAGAAGGTGTAATGGCTGTTGAGCGTATCCACGGTCATGCAGCTCAAGTGAACTATGACACAATCATTTCTGTTATCTATACACATCCGGAAGCGGCATGGGTTGGTTTAACTGAAGAACAAGCTAAAGAAAAAGGTCATGAAGTTAAAACTGGTCAATTCGGTTTTGCTGTAAATGGTCGTGCTTTAGCCGCGGGTGAAGGTGCTGGTTTCGTTAAGTTTGTTGCTGATGCAAAAACTGACCGTTTATTAGGTATGCATGTCATTGGACCTGCTGCATCTGATATCGTACACCAAGGTATGATCGCACTTGAATTTGTATCTTCTGTTGAAGACCTTCAGTTAATGACATTTGGTCATCCAACATTCTCTGAAGTTGTTCATGAAGCTGCACTTGCTGTAGATGGTCGTGCAATTCACGCGATTCAACGTAAGCGTAAATAAAATAAAGAGCGGTTCTCCGCTCTTTTTCACATTTGATGGTGTGATTAAAAAAACATCAAGGTGATAGAGGTAGACAGCAATTTGCATATACAACATGAGAATGTTGCGCAAATTGAAGACAACAAACAAAGTTAAGTAGGTAACTAAATGAACTTACATGAGTATCAAGCTAAAGCGTTATTGAAAGAATATGGTATGCCGGTACAAGAAGGTATCTTGGCAACCAATGCAGACGAAGCAGTTGCTGCATTCGAACAGCTTGGTGGTAAATTCGCGGTAATGAAAGCGCAAGTTCATGCTGGTGGTCGCGGTAAGGCTGGTGGCGTTAAAGTTGCAAAATCTAAAGAAGATGTTATCGAATTTGCAAACAACATTATTGGTACTCGTCTTGTAACGTATCAAACTGATGCAAATGGTCAACCTGTAAACAGCATTATTGTTGCTGAAGACGTATATCCAGTTGAGCGCGAGCTTTACTTGGGCGCGGTTGTAGACCGTTCTAGCCGTCGTATTACTTTCATGGCTTCTACAGAAGGTGGTGTAGAAATCGAGAAAGTTGCAGAAGAAACTCCAGAAAAAATTATCAAAGTTGAAGTTGATCCATTAGTTGGCTTACAACCATTCCAAGCGCGTGAAGTTGCGTTTGCTTTAGGTTTGAAAGACAAGCAAATCAGCCAGTTTGTTAAAATTATGGCTGCTGCTTACCAAGCATTTGTAGAAAATGACTTTGCATTATTCGAAATTAACCCACTTTCAGTTCGTGAAAATGGCGATATTTTATGTGTAGATGCAAAAGTTGGTATCGACTCTAACGCGCTTTACCGTTTACCTAAAGTTGCTGCTTTACGTGACAAATCTCAAGAGAATGAGCGTGAGTTAAAAGCATCTGAATTTGATCTTAACTATGTTGCTTTAGAAGGTAACATTGGTTGTATGGTTAACGGTGCTGGTCTTGCAATGGCAACTATGGACATCATTAAACTTTATGGTGGTCAGCCTGCAAACTTCCTTGACGTTGGTGGCGGTGCAACTAAAGAACGTGTAATCGAAGCGTTCAAAATCATCCTTGCTGATACATCTGTACAAGGTGTGTTAATCAACATCTTCGGTGGTATCGTACGTTGTGACATGATTGCTGAAGCGATTATTGCAGCGGTTCAAGAAGTAAACGTAACTGTTCCAGTTGTTGTTCGTTTAGAAGGTAACAACGCTGAGTTAGGTGCTAAATTACTTGATGAATCTGGTTTGAAATTAATTTCTGCGAACGGCTTGTCTGATGCCGCAGAAAAAGTTGTAGCTGCAGTTAAAGCGTAAGGGGAGTATCAATCATGAGCGTATTAATTAATAAAGACACTAAAGTATTGGTACAAGGTTTTACTGGTAAAAACGGTACTTTCCACTCTGCACAAGCTTTAGACTACGGTACAAAAGTTGTTGGTGGTGTTACTCCAGGTAAAGGTGGTACAACTCACCTTGACTTACCAGTATTCAACACAATGAAAGAAGCTGTACGTGAAACAAATGCAGATGCATCTGTAATCTATGTACCAGCTCCATTCGTTTTAGACTCTATCGTTGAAGCGGTTGATTCAGGTGTTGGCCTAATCGTTGTGATCACTGAAGGTGTTCCAACAATTGACATGCTTAAAGCAAAACGCTACTTAGAAACTAACGGTAACGGTACTCGTTTAGTTGGTCCTAACTGCCCAGGCGTGATCACTCCGGGTGAATGTAAGATCGGTATTATGCCTGGTCACATCCACCAACCAGGTCGTATTGGTATCATTTCACGTTCAGGTACATTGACTTATGAAGCTGTTGCTCAAACAACTAAGCTTGGTTTAGGTCAATCTACTTGTATCGGTATTGGTGGTGACCCAATCCCAGGTATGAACCAAATCGAAGCTCTTCAATTGTTCCAAGACGATCCAGATACTGATGCTATCATCATGATCGGTGAGATCGGCGGTACAGCGGAAGAAGAAGCTGCTGAATTCATCAAATCTAACGTGACTAAGCCTGTAGTAGGTTACATTGCTGGTGTAACTGCACCTAAAGGTAAGCGTATGGGTCACGCTGGTGCGATCATTTCTGGTGGTCAAGGTACTGCTGAAGAGAAATTCGCTGCATTTGAACGCGCGGGAATGGCTTACACTCGTAGCCCAGCTGAGCTTGGTTCAACAATGTTGCAAGTTTTAAAAGAGAAAGGTTTAGCTTAATCGCTTGATTCTGAATCTTAAAAAACACCGCATCTGAAAATGATGCGGTGTTTTTTTATCTCTTAAATTAAAAATAATGAGTCAAGAAGATAAGTTCTCTAAAGAAACAAAATATTTAAGCAAAAAAATACGCAATGATTGGGGTGATCATTGCGTAGAACAACGAATCTGTAAAAAACAGTTTCGGTTGAAGGAGAAATGTCCTGAGGTTCATATGATGTAACCTACACAATGAATAATAGAGATAGTTAAGAAATTCTTCATCGCTATTAGCGTTAATAAGTGTTACTTCACGTTAATAGGGTAAAAGCATGTGAATAAGAAGGAATATATTAGGAATTCTAAAAAAGTGAGTCTAATGAGCCAAAAAAAAGCCCCGAAGGGCTTTTCGTTATAAATAGCATTAGAATTTAAATAATCCTAAACCATCTTTAACTTCGTCTAAGGTTTGTTGAGTGATAAGACGGCATTTATCTGTACCTTGACGTAAAACATCCATAATGTAATCAGGATCTTTAGCAAGTTCTTCACGACGTTCACGGATAGGGGTGATCAATTCTTTCAAAACACCCTCAAGACGTTTTTTAACAGTTCCATCACCTAGACCGCCGCGACGATAATGCGCTTTTAATTCTTCAACTTCTTCTTTATTTGGATCAAATGCATCTAAGTAAGTAAATACAATGTTTCCTTCAACCTGACCTGGATCTTCAATACGAAGATGATTTGGGTCGGTATACATTGCATTTACAGCTTTTTTGATGTCTTTATCAGAAGCATTTAAAACAATGGTATTGCCTAATGATTTAGACATTTTTGCCTTGCCGTCAAAACCAGGTAAACGTGCCATATTTGAAAGCAAAGCTTTACATTCAGGTAAAAGGTCTTGGCCAATTTGACGGTTTATTCGACGTACAATTTCATTGGTTTGTTCAATCATTGGAATCTGATCTTCACCCACTGGAACTACAGTCGCTTTGAAAGCAGTAATATCAGCAGCTTGTGCAACAGGGTAGCAGAGGAAACCAGCCGGAATGTCACGCTCGAAACCGCGCATTTGAATTTCAGACTTAATGGTCGGGTTACGTTCTAAGCGTGCAACCGTCACGAAGTTAAGATAGAGCATGGTGAGCTCATTCAGTGCTGGCAAGCATGATTGTACGCAAATCGTGGTTTTTGTTGGATCAATGCCTACAGCTAAATAATCTAGAGCAACTTCCAAAATATTGCGACGGACTTTATCTGGATTATCTGCATTGTCTGTTAATGCTTGAGCATCTGCTAATAAGAGATGTTGATGATGGCTATCCTGTAAACCTACACGAGAACGCAAAGAACCGACAAAATGCCCAAGATGAAGTTGTCCGGTTGGGCGGTCGCCTGTCAAAATAATTGGACGCTGATCAACATTACTCATTATTTATTCCACTGTCTTATTGGCTTAATCAGGGGTAGTAAGCCCTGCAATATAAAAGATTGGCATTATTGTACGGGAAATAAAAAAAATTCGTCAGCGATTGGGTAAACTTTTCTTAAAATAATATTGTGAATTTATTCAGTAAAATTACAGAAATTCAAAAAAATCATCTTACAATAGCGTAATAAATACAAACTTGGATAAGAAATGGCAAGTGGCTTACTTTTATTACTAGATGATATTGCAACAATTTTAGATGACGTTGCTTTAATGAGCAAAGTGGCAGCAAAGAAAACTGCCGGAGTTTTAGGTGACGATTTAGCCTTGAATGCTCAGCAAGTGACAGGCGTCCGCTCAGACCGAGAGTTACCTATCGTTTGGAAGGTGGCGAAGGGTTCATTTGTTAACAAACTCATTTTAGTACCTTTAGCACTATTAATTAGTGTGGTTGCGCCTTGGCTCATTAACCCTTTGTTAATGCTAGGTGGTTTGTTTTTATGTTATGAGGGAGTAGAAAAAGTTCTTCATACCATTATGCATAAAAAGTCTTCTACTCCAGAGGAGGCCAAAGCAGAGCTTGAAAATGAAGAATTAGACTTAGCAACATTTGAAAAAGATAAAATCAAAGGTGCTGTTCGGACAGACTTTATTTTATCTGCCGAAATCGTCGTGATTACCCTCGGTACAGTTGCTACAGCTACTTTAATGACTAAGGTAAGCGTTCTAAGTGTTATTGCAATTGTGATGACGATTGGTGTTTATGGCTTGGTTGCCATGATTGTTAAGATTGATGATCTTGGATTATATCTAACGGATCAAACGGCATCTTTTAAGCAGACTTTAGGTCGTGGCTTGCTCGCATTTGCACCTATTTTGATGAAATTACTCTCTATTGTCGGCACTATCGCGATGTTTTTGGTAGGCGGTGGGATTATTAACCATACGATTCCATTACTTCACCATCTGACTGAGAATACAGTTGATCATGTTGAGACTATACCAGCGGTAGGAAATATTATTGGCGCTTTAACACCCACACTAATTAATTTGGGAATAGGACTTGTTGCAGGTGCAATTGTTCTATTAATCGTGAGCTTAATACAAAAAATGTGGCCAAAAAAAGCATCGGGTTCATGATGCCATTCTAAAATAAGAGGGAAATTATGCGCTGGAAAGGTCGTCGAATTAGTACCAATGTTGAAGACCGTCGAGGTGGTGGCGGTGTTAGAGCAGGTGGTATCAGCATTATTGGTTTGGTTGTTGCATTTGTTGCGTGGAAGTTTTTTGGGGTTGATCCACAACAAGCTTATCAGGCAACTCAGCAGGTCACTGCATCACAACAGTCAAATGCAACTGCACCAGAAAGTTTAACAGCCGAGCAAAAAGAAGCCTCTGATTTTGTTGGAACTGTTTTGGCTGATACAGAGGATACGTGGACTCCTATATTTAAACAGTTAGGTAAAACATATACACCGCCAAGATTGGTGTTGTTTAGTGGCATGATTCAGTCAGGGTGTGGTACTGCCCAATCTGCAATGGGGCCATTTTATTGTCCGGCAGACCAGAAGGTTTATATCGATACAGAATTCTTTAAAGATATGCGTCAGCAAATGGGAATTTCTGGTGAGCAAAACCAATCTGAACTTTCCAGACAAGATCAGGCTGGCGATTTTGCTCAAGCTTATGTTGTTGCCCATGAGGTAGGGCATCATGTTCAAACCTTGCTTGGTATTTCCTCACAAGTACAACAAGCCCGTGCACAAGCAAGCCAGAGAGAAGGTAATCAATTATCTGTTCGCCAAGAATTGCAAGCCGATTGTTTAGCTGGTATTTGGGCGAGTCATAATCAGCAACGTACTCAATTTTTAGAGCAAGGTGATATAGAAGAAGCGATGGATGCTGCTCAAAAAATTGGAGATGATTATTTACAGAAGCGCTCTACTGGTCAGGTTGTTCCAGATAGCTTTACTCATGGTAGTAGTGAACAGCGAATGCACTGGTTTCAGGTTGGTTTAAAAACTGGCGATATTAACCAATGCGATACTTTTAACAATCCAGTTTAAGATTTTATAGGATGAGTCTTGTTAAACATATTTAAGAAGCTCATCCATTTTCCTTTAGATCATAACTATAAATAATGTTAAGAAATTTAACAGAGTGATGGATTGTTCAATCAATTCGTTAAACTTGTGTTCTAGTTTTTGTTTTTAAGATTATGGCATTGTTAATGCCAGATTTTTTGTTCAGTTTGGTCGATCTAGCAAAGTTTCTTTTATTTGGTCGTTGACCCAGAAGAAGGGTATTCATGGGTAATTTTTTTCTACTACAAGCATTTACAGTGGTTTTTGCGCTATCAATAGCCACCACGATTTTTAATAAGCGTATTTTGGGCTTTCCACAGGCTATTGGTGTACCTCTGGTTTCGGCAATTTTTGTCTTTATTCTGCAATGGGGGGCTAGTCTGTTAAATGGTAACGAATTTATTACCATCAATATCCACCATATTGAGGAAGTAGTACGCCAGATCGACTTTTACGATTTTTTAATTAATGGTGTGATCTGCTTTATTCTAACTTCATCAGCACTTAAATTTAAAATTTCTGATTTAAGGAGTTACTGGAAGCAAATCAGTATTTTGGCCACTATTGCATTAGTCATTTGCGCCGTTTTATTTGGTGGATTGCTCTATGGGTTTCAACTACTGGTTGGATATCATGTACCAATTCTGGTGCTTCTACTTTTAGGTGCAGCTTTAGGGGCAACAGACCCTATTGGTATTAAAGGTGTACTTAGTTCGATTCGTGCACCGCATCATTTGATTGTTAAGCTAGAAGGCGAGTCTCTATTTAATGATGCAATGTGTATTGCATTATTTATGACTTTGCTGAATGTTTTACAGGGCGAACATTTCTCATTGATAGCGACACTAGAAGCTTTACTCTATGAAATCGTTGTTGCGGTCGGGATTGGTTGGGCATTTGGGGTAGGGGTGCTACGTCTATTACGTGGTAAACACGAAATGGAGTCTCTGATTCTCACAACAGCTTTGCTCGCGAGTGGAGCATATTTGGTTGCTTTGTTTGCCCATGCATCAGCACCGATTGCTTGTGTAATTGGCGGTTTAATTGTTGGAAACAAATGGAAAGAAATACGAGAAGAGCGAGAGATTCAAGAAGTTAATCATTTTTGGCATACCGTAGAAGGAATCATCAACTCATTCCTGTTTACTTTAATTGGCTTAGAGTTATTTATTCTTGATTTAAACTTTAGCCTAATTTTAGGTGGTATTGTTGCATTCTTTATACTTCATATCTCTCGTTTTGCGGCCAACTTCATGGCTTTTGCCTTTTTCCCGAACATGCGGAAAATGAAAAGTTATAATGGTAGTCTAACGATTCTATCTTGGGGTGGGGTACGAGGCGGAATTTCACTTGCATTGATTTTGGCAGTGGCCAATATTCCCGCATTAAGTCCATATAGCAGTATCCTGATTGGCTATACTTTTATTAGTGTGTTGTTATCAGGCATCGTATGTGGTCTGGGTCTGCCTGCTGTGATGAATGCTTTTTATTACAATCCGAATGAAGAAACCGAAGGACTAAAAGGTCTATATCAAAGATTGTGTCATAAGATGAATCGGAGAGGCTTTCAATATATTGTAGGTGAAGATGCACTGGGTAGAGAAACGATTACCGTTTTTAATCCAGATATTCTGGTAGACCAAAAAACTGAAGATGGAATTGCAACAATGCATGACCCAAATAAGTTACAAGAAGTAAAACGATTTGAGAGTCCTGATAATTTCTAAATATTTGCAGTTTTAAATTTTATAAGATATTTAAAAATTAGGTTTTAGTGTAATAGTAAAATATTACCTAAAGCCTTTTTTTTCTATATATATCATTAATAATATATTTTATTTTATTAAGATATTAATAATTGTTATATGAATATTTTAATTAAATGACATTTCAACAAATGGTAAATAATAAAATATTAAATTTGTTTTATATATAAAACAGTTAACGCAATTTTTCATTGAATTAACACAAGAAAAACTTAAAGAAGACTTATATATAATTTGTATTAATTAAAATTTTTTCTGTAGGTACTTTAGTATTTGTTTTTTTTATTTTAAAGTGGTTAATGTAAAAATGATCACATTACTTAATGTTTTTAAGTTGTAGGTCAAAAACTTGAAAACATTAAGTAAAAAGAATTATACATAAAATCATTTAAATCAATAATATAAAAGGAATACAGATATGCCTGAAATACAAATTATTGCCAAGGATAGTCACGACACCTTGTCAACCATCAAGGGAACTTCCGCATCGCTTACAGAAGCGTCGGTGGTATTAGTAAAAGTGGCTGCCAGTGATGTATTGGTGGTGAATAGGGAGGGAACCAATGCAGTCATTCGCCTTAAAAATGGCGAGACAATTGTTATTGAAGGCTTTTTTAGTGGAACAGCTGAGCCTAAAGATAACAGCCTTGTTTTTCAAGACGAAAATGGACAGTTAATCTGGGCAAAATTCAAAGATGCTGAGAATGATGCAGACGCCGATGCTGATGCTGATGCCGATGCCGACAGTGATGTTGAACCACAAGCACTCGTAGCTGAAGATTTACCAGCTGCTTTACCTGCAGAAGCACCACAAGAGTTAGTGTCTGATGTTATTTATCAGCCTATTTCTTCAATTGAACCATTGCTTTATCACGATGCGGGCATCAACCCATGGTTATGGGCTATCCCATTAGTTGCGGGTGGTATTATTGCCGCAGCATCAAACAGTGATAGCAATGATGACGACTCTTCAACACCTACCGACACAACACCACCAAATACAGATGGGGTAACTTTCTCAGTTAATCCTGTTACTTCAGATAATGTAATCAACTCATCAGAAGCAGCTGGTAACGTTACGATTACTGGTGTTCTTAAAAATATTCCAACAGATGCGGCGAATACAGCCGTTACAGTTGTTATTAATGGGGTGACTTATACCGCGACTGTAGACAAGGTTGCAGGTACATGGACAGTAAGCGTACCAGGTAGTGGTTTGGTTGCTGATACAGATAAAACGATTGATGCGAAAGTAACGTTTACAGATGCAGCAGGTAATAGCAGCACTGTTAACGACACACAAACATATACAGTAGATACCACAGCACCAGCAGCACCAGTGATTGACCCGGTTAACGGGACAGATCCAATTACAGGTACAGCAGAACCTGGTTCAACAGTAACCGTAACTTATCCGGACGGTAGCACAGCAAGTGTTGTAGCTGGACCGGATGGTAACTGGACTGTGCCAAACCCAGGCCTAAATGATGGCGATGAAGTTGAAGCAGTAGCAACAGATCCAGCTGGAAATACATCAGGACCTGCAACAGGCGTTGTTGATGCAGTAGCGCCGACAGTAGCGCTTAACGATCTATTGACCAATGACAGCACACCAGCGCTCACCGGTACAGTAAGTGACCCAACAGCAACCGTAGTTGTGAATGTGGATGGTGTTGACTACCCGGCGACTAACAATGGTGACGGCACCT
>RCUT01000350.1_pt1 | contig 24970 bp, 20 predicted proteins | sample 2166171 | NCBI WGS metagenome assembly RCUT01 (sample SAMN09932757, study PRJNA488358) | compost metagenome | isolation source: compost soil in 4-hydroxybenzoic | place: Germany: Experimental Botanical Garden
TGTCCGCGTTCATGAGCGAGACGGTGAGATATTGGCCAAGGCCCGGCCAGCTGAACACGGTTTCCGTCACCACGGCGCCTTCGAGAAGGCCGGCATAGGTGAGCGCGAGAACCGTGATGAGCTGCACGGCGACCGTGGGGAAGGCATGGCCCCAGATAACGGTCATGGCGGACAAGCCCTTGGCGCGGGCGGTGATGACATATTCGCCCTTCAGCGCATCGATCATGAAGGCGCGCGTCATGCGGGTGATATAGGCCATGCTGAAATAGGCGAGAATGCAGACGGGCTGCACCATATGGGCGATGGCGTCGTAAAAGGCGTCCCAGTCACCCGCAAGCAGCGTGTCGACCGTCATCAGGCCGGTGACCGGCGAGATCATGCCGTCATAGATGATATCCTGCCGGCCCGGTCCCGGTGCGACGCCGAGCGTGGCGTAAAAGACGAGCAGTGAAATCAGCGCCAGCATGAAGACCGGCACGGAGTGACCGGCAAGGCAGACGACGCGGATGACCTGGTCGGTCAGCTTGCCTTGCTTAACCGCCGCCCAGACACCGAGCGGAATGCCGATCAGCGCAGCAAGGATGAGAGCTGCGGTGGCAAGTTCGAAAGTGGCGGGGAAGACGCGTTTGATGTCGATCCAGACCGGATTGCGGGTCAGGATCGAATTGCCGAAATCGCCATGCAGAACCTGCGAGACATAATGGAAGAACTGCACGACCAGCGGCTGGTCGAGACCCATTTCGGCCCGCACCCGCACGATGACGTCTTCGGGCGCATTGTCGCCGACCGCCGCAATGACGGGATCGACGGGCATCACGCGCCCGATCATGAAGGTGATGATCATCAAACCGAACAGCGTCAGGATGACGCTGCCCAGTATCGACGATATGCTTTTAACGCGCTTGTTCAATGTCACGCTTTCTTCGCATCGTGGTAGGAATTGCCCTCGGAGAGAACGCCGAGTTCGAAACCGGAAACACCCTTGCGGAAGGCCGCCGTCTTGGTGGTCTGGAACATGAACACGAAGGGGCTGTTTTCCATGTGCTCGCGCTGCAGGGCTTCATAAAGCTCCACGCGCTTTGCCGGGTCCTTCTCGTCACGGGCGGCTTCCGCCTTGGCGGCGAAATCATCGTTCTTGAAACGCGAACGCCACAGGAAGGGCTTCGACTTGGCGTCGTCGCCATTGTCCTTGTTGATGTTGAAGACATCGGCGTTGGAATGCGGATCGAAATAATCCGTGCCCCATGCGGAAAGCGCCATCTGGTGTTCGCGGCCGCGCATCTTGGTCAGAACCTGACGGTTCTCGGCAGATTGCAGACGCACCTTGATGCCGATATCGGCAAGATTTGCCTGGATGGCCTGCGCCAGATCCGGGTAAGGCTGGGCGGAATAGTGATCCATGGTGATTTCGAAACCGTCGGCAAGACCGGCTTCCGCCATCAGCGCCTTGGCCTTTTCGACATCGCGCTGGTACGGCGTGTCGTTAACGGCGCCGGGGAAACCTTCCGGCTCGAAGCTCTGGTGAACCTTGTGCGTCAGCGGCACGATGTTTTCCTGCATGCCCTTGTAGTCCAGCGCCCATTTGATGGCCTGCCAGACCTGTGGCTTGGCAAGGTTCTCATTGCCCTGATTGAGCGAGATCAGCACCAGCGAGGCGATGCTCTTGCGCTGCAACTCGATGTTGGCGTCGTTCTGGACGGTACGCAGCTGTTCCGAGGTCAGGTCGCGGGCAATGTCGATATCGCCCTTCTGCAACATCAGAAGCTGGGAAGACGGATCGGTGACATGGCGCAGGATGACGCGCTTGATGTTACCCTTGTAGGGGCCATTCGGGTTGACGGTGAGGGCTACGCTCTCGCTCGGCTTCCAGGCCTGCAACATGAAATCGCCGGAACCGGCGCTGTTTTTCTGCAGCCAGCCATTGCCGAGGTCTTCGCCCGAGGCATTTGCCAGCACGGCCTTCTTTTCGACGATCGCGCCGATATTGGCAGACAGGCAATAGAGCAGGAAGGAGATGGCGGTCGGCTTTGCCGTCGTCAGCTTCACCGTCTTGTCGTCGGCGGCAACGATGGTCGTCTCGGCGTTCTCAGGCGTGAAGCCGAACTGGCTGATGATGAAGGCCGGGCTCTTGTTCATCTTGATGGCGCGCTGCAGCGAGAAGGCAACGTCTTCCGCCGTGACTTTCGCACCGCTCGAGAAGGTTGCCTCGTCACCGATCACGAAGGTGAAGACCTTGCTGTCCGCATCGGCTTCCCAGGATTTCGCGATGACCGGATCGACCTTGGTGGAGTCTTCGCGGTTTGCACGCACCAGCTTCTGGTACATGTTGGAGATGATTTCACCGCCGACGGCTTCGAAACCTTCATGCGGGTCAAGGCTCGTCATATTGTCCAGCTGCTGCGCGACGACAAGAATATCCTTGGGCGTTGCGGCAAAGGCCGGAATGCGCGCATAGGACAGGAACGGAACGGCAGCGCCGGCAATCAGCAGGTTGCGTCTTGAAATCATCGAAAATCCCCTTTCGGACCTTATTTTTCGGAAACGGTGTGGGTTTGCCCCAATCCAGTCATTTTTTTTATGTTTTCCCGCGATTACCACGAGCAAACGAGGCCCGACCAATTCCAAATTTGGCAGAGCCTATGCACGGATTGCATTTGCTCCCGCCTTGACCTTTCCTCTACCAATTCCCAAAAGTCTGAATAGGTGCGCGCCCGCACCCTCCTCCTATCCGAAGGTGAATGACCATGACCGATCAAAAACCCGTACCCGTCTTCGACGGCCACAACGACGTGCTTCTGCGGTTATGGCGATCGGGCAATGCCTCTCCCGAAACGCTCCTCATCGAAGGGGATACCGTCGGCCACATCGATCTTCCGCGCGCGAAGAAAGGCGGCCTCGCCGGCGGCCTCTGCGCCGCCTATGTGCCCTCACCCAGCATGGACAAGGACGCTAACGGCGACTATCCGACACCCACCGAGGCGGACGCGCTGAAGGCGACGCTCGCCATGGCCGGCCTTTTGTTCCGGGCCGAGAAACAATCAGCAGGCGCGCTCAAGGTCTGCCGCACGGCCGCCGATATCCGCGATGCCATGGCGAAAGGCGCTTTCGCCTCCGTCTTCCATATCGAGGGCGCGGAAGCGATCGGCGCTGATCTGGATGCGCTTTACGTTCTCTACGAAGCGGGCCTTCGCACGCTTGGACCGGTCTGGAGCCGCCCGAACATCTTCGCTTACGGCGTGCCCTTCCGTTTCCCCTCGACGCCGGATATCGGCCCCGGCCTGACGGAGGCCGGCAAGCGGCTGATAAAGACCTGCAACGAACTGAAAATCATGGTCGACCTGTCGCACATGAACGAGCAGGGTTTCTGGGATATCGCCAAGATATCGGATGCGCCGCTGGTGGCATCCCATTCCAACGCCTATGCGCTCTGCAATCACAGCCGTAACCTGACGGATCGTCAGCTGGACGCCATCCGTGACACGGGCGGTCTCGCCGGCATCAATTTCGGTGTTCTGTTCCTGCGCCAGGACGGCGTGAAGAACCCGAATACCGATCTGAACGAGCTGGTGCGCCATGTAGACTACATCGTCAACCGTATCGGCATCGATCATGTCGCACTCGGCTCGGATTTCGACGGCACCACCATTCCCGCCGCCATGAAGGATGCAGCCGACCTGCAATTGCTGGTCCAGGCCTTGCGAAACGGTGGTTACGACGACAAGGCGCTTGCCAAGATCTGCCACGGCAACTGGATCCGCGTGCTCGAAAAAACCTGGGGCGCGTGAGGCGTAAATTGCAATTCATCTCCGGCGCTGAGCGCCGGAGACAGGAAGCGGCAGGCCCTTAAGCCTTTGCCGCTTTTTTCTTGCCGCTCGCCCGGAAAGCCAGAAGCCCGGCGACAACACCGATCATCGCCCATTTCATCGGCAGCACATCCGCCGTCTCGCTGCGGATCGGCAAAACGGTCACGGTGCCCGGACGGGATTCATAACCCATCTGCCCTTTCGCCTTGGCCTCCGCAATCTGCTGCGGCGAAACGACCCATTCGGCACCGCGCATCTTGTCCACCGCCATGTATCCGCCACCGGCCACGAGGGCGACGACGAGTGAAACAACTATTCTTGTGGGCATGTTCATTGGCATCTCCTTCAATCGAAAGGAGCGTGTAATCGCATCAAACGGCACCACCAAGCAACCACAACGGTCAATTTGCCGCCTTTCGGAACAATCCCGTAAACCATGCATTCCACAGTTGTATTTCTCGCTCCAGACTTGTTGAAATTCGCGCATGATCGGACACAAACTTCACATCGACACTTCATGCTTTTCTGCTAATCACATTTCCGCAACAGAAACGAATTAGCGACACAATCCTATGGTTCGCCAACAGGAACGGGCGCTGGGCAAAGTAAATGGCAGACAAGAGCGAAATTACACAAACCGATGTTACTGAATCCGCGGTTGAAAGCTTTTTTGCCAGAAACCGTCCTTATCTGACCGCGATTGCCATCACGCTGGTCTTCGTGATGATGACCTTCGCCATCTATCACCTGACCTCCGAAGTCCGTTATGACGACGTCATCGATGCGCTGACGCAGACCTCGGCTTCGGCGGTGCTGCTCGCCATCGTTTTCACCGCGCTCAGCTTTCTGGCGCTGATATTCTATGATGCCAATGCGATCGAATATATCGGCCGCAAGCTGCCCTTTCCGCCCATGGCGGCAACAGCCTTTGCGGCCTATGCCATCGGCAATACCGCCGGTTTCGGCCCTTTGAGCGGTGGCGCCATCCGCTTTCGCGCCTATTCCCGGCTGGGCCTGTCGCCCGGCGAAATCGCCCGCGTCATCGCCTTCGTCACGCTGTCCTTCGGGCTTGGCCTGCTTTCGGTCAGCGCCATCTCCACCTTCATCGTTGCACCGCGCATCGCCGCCATTATCGGCGTTGATGCCGTCATCCTCAGAGGTGCGGCGCTCGCCATCATCGCGGTTCTCGTGGTGGCGGCCTATGTCGGGCGTAACGGGCACGCGATCCGGCTCGGCAAATGGCGGCTGCGCCTCCCGGACAGCCGGACATCGTCGCGCCAGTTCCTCGTCTCCGCCTTCGATATCGCCGCCTCCGCCTCCGTGCTTTATGTCCTCCTGCCCGACACGCATCTCGGCTGGCCGACATTCTTCGCAATCTACGCCACCGCGGTCGGCCTCGGCGTCCTCAGCCATGTGCCGGCCGGTCTTGGCGTCTTCGAAACCGTGATGGTCGCAGGGCTTGGCAATGCCATCAGCGTCGACCAGCTGCTCGGAAGCCTCGTTCTCTACCGCGTGATCTATCACGTCCTGCCGCTGGTGGTGGCCATTCTGGTCATGCTCGTCTCGGAGATGAAGCAGTTCGCGGCAAAGCCTGTTGTCTCCGATATCAGCCAGCTTGCCGTGCGGCTCGCGCCGCCGCTGTTATCAACCTTCGCGATGATCCTCGGCACCATGCTGATCTTCTCGAGCGTGACGCCGACACCCGACAGCAATCTGGATTTCCTGTCCAATTTCGTGCCGCTGCCGATCGTTGAGGCGGCGCATTTTCTGACCAGCATTCTCGGCCTCGTGCTTGTCGTCGCCTCGCGCGGCCTCGGGCAGCGGCTGGATGGCGCCTGGTGGATTGCGCTGGTCGCCGCCTCGCTGGCGCTGGTTCTCTCCCTCCTCAAGGCCATTGCCGTGTTCGAAGCCGCCATTCTCGGCGTCTTCATTGCGGCACTTTCCGTCAATATGCGCAGCTTCAACCGTCATGCCTCGCTGGTGAAACAGGCGCTGGGCCCAAGCTGGCTCGCCGCCATGGCCGTCATCATTGCCGGCGCAGCGACAATCCTGCTCTTCGTTTACCGCGACACGGATTACAGCCAGACATTATGGTGGCAGTTCGAATTCTCCGGAGAAGCGCCGCGCGGATTGCGCGCCCTTTTGGGCCTCGTGCTTGCCTCCTCCACCATCGCCATCTTCAGCCTGATGCGGCCGGTAGCCTTCCGGCCGGACGCCATCAAGGCCGACGACGTCACGAGCGCAACCGGCATCGTCATGACACAGGATGCGGCCGACGCCAATCTGGTGCGCATGGGCGACAAGCATGTGATGTTTTCCGAAAGCGGCAACGCCTTCATCATGTACGGCATTCAGGGCCGCTCCTGGATCGCGTTTGCCGATCCGGTCGGCGATGAGGATGATTTCCCGGATCTGGTCTGGCAATTTGTGGAAGCCGCCCGCGCTGCCGGTGCACGCGCCGCCTTCTATCAGATTTCACCTTTCCTCCTCTCCCATTGCGCCGATGCGGGCCTGCGCGCCTTCAAGCTGGGCGAACTGGCGCTGGTCGATCTCACCGCATTCGAGCTGAAGGGCGGCAAGCTCGCCAATCTTCGCCAGTCGCTGAGCCGCGGCGCGCGCGACGGACTGACCTTCGAGGTGATCGAGCAAGCGCAGGTGGCGGATATTATGGATGAGCTGAAACAGGTCTCCGACGGCTGGCTCGCCCACCACAATACCCGGGAAAAGCGCTTCTCGCTCGGCGCTTTCGAGCCGGATTACATCCTGTCGCAACCCGTCGCCGTGCTGCGCAAGGATGGAAAGATCACCGCTTTCGCCAATCTGATGGTGACCGCCACGAAAAAGGAAGCCACCGTCGATCTCATGCGTTTTTCGCCGGATGCGCCACGCGGCTCGATGGATTTTCTCTTCGTCAGCATCATGCAATATCTGCGCGAGGCCGGCTATGAGAGCTTCAATCTCGGCATGGCGCCGATGTCCGGCATGTCGAAGCGCGATGCGGCACCCGTCTGGGACCGCATCGGCAGCACGCTGTTCGAACACGGCGAACGTTTCTACAACTTCAAGGGACTTCGCGCCTTCAAGGCAAAGTTCCACCCGAAATGGGAACCGCGTTACCTTGCCGTGCAGAACGGCGCAGACGCCGCTCTGGCGCTGATGGACGCGACGGTTCTGATTAGCGGCGGCGTCAGAGGAGTGATCGGAAAATGAGAAAATCCAGCATGTTGAAAGCGGTCCTTGCCGCCTCCGCCCTGTTTGCCTCCACCGCAGTTTTTGCTGAGGACAAGCCCGCTTACGAAACCGGCATGATCCCCGCCGAGCACATCATGGTGCCGGATGGCGAAATTCTCGCCAGCGTCTTCCTGATTTCCGACGCGGACGGATGGACGAGCACCGACGAGACCCGCGCCAAGGCGCTGGTGGAAAAAGGCGCCGCCGTGGTCGGCATCGACTTCAGGGAATATCTGAAGGCGCTCGAGGCCGATGAAGACGAATGCATCTATATGATCTCGGACATCGAGTCGCTGTCGCAGCAGATCCAGCGCACCGCCGGCACCAGCAGCTATCGCCAGCCCATTCTCACCGGCATCGGCAAGGGCGGAACGCTGGCACTGGCGATGATTGCGCAGAGCCCGGTCTCCACCGTGCGGGAAGCCATCGCCGTCGACCCCAAGGCAGGCCTGCCGCTGGAGAATATCCTCTGCACCCCCGCCACCAAGGACAAGGCGGATGGTGAAACGGTCTATGGCCTGACCGATGGCCCGCTGCCCGCCCCCGTGAGCGTGCTGTTCACGCCGGCTGCGGACCAGAAGGGCCGCGACCACGTCAACGCGCTCGTCAAGCTGCATCCCGATATCGACGTGACGGATGTGGATGACAAGGCGGACGAGGTTCTGACCCAGACCCTGTCCGACCACATCGACGCCGCAGGCGACACCGACAGCCCGCTCGGCCTGCCGATCAAGGTTCTGGAAACCAGCCCGGTCATGGACACCATGGCGGTGATCTATTCCGGCGACGGCGGCTGGCGCGATCTTGATGAAGAAGTGGGCGGCGCATTGCAGAAGCAGGGTATTCCCGTGATCGGCGTCGATGCGCTGCGTTATTTCTGGAAAGAAAAACAGCCACAGGAAGTGGCGGGCGACCTTGCACGCATCATCGACACCTATCGCAAGGAATGGAAGGTTCGCAACGTCGTGCTGATCGGCTATTCCTTCGGCGCCGACATCATTCCCGCCACCTATAACCTCCTGCCGGAACGGGCGAAATCACATGTCGTGCAGCTCACTCTCATGGGCCTGTCCACGGAAGTGGATTTCGAAATTTCCGTTCAGGGCTGGCTCGGCGTTGCCGGAGAGGGCAAGGGCGGCAAGACCGTGGATGATATCGCCAAGATCGATCCGAAACTGGTGCAGTGCATCTATGGTACGGAGGAAGAGGATGAAGACCCCTGCCCCGGCCTGAAGGCGAAGGGCGTGGAAACGCTCGGCATCGAAGGCGGCCATCATTTCGACGAGGATTACGAGGCGCTTGCCAACAAGATCGTGGCAGCGCTGAAGACCCGACTGCCGAAGTAAGCCGGCCAATCGCGGCAGGCTTGGCAGACATTCCGAAGCCGGCTGAATAATGCCGCTGGATTTTACCGGTATGAACCATGGAAGCCGGCAGCATTTTCCAGCTTCCTGGGCGAGCGACGCCGCTCGGAAACCGTTTCCCATATTTTCCTAAATCACCGCCATGCTTGCGGAATCGGTCAAACTATTATTCAAAAGAAATCGGCCTGCGGCGAATGTTCATCATATTCCCGCAACCATGCTGTTGTTGATCGCCAAAGATGGATTTTATATTTCCCGACCGGTTCAGGGAGCCGCCGCATGCCCGCCTTAAAACGAAAAACAAAAACACCGGTCCTCGTCGAACGCATCGATCAATTCGTTGGTAAGGTCAGGGAGGCGATGAAAAGCGATGAGACGCTGCGAAACAGAAAAATCCGTGATCTGTGGGATGCCGAGGTCCGCTATCATTTCGACAATGGCCGCACCGAAAAGACGCTCGAACTCTACATCATGAAATACCGCTATGCCCTGAAGGCTGAATTCGGCCCAAAGAGCACCCCGCTTGCCATCTGCAACATGAAGAAGCTGCGCGAGCGGCTGAAAACCTATATCGAACGGGCCGACTATCCGAAAAACGGCGTCGCGACATCGATTGTCGAAAAAATCGAGCGGGCGGAATTCAATACCGCCGGCCGCAAGCCGACCGTTCTTCTGCGCATCGCGGATTTCATTTCGGCGATGAATGGCATGGGAACGAAAGACGAGATGCAGACCCTGTGGAATGCTGAAATCAGCACCATGAAGGGCAGAGCCCAGACCACGATCATCTCCTATATCACCAAATATCGTAACGCCATCCGCGAGGCCTTCGGCGACGATCACCCGATGTTGAAGATCGCCACCGGCGATGCCGCGATGTATGACGATGCACGCCGGGTGAAGATGGAGAAGATCGCCAGAAAGCACGGCGCACTGATCACCTTCGAGAATTATCGGCAGGTTCTGAAGATCTGCGCCGATAAACTCCTGTCCGCCGATCCCCTGATGATCGGCATCGGCCTGATCGGCATGACCGGACGCCGCCCCTATGAGGTCTTTACCCAGGCGGAATTTTCACCTGCCCCCTATGGCAAGGGCGTTTCCAAATGGAGCCTCCTGTTCAACGGCCAGGCCAAGACGAAGCAGGGTGAGGGAACGAAATTCGGGGTGACCTATGAAATCCCGGTGCTTGCCCGCTCGGAAACCATTCTGGCTGCCTATAAGCGCCTGCGCGAAAGCGGGCAGGGAAAATTGTGGCATGGCATGTCGATCGATGATTTTTCGTCGGAAACCCGCCTGCTGCTCAGGGATACGGTTTTTAACCTGTTCGAGGATCTCTGGCCGAAGGAGGAGCTTCCCAAGCCGTATGGCCTCCGGCATCTCTATGCCGAGGTGGCCTTTCACAATTTCGCGCCGCCGCATGTGACCAAGAACAGCTATTTCGCCGCCATTCTCGGACACAACAATAACGACCTCGAAACGTCGCTTTCCTATATGACCTATACGCTGCCGGAAGATCGCGACGATGCGCTGGCACGGGCCAAACGCACGAACGAACGGACGTTGCAGCAGATGGCGACGATCGCACCGGTTTCCCGTAAGGCATGATGAGTTAGAGTTTTCTAGTATTCTCCGGGCGTAAAACCGCTCCGCAGCTTTGCCGGAAATGCTCCGGCCGCGGATTTCAGTCCTCCGCGGCCAGCCGTTTCATTCATCAAACCCGCGCGTCACCGGAGGTGCGGTAAAGCAGGGTCAACACCGTCAGCATCAGCCCCACGAGTGCGACCGACCCGAAAATGTAGAAATTCCACTCGGGCGCCAGACCCCGCTGCAGCACGAGGCCGCCGATCATCGGGCCGGCAATGCCGCCGAGCCGACCGACCGCCAGCGAAAAGCCGAGACCCGTACCGCGAATATGGACGGGGTAAAGCCGTCCCACCAGAACATTGGCGAGAATCTGCGTGCCGATGGTGCCCGCACCCGCAAGGGCGACGAAGGCATAAAGAAGCGGACCCTTGTTCACCGTCAGGGCAAAGATCGAGGCGGCGCCGATGGCAAACAGGATCGCCACGACCACCTTGACGTTGCCCTTATCAGCAAATCGCCCGCCGATGAGGATGCCGATCGCGGCCCCGACATTGAGCATGACGGAAAAGCTGAGCGCCGAACTGATGTCATAACCCATCCTGTTCATGATGGTGGGCAGCCAGTTGACCATGCCGAAGGTGAGAAGCAGCGAGCAGAAGTGGATGCCCCAGGCATTCAGCGTCGAGAGCAGCCGGCCTTCCGAGAACAGCGCGCCGACACCGCCCTTTTGAATTTTCGCATGCGGCGCGATGCGTTGCAGACCGTAGCTGTCGCAAATGCCGTCAGCTTCCGCCTGCCGGCCCTTGCTTGCCAGCCATTCCGGCGATTCCGGCAGAAACCGCATGAAGATCGGCAGAAGAACAAGCGGCAGACCGCCGATCAGCATCAAGGGCCGCCAGCCATAGGTCTCCAGAAGGAGGATGCCCATCACGCCGGAGATAATGCCGCCGATAAGATAACCGAGGAAGGAGAGAGAATTGGCCTGCGCCCTGCGCTGCGGCGGCGAAAATTCCAGCACCAGCGCGGTAACCGTCGGCAACAGCGCGCCCAGCCCGAGACCGGCGAAGAAGCGCGTGATTTCGAAGGCGAGAAAATTCGGCGTCATGGCCGAGGCGATCATCATCGCCGAAAAACCGGCGAGGCTGAGAAGAACCACCTTCCGGCGGCCGATGCGATCGGCCATGGTGCCGGCAAAAAGCGCGCCCAGCAGCATGCCCACCAGCGTCAGCGCCGCGGCGCGCCCGACCATGGCGGGGTTGAGCGCCCATGCGCTTTCTTTCAAGAGCGCCGGTGCGACAGCGCCATAAACGACGAGATCATAGCCGTCAAACATGATCATCAGGCCGCATGTCGCGATAACGCCGGCCGGGTTCTTCGTCCGCACTGAAGCGGCGCTCAGATAATTCGTGGACATGTTCCTCCCTTTCACGCATGAACGCGCCATCCGGAATGGATAAGCGTCTTCCCGTCCCTGCGATATCCTCCGTGAGTGCCCGGCGTGCTCCACCCTGATATGTGTCCCGCTCCTGTCAAGCCACATATCGCCGGCATCACCCGCCTTCGATTAAATGTTGCATTTGCAAAAATTGCAAATGAAATATTAACAAATGCCAAGCACATCGCGCCGACGAAATTCAGTCGGGTTCCAGCCCGGAAATTATCGACAGTGTCGGCGTCCAGCTCAAAATATGAATGCGGTTATAGACACCGTGAATGACGAATGGATCGGCATCGCTGAATGCGATGACGTCTTCGATCGAGAGCGCCTCGGCAATGATGAGTGCAGCGGAAGGACCGCCGGCGACGGCATTCATCGGGCCGGAAGCAAGAATTCTAAACCCTTCGGCCATGGCTTCGCCATTGCGCAGATGAGCCTTGTGAGCGCTCAACTGCGCCGCGCGCTCAACCGCCGCAGCGGGATCGCTCTCGGCAAAACGCACGTAAAGCCCGGGTCGATTACTCCCGCCGCTCATCGGGCGAGCACGAAATCATGGTTCACCGACCAGAACCAGTCGCTGACGAAACCCAGATCCCGCGCCTTCTTAACATCCTCCACCCGCTGGAAATCGGCGAGCAGACTTTCCTTCACGCCGAAGACCGCATCCGAACGGATATAGGGGTCATCGGGATCGAAAATATGCGTGACGAGCGTGGTAAAGCCTTCGGCCGAAACGATATAATGCAGATGCGCCGGCCGGTAAGGATGCCGCCCCATGGCCCGCAGCAGCTGCCCAACCGGGCCATCATCCGGGATAGGATAATATTTCGGCTTCGCCGCCCGGAACCAGTAGCGCCCGTCCTCGCCGGTGATGAAAACGCCGCGCAGGTTGAAATCGGGCTGGATGCCCTTCTGCTGCACGTCATAGAAACCTTCGTCATTGGCCTGCCAGACATCGATACGCGCACCGACGACCGGCGCTCCCCCGGTATCGAGGATGCGGCCCGTGACCACCATGTCCTCGCCCTTGCCATCGAGGCAGATGTTTGCACCCATCGGCATTTCCGGCGCATCGGCCACATGGAAGGGGCCGAGAACGGTCGATTCCGACGCACCGCTCGGCTTGCGATGGTTGATGGCGTCGACCAGCATGGAGACGCCGAGAATATCGGAAAACAGGATCCATTCCTGCCGCCATTCATTGCAGATCTGGCCGACCTCGGTGAGGAAATGAATGGCCTTCATCCACTCCTCCTCGGTCGGTTCGATTTCCTTCACCGCCTCGTGCAGCTTGCGCGTCACGACCGCCATGATTTCCATCAGACGCGGATCGTCACAATCGCGCATCCGCGCGATCACGGTTTCAGCCGAACGCTCCTCGACGAAGTAGCCGTCATCTCTGGTCATCTTCATATCCATCGTCTCCTCCCATTACTCCGGCCGCGCGCCCTCGAAGGCGCGTTGCAAAAGGTCGCGGATCGCAGTTTTTTCGATTGGCCGCGGGCACCAGTAAGGATTGGCCGTCGCCAGCTCTGCCATGGGGTCGAGATCGTCCGACCGGACCCCAAGAGCCGCAAGGCTTGCCGGCGCGCCAAGCCGGGCGGCAAAATCATAAAGCCCGGCCCCTGCCCTGCCGCCGACAAGAGCGGCGAGCGGTGCGAGCAGATCCGGCACCGCCTGTTCCACATAGGCGATGGTGTGTGGCAGAAGCACCGCATGGGTTTCCGCATGCGGCAGGTCGAGACTGCCGCCCAGCGTGTGACAAAGCTTGTGATGCAGCGACATGCCGACGGCGCCAAGCACCGAACCGCACAGCCACGCACCATAAAGCGTGGTTTCGCGCGCCTTGATATCCCGCGGCTCGGCCTTCACGCCGGGAAGGGCCTCGATCATCGCCCGCAGCCCCTCGACCGCCATCAGGCTGGCGATGGGATTGCGATCCCGCGCGTAGAGCGCCTCCGCCGCATGGGCCATGGCGTTGAGCCCGCTCGTCATGCTGATGGCGACAGGCAACCCAAGCGTCAGTTCCGCATCGTAAATCACCACTTCCGGCAGGATTTCCGGCCCGCGCATGGTGGTCTTCACCCCGTTTTCCGTCTGGCCGAGAATGGGCGTCACCTCGGAACCGGCATAGGTGGTCGGAATGACGATCTGCGCCGCATCGGTGCGCAGCGCAATGGCCTTGCCGAGACCGGTGGTGGAACCGCCACCGAGCGCCACGACGCAATCCGCACCGGCGGTGCGATAGGCTTCGACCGCGTTTTTCGTCACCTCGACCGGCGTATGCATGGTTGCATCACCGAAGACACCGGCAGCAAGCCGGCCGAGCCGGGCGGCAAGCGCCTCCGCGTCGCCCTTCTGCTGCGGCGTGGAAAGCACCAGTGCCCGCGACAGGCCAAGGCGGCGGATTTCCTCCGCCACGCCCGCCGAGCTGCCCGCGCCGAAAACGATGCGGGCGGGAGCGGCCGTATAGACGAAAGGCTGCATGGTTCAGTGTCCGTCGAGCTTGAACAGGCGGCGCGCATTGGTGCGGCCGATCTTCACCCGGTCGGCTTCGGCAATGGTTGTCGCATTAAACCAGTCGGAGGCGTGGTCGATATTCTCGAAGGGCCAGTCGGTGGAAAACAGGATGCGATCCGCACCGATTTCCAGAATGGCGTCGATCAGCGTCTGGGTGCGGAAATTACCAGAGGTGGTGATGTGGAAATTCTCGTTGAAATAATCCACGAAACGACGCTTGGCCGGATAACGCGGCGGCAGCTTCACCCAGGCATTACGATGGTCGATGCGCCACATCATGTAAGGCAGGCCCTCGCCCATATGGCCGAGAATGATGTTGAGGCGCGGATATTCGTCAAACAGGCCTGAGGCCATGAGACGCAGCGCATGGACCGCCGTTTCCTGCGCGAAAGCCCAGGTGGGGCCGAGCAGCCAGGGATGGCCGTCATAGATGCGCGAATCCTGCGGCAGCGGATTGCGCGGATGCAGGTAGAAAGGCACGTCGAGCTTTTCGACTTCACCCCAGAACGGGCGATATTGTGGCAGATCGTAATAAAGCGGCGTCTGGCCATCGCCCTCCTGGCTGAAGCCGTTGACGAGCGCGCCGACGAAGCCGAGATCGTTGACGCAGCGCTGCAATTCCTCGGTTGCCGCATCGGGGTCCTGCAAAGGCAATGCTGCGAAGGCAAGGAAGCGATCCGGCCGCTTGGCGCATTCTTCGGCGAGAAAGTCATTCGCCCGCCGCGCGATTTCGATTGCCTTCTTCCTGTCAGGAATAGCCTGCACCGCCGGCGCATTGAGCGACAGGATCATGGTTTCGATGCCGTGCGCATCCATCAGCTTCAAGCGCGTATCCTGAATGTCGAGCAGGCGATGCTGCAATTCCTTCCAGTAGTCGCCGGGCACGAAACCGGCCGAATCCTGAAGTGTTTCCGGGATTGCGAAATGCTCCTCGAGAGCGACCTTGCCTTGCATGTAGTTTCCTCCGAATTCACTGTGTGATGTGCCGCCCGAGAGGCGATCAATATTGACCCTTGGGTTCCAGCCCGAGCATGCTCTGGCCGATCATGGTGCCCACGGCATCCCAGTTCATGCTGATATGGCGGCCGACCGCGTTCGCATCCCGCCAGGCCCGCTGCACGGGGTTGGAAAGATCGAGCCCGACGCCGCCGGTGGAATCGTTGAGCGCCTGCACGGCGCGCAGTGCCAGAGACACCGCAAAGGACTGGCCGCGACGGCTGAGAAGCCGGTCATCCACCGTAAATTCCGCCCGACCTTCGACACGAGCCTGCGCCAGTGCCTGTGCCCGGGCAACATCCCGCAGCAGGATTTCGCACGCCGCATCAACGCTCGCGGCAGCTTCCGCGACGCGCAGCTGAATGGTCGGGAATTCGGCCATGCGATTGTTGCCGCCCGCCACCGCGCCGCGTGTGACCCGGCCGCCGACGTGATCGACATAGGCGGCAAGCGCACCCTTGGCCGCGCCGACGCCAGCCGCCGCGAGACAGGAGGGAATGCCGGTCAGAAGCGGCATGTTGAACAGGCCTTCCTCCGCATAATAATGCCCGCCGGGCGTCTTTCCGCTGGTGGCGTCGGGAAAGGTCAGAACCCGGTGTTCGGGAATAAAGACATCATCGAGAACGAGCGTCTTGGAACCCGTGCCGGCCAGGCCCACCACATGCCAGGTGTCTTCAACCACATATTGCCCGGCAGGAACGAGCAGGAAGGCCGGAACCGGTTTTCCTTCGCCCTGCGGCGGCAGGATGGCGGCACAGAGGGACCATTGCGCGTTTTCGCAGCCGGAGGCGAAGGCCCATTTGCCACTCAGGCGGTAACCGCCATCGGCGAGCTCCGCCATCTTCACCGGCGCATAGGAACCGCACAGAAGCGCATCGGGGTTTTCACCCCAGACATCGGCCTGCGCCTCTTCCGGAAACATCGCCAGCAGCCATTGATGGGCCGACAGCAGGCCGGCGACCCAACCGGTCGACGCACAGGCGGCCGAAAGCTCGATATTGGCCTCGACCAGTTCGGCGAAATCTCCACCCTTGCCGCCGAAAGCGCGAGGCTTGACGATATCGAAATATCCAATGCCGCGCAGCGCCTCGATATGGCTTGCGGGAACACGCCGGGCCTCCTCCGTCTGTCTGGCGCTCATCCGGAAAAGATCGGCTATGCCGGCGACGCGGCTTGCGAGGCGGACACGTGGGTTCGTTTGCGCCGGCAGCGGCGCGTGGCTCATATCGTTCATGATTGTCTCCTTCCGGACGTTGCTGGCCGGACGTTGCTGGCCGGCGGTTATCCCGCCGGAATTGTCTGAGCGGTAATGATCAGGCGGGCAGGCTCGCGGGGCTTGCGGCGCAATATTGGGCGTTTTCGTAAAGCAGCGGCCGCGTCGTCTCGCTGACATCGGCCGAAACCACCTGCCCGATAAAGACGGTATGGGTTCCATAGGGCATGGCAGCAACCCGACGGCAGGCGATTGCGGCATGGGCCGTCGGCAGATAGAGAACGCCATTGTCATGGCGCTGCCATTGACCGTCGCGGAAACGCTCTTCCGGCGGCACCTTGCCGCTAAAGGCATCCGACAGGGCCATCTGGTCCTGCGTCAGCACATTGACGATGAAATCAGGCCGGCACAGCAGCAATTCATGCAGCAGGGTGCGATTGTTCAGGCAAACCAGCAGAGACGGCGGCTCCATCGAGACTGAAGTGACAGCCGTAACCGTCATGCCGTGGTCGCGCTGATCACCCGAAGCACAGGCCGTAATGACGGTTACGGTGGCTGGAAAACGGCGCATCGTCGAACGAAAATTCTGGCCGACGCCTTCGGGTGCAAGGCCGCTCAGGCCAAACAATGCTGATGTCATGAGATCCTCCCAAATCCTGCGTTCTTATTTATTTGCGTTTGCAACATTTGTCAATGCAAATGTTTTTCGTCATTTATTGAGCGAGCGAGGACCTCGCATTCCCCGTCTTGTGGGGCGAAGCTATTGAAACCGATGGATTGTGCCGGTACAGCCGATAGGCGCACATCAGCATTTGCGCAAATGGTTCTCAAACGGGGATTTGCTCGTGTCTTATCAATTCACCGACTCGGTACCCTACCTGCTCAACTGGGTGGGCGTTCGGCTTGGCGAGCGCTTTTCCGTGAGACTGGCCTCCTATGACATCACCCTGCCGATGTACCGCGTGCTGGCGACGCTGCGGCAGCAGGAGAGCAAGACGCTGACCGAGCTTTCGGACATGGTGTCTGTGGAAATTTCCACACTGTCCCGGCTCGTGGGGCTGATGGTCCGGCGTAACCTCGTCAGCCGTGAACGGCCTCTCGACAATGCCCGCATCGTGCGCATCACCCTCACCCCGAAGGGTGAGGAACTGGCCGATGAACTCATGCCTATCGCCGCCATGTTCGAAAAAACCGCCATCGAAGGTCTCGATCCCACTGAGGCAAAACTTTTCAAAAGCATCCTGCGCCATATCGGCCGCAACATCGCCGGCCTCTGACACAGATAGCCGGCGAACTAGCTCTCCAGCTGAGACCGATCGGCAGTCACGGCCCGCCCAACGATCTTCCCGTGCAATGTACTTGCAACAAGCTGTTCCTATCCCTGCGGTATGTCCCCGCAGCTGAAAGGAATTTCCATGTCCAGCAGAGCATCACTCACAGTCCCGACAGCAATCATCCTTATCGCCGGCGCGTCCATGCTGCTCACGGCCTGCGCCTCGACCGTCATGAAAAGCTATATCGGCGCGCCGATTACCAGCGTGATGCTGGACTATGGGCCGCCGGACAATATTTACAGCCTGGGTCCCGGCCAGCAGGCCTTTCAATGGCGGAAGAAAAAGACACAGGTCGTTGCCGGGTCATCGAGTGGCGAGGTGCGGACAACGCGGCGCGGTGAGCGATATGAAGTGTCGGAAACGCCAGGTTATGTTGAACGCATCGATTGCTATTATACGTTCTATACGCGCAGTTCCGGCAACGAGTGGTACGTAACAAGCTTCCGGCAGCCTTCGCTTGAATGCGAATAATCATTTCCGGATTTCATCCGGCGCCGCATGTTTTGCGGTCCATGCTATTCTACCGCCGCCTTCACGCTGAAAGCGGCGGTTTTCTTTTGAAAATTCTCCCTGGGCCTGTCATGGGGCGGGCCGATCAGAAACGATAGTTCAGGCCGGCCTTGATGACATGATCGCTGACATCGGTCTTCGACCTGCCGCTTGAAGTCGTCGTGGCCACATTTCCTGTGCTCAAATAATTATATTCAAACTTTGCCGACAGGCCGCCGCCGAAGCTCTGTTCGACGCCTGCCCCGACCAGATAGCCCTGTTTCCAGCCATCGGGACCCGTCACGCCATTGCCGTCCTTGAACTTCGTCGTGGTCAGGCCGGCAGTGCCGTAAATGAGCGTCTGGTCAAGCGCCACGCCGGCCTTCATCTTGGCCGCGCCGCGGAAACGCTCCCGCAACCGGCCGTTGGGCACACGCGCCTCATTTCCGAGATAGGAACCTTCGAGTTCCGCGCCGACCACGCCCGAGCCGAACTGGAAGTTATAACCGGCCTGAACACCGCCCGTCAGGCCGCGGCCGCTGGCCAATGGGTTGAATTTCGGGGAAGCGACGCCACCATGCACACCGACATAGGCCCCGTCCCAGGAGAAGGCCGGCTGACTGCCATAATCGAAGGACTGCTGCGTATTATAGTTCGTAAGATCGGCGGAATAGGCATTGCCTGCAACCGCAACAGCGACGGTCGCGGCGACAAGCGATTTCTTGATGATCGACATGAATGACTCCAGACGAAACCGATGCGCCGTCTTCCGGCGCAGCCAAGTTTCAGTTCGCGTTGAAGAACCGGAAATCCGGCTCCCGTTTGTCTGCTGCGCCGGCCGACATGACGTGCGGATGCGTTCAGCAGATAAGGGGATTTTCCCCGCGAGAATTGCGCTTGCATTGCATGGAGCGCGCATTATTCAAAATAATCTATTTATTTAAACAAGTTAGAGGAATTTCCTTAACCAAATCGCAAGTAATTTCGTCATCGGAGCTCGTTCGCCGAGAATCTCATCAGCTAAACGGTGCCAGCCGCAATGCCTTTTGAGGCGATCGAGCGAATTTCGAGCCGAACACAAAAGCCGGGATCGAGATCGAGGAACAAGACACGGCCGCAATGAAGCTCCGCTGCCTTCTGGACCAGATTCAACCCAAGGCCGGCTCCGGGCGAGTTGGTGTTGATCCGATGAAACGGCTCGAATACCTGCTCGCGTTCGGAAACCGGGATGCCCGGCCCTTCATCACGGACCTCAATCGCACCTGCCGGGTCGACCCGGATCGTGATTGCGCCTCTGCCGCCCGCATGATCGATTGCATTGCGCAGGAGGTTGACGACCGCCATCTCGATAATTGATGCCTGCACCGTAAAGATGGCCGCATCCGCGCTTGGCTCGAAATCGAATTCATATCCGGCATCCATTGCAATCGGGGCAAGGTCTGTTGCGATGCGTTCGACAAGCTTATTGAGATCCCGCGGCTCCGCCGGCAGTTCCACCGCACCCACAGCCTGCATCTCCAGCAACTGATGCGCAACGCGGGTGAGGCGATCGATATCAGCCCTGATCTGATGGCTCAGCGCGTCATCGGGCAAGAGGTCGGCTCTGGTGCGTACGATTGCGATCGGCGTCCTGAGCTCATGCGCCGCATCGGCGAGAAAGCGGTTACGGCGATTATACCCGTCATCAAGCCTCGACAGCGCGACGTTGAAGGCATCCACCAGCGGGATGATTTCAAGGGGAACTTTCGAACGGTCGATACGCTCGGAGCGGTTCTCGAAATCGATGGACTGCGCCTGCTTCACGGTTTCCATCAGCCCGCTCAGGGAGCGCCCGACCGCCCGCGGGGTCACGAGCAATGTCGCGATACCCGTCAGGATCAGCATGGGCACGACGGCGATGAGAATGATGAAACCCAGCGCCGGCAGCACGGTCAGCCAGCGGATGGCGCCCTCGGCATCCTTTTCCAGGTCCAGCTGAACATTGATCCAGATACTCAGACCGTCGTTGGGAATTCCTTCCTCCGTCCCGGCAATGAACTGAAGCCGCCCGGCGGCTGTATCGCGGTTTTCCACGGTGGCGCGAAGCGTTCCGGCCGCCTCCAGGCGTGCGCGGTCAAAACTCGGGGGAAACACCGCCGACAGGGCGGGCGGCGGGACAACCCCATATTGCAATACGATGTCATCGGCGTCGCGCACCACAAACCAGAGATTTGGATAGCGCCGTTTCAGCTCCGCCAGCTCCGGCGTCGCCGACAATTGCGGCCTGCCCTGTCCATCCTTTGTCACGCTCTCCGCGACGATGCGGGCGGCCTCTTCATTCGCACCTTCCAGCCGCGGATCGATGATCCATATCCAGCCGATGAGAAGGATGACGAAAAGGACGAGCAGGAATGCCTGCAGTGCAAAAAGGCGCTTCATCAGCCCCCATCGCAGGGATCGATCGGGCGCTCTCTTCATGTCTTCGACCGGATGAGGTAACCGATATTGCGCACGGCTCTTATTTCCACCGTGGCTTCCGCCTGCGCCAGTTTCTTCCTGATACGGGAAATGTGCGCATCGAGAGCGTTGGACTCGATCTCGTCATCGAGCGTATAGACCGCCTCGATCAGGTTCGACCGCGTGACGATGCGGTTCGGACGCCGCATCAGCGCTTCAAGAACAAGATATTCCCGACGCCGCAACTCGATGATGGAGCCGGCAATGCTGACTTCATTGGCGCGCGGGTCAATGCTCAGATTTCCGAAATGCGCATATTTGTCGGAAAGAGAAGGGCCGCGTCTGTGGAGCGCCCTGAGGCGGGCGAGCAGCTCCTCAATCGCAAAGGGTTTGGCAAGATAATCGTCCGCCCCGGCATCGAGCCCATCGACACGATGATCGACACTTCCGAGCGCCGTCAAAACAAGGATGGGCACGGTATGTCTGCTCCGGCGAAGCGAAGCCACGAGGTTAAGCCCTTCGCCATCGGGAAGGCGGCGATCCAGAACCAGAACATCGTAAGACCCGTCCCGCGCAAGGGCGTCAGCGTCGCTGATGGTGCTGACATGATCAGCAAGCACATCGCGCCGGCGCAGGGCTTCGAGAAGCGCGCGCGCCATTTCGGGTTCATCCTCAAGAAGCAAGATTCGCAATGACGTTCCCCAGATGAATCCTTGCCATCCCCCACCACTGTTCGGTGAATGTTGCAGCTACATTGCAGGAGGACGGGCAGACAATTCGTCTTGTATCACCTTGCCTGTCACAATCCGACGGCATTGCGTGTGTTTTCGCGACGTCGTCGCGTCAGGTTCACGAACCTGACCTGTACCCATGCCTCGCATAAAACCGGTCAAGCTCACGCTGCTGTGGCGCCTCGCCGGTATAGATGGCGATATAGTCCGGAATTCTCTGCATCCGCACCGACACATCTTCCTCGGACTGCATGGAAATGTAGCCGATCTGCACCAGATAGGTGGTCCGGGCACGCACATCCGCTGTGTTTTCATTGTGGCCGAACCGCACGAACATGCGGGAAAGCGCCGCCATTCTCATCTCGTCAGCCTTGCGAACCTCCGCAAGAATCTCGTCGGACTGAAGGGCCCAGCTTCGAACCGCAAATTCAAATCTGCTGTCGAAAAGCGAGGAATCCAGCCAGCAATCGAAAACATTCAGCATGGCTTCGGCCAACGTCTCGGCATAGGCTTCCGACTGCCTGACGATGTTCCCGGTATTTTTTTCCCGCCAGCGGGCGACGAGTGCGGCCAGCAGTTCCTCCCGGTCCTTGAAAAACCAGTAGAAGCTCGTGCGCGACAGATTGAGCTTTTTCGCCAATGGCAGGATTTTGACGGAATCCACGCCCGATTCCAGCAAAGCCTGATAGGCGGCCTCAAGCCACCCCTCCTGCGATCCACGCCAACCGGTTTCGTTCAATGTCGCTTCCATGACGAGTTCGTAGCAAATTGGTCTCTGCGCGACAAGCGGGATGTACACTCATGTCAAAAAGAAAGACAATTGTGTTTTGTAAATTGACACAAGTGTACATTCGCGCTTAGCCTTGGGACAGAAACCCTTTTGGAGCAGGCTATGTCGAGTGATCCCCTTCTTCAGCCCTACCAGCTAAAACACCTCACGCTGCGCAACCGCATCATCGTCACGTCGCACGAACCCGCTTATCCCGAGGACGGCATGCCGAAGGGGCGTTACCGCGCCTATACGGTGGAGCGGGCGAAAGGGGGCGTTGCGCTCACAATGACGGCCGGCTCCGCCGCTGTCTCCAGAGATAGCCCGCCCGTTTTCAACAATCTGCTCGTCTACAAGGATGAGATCGTCCCGTGGATCCGGGAAATGACCGACGCCGTGCATGAAGAGGGCGCGGCGATCATGATCCAGCTCACGCATCTCGGCCGCCGCACCCGCTGGGACAAAGGCGACTGGCTGCCGATCCTTGCGCCGTCACATCACCGCGAAGCGGCGCATCGGGCTTTTCCGAAGAAGATCGAGGACTGGGATATCGAGCGTATCATCAAGGACTTCGCCGACGCCGCGGAACGCATGAAGGCGGGTGGTATGGACGGTGTGGAGCTGGAAGCCTATGGCCATCTGATCGACCAGTTCGTCTCGCCGCTGACCAACGAACTGGACGGCCCCTATGGCGGCCCGCTTGAAAACCGCATGCGCTTTTGTCTCGACGTTTTCAGGGCGATGCGCGAACGCGTGGGCGATGATTTCATCCTCGGTGTCCGTTATACCGCCGACGAATGTCTCGAGGGCGGCACCGGAAAGGCTGAGGGCATCGAAATCGCCAGACGGTTGAAGGACAGCGGCCTTATCGATTATCTCAATGTCATCAGGGGCCATATCGACACCGACCCGGGCCTGACCGACGTCATCCCCATTCAGGGCATGGCCAACGCGCCGCATCTCGATTTCGCCGGTGAAATCCGCGCCGCGACCAGCTTCCCGACATTCCACGCCGCCAAGATCCCCGATGTCGCCACCGCCCGCCACGCCATCGCTGCCGGCAAGGTGGACATGGTGGGCATGACCCGCGCGCACATGACCGATCCGCATATCGTGCGCAAGATCATGGAAAAACGGGAGGATGATATTCGCCCCTGTGTTGGCGCCAATTACTGTCTCGACCGCATCTATCAGGGCGGTCTCGCCTTCTGCATCCATAATGCGGCAACGGGCCGTGAGGAAACCATGCCGCACGAGATACCCAAAGCGGCAGAACGCCGGAAGGTGGTGATTGTCGGCGCAGGGCCGGCCGGGCTCGAGGCCGCACGCGTCTGCGCCGAGCGCGGCCATGAAGTCGTCGTTTTCGAGGCCGCCAACAATCCCGGCGGCCAGATCCGGCTGACGGCGCAAAGCGAACGCCGCCGTGAGATGATCAGCATCATCGACTGGCGCATGAGCCAGTGCGAAAGACTGGGCGTCACCTTTCACTTCAACAACTGGGCGGAGGCGGACACGGTTCTCTCGGAGAACCCAGAGGTGGTCATCATCGCCACCGGCGGCTTGCCGCATACCGATGTGCTTTCCAGAGGCAACGATCTCGTGGTCTCGGCCTGGGATATCATTTCCGGCGACGTCAAGCCGGGAACGAATGTGCTGGTTTTCGACGACGCTGGCGACCATGCCGGCCTGCAGGCCGCCGAATGTCTGGCAAAGGCCGGGGCGAAAGTGGAGATCATGACGCCTGACCGCGCCTTCGCCCCGGAAGTCATGGCCATGAACCTCGTTCCCTATATGCGCTCCCTGCAAAAGCTCGATGTCACCTTCACCGTTACCTACCGGCTGGAAGCCGCGGAAAGAAACGGCAATCAGCTTATCGCCCATGTCGGCAGCGATTATGGCGGCGTGACGAAATCGAGGACCGTCGACCAGATCGTCGTCAACCACGGCACGATCCCGCTGGATGACCTTTATTTCGACCTCAAGCCCGGCTCGAAGAACCTTGGCGAAATCTCCTACGACGCCCTGCTTGCGGGAACCACCCAAACGGTCGAGCGCAATCCTGATGGCGCCTACCGGCTCTTCCGGATCGGCGATGCGGTCGCCGCGCGCAATACCCATGCGGCAATCTACGATGCGCTTCGTCTGGCAAAGGACATTTGAGGCTGGCGTTCCCGACACACAGAGGCAGACCAAAGCTGCCTCTGTCGCAATGAAATCCTGAATGCGGGACCGGCGGCATCAAGCCTGAATCAAGGCGATACCCCGGTTCCTGAACCCCAGCGTCACGTCGCTCGCCGCCGGCAGGCTGGTCTCCACGGCATGATCGACAATGAACAGCGTACCGATATCGGTTTCCACCTCATATTCGACGTGACCGCCGAGATAGGCGCTGTGCAACACCCGCCCGGCCAGCCCCTGCCCACCCGGCTGTCCGATGGAAATCGAGCCGGGACGAACCGCGAGTTTGGCCGGGCCTGGCCGAGCATTGCGGGCCGAGACCCGATGATCGATCCCGCCGACACGGATCAGCGCATCGGCGCCCTCAACGCCGATGACCTCGCAACTGACGACATTGGCCTCACCCATGAAATCGGCGATGAAGGCGGAGGCCGGCGCTTCGTAGAGATCGCGTGGCGCACCCGACTGGGCGATCTCGCCATCCTTCATCACGATGATCCGGTCGGAAACAGCCAGCGCCTCATCCTGATCATGCGTGACATAGACGGCAGTAAAGCCAAGCCGCTGCTGCAACTCGCGGATTTCGGTGCGGACCCGGCGGCGAAGGCGGGCATCGAGGTTGGAAAGCGGTTCATCCAGCAGCAGCACCTGCGGCTCCAGCACCAGAGCGCGGGCGACCGCGACACGCTGCTGCTGGCCGCCGGAAAGTTCGGCCGGAAGACGGTGCCCCATGCCGGCAAGGCCGACGAGCTTCAACCCCTCTTCCGCCTTTTCCCGCGCCTCTGCCTTGCGCAGCCCGGAGGATTGCAGACCGTAGGCGACGTTATCGAGCGCCGTCATGTGCGGGAAAAGCGCATAGGACTGGAAGACCATCGAGACAT
>RCUT01000351.1_pt1 | contig 24969 bp, 28 predicted proteins | sample 2166171 | NCBI WGS metagenome assembly RCUT01 (sample SAMN09932757, study PRJNA488358) | compost metagenome | isolation source: compost soil in 4-hydroxybenzoic | place: Germany: Experimental Botanical Garden
TTGAGTCGGAGCTGCCAGTGATTACCCTGGAGCCAAGGTTGGAACAGATTTTGCTCAATAGTCTGCAAAGGGCCGGGCAAGGTCAGGAAGACGGTGTTCTTCTGGAGCCGAGCATGGCCGAGAAGCTGCAGCGTTCGCTGATCGAGGCGGCCCAGCGCCAGGAAATGCAGGGCCAGCCGGCCATCCTGCTGGTCGCCGGCCCGATCCGCGCCATGCTGTCGCGTTTCGGTCGCCTGGCTGTACCGAATTTGCATGTTCTGGCGTATCAGGAAATACCGGACAACAAGCAAGTCACCATCGTTGCCACCGTGGGCCCTAACGGCTGAGGTAGGGGATAATGCAAGTTAAGCGATTTTTCGCCGCCGATATGCGTCAGGCCATGAAGCTGGTCCGTGATGAGCTGGGCGCCGATGCCGCCATCATCGGCAACCGTCGCATCGCCGGCGGTGTCGAGCTGACGGCCGCGCTGGACTACAAGCTGTCCGCCCTGGCCCCGCGTGTGCCCAACGCCGAGCTGGAAGAAGAGCTGCGCAAGACCCATACGCGCATCGCCACTGCCCAGGCCGAGCTGGACCACCGCCAGGACAGCAGCGACAACAACCGCCAATTGTTCGCCGGGCAATCTTTGACCGCTGCCGAACCGTTGATCGAGCCGCACGTCGAGGCCCCGGAGGCTGCCGCCGTACCGGCTGCTGCGCCGGTTGACCCACGCCTGTTCGATGCCATGCGCTCCGAGCTGTCGGGCCTGCGCGAGCTGCTGGAGGTGCAACTCGGCTCGCTGGCCTGGAATCAGCTGCAGGGCAGCAAGCCGCAGCAGGCCAACCTTTGGCGCCGCCTGCAGCGCATCGGCCTGTCCGGGCCGATCGCCCGCGAGCTGCTGGACTTGACCTGCGAGATCGAAGAACCACGCCAGGCCTGGCGCATGTTGCTGGCGCACCTGGCGCGGATGATCGAAATCCCCGAGGTCGAGCCGATCGAAGAGGGCGGGGTGATCGCGATGGTTGGCCCGGCCGGCATGGGCAAGACCACTACCCTGGCCAAGCTGGCTGCCCGCTACGTGCTCAAGTACGGCGCGCAGAACCTGGCGCTGGTGAGCATGGACAGCTTCCGTATCGGCGCCCAGGAGCAGCTCAAGACCCTGGGCCGCATCCTCAACGTGCCGGTGACCTACGTCGACCCGGGTCAGTCGCTGGCCGCGGCGCTGGAGCCGCTGCTGCGCAAGCGCGTGGTGCTGATCGATACCGCCGGCCTGCAGGCCAGCGACCCGGCCCTGCGCATGCAACTGGAAACCCTGGCCGGGCGTGGCATTGCCGCGAAGAACTACCTGGTGCTGGCCACCACCAGCCAGAAGCAGGTGCTGACCGCCGCCTACCACAGCTACAAGCGCTGCGGCCTGGCCGGTTGCATCCTGACCAAACTCGATGAAACGGCGAGCCTTGGCGACGTGCTGAGCCTTGCCATCAGTCATGAACTGCCAGTGGCCTACCTGACCGATGGGCCGCGCATTCCTGACGACCTGCACCTGCCACGGGGGCACCAGTTGGTCTCCCGTGCGGTCAATGTGCAGCAGCAGGACGAGCCCAGCGAAGAGGCCATGGCCGACATGTTCGCTGATCTCTATCACAACCCACGGCGAGCGGGTTGATGATGAAGCGTGTGCAAGGTAGCTATGCCAAGGGGTACGCAGAATTGCCCTACGTGTGGCCTGAGTCCCAGCGAGACAAGGTAAAGAACAGACATGGGTAGCATGCATCCCGTACAGGTGATCGCCGTGACCGGTGGCAAAGGTGGCGTCGGCAAGACTAACGTTTCAGTGAACCTGTCCCTGGCGCTGGCCGAGCTTGGCCGCAGGGTCATGCTGCTCGACGCCGACCTGGGCCTGGCCAATGTCGACGTGCTGCTGGGCCTTACCCCCAAGCGGACCCTGGCCGATGTCATCGAAGGGCGCTGCGAGCTGCGCGACGTGATGTTGCAGGGCCCCGGTGGTGTGCGCATCGTGCCGGCGGCCTCGGGCACGCAGAGCATGGTGCACCTGGCCCCGGCCCAGCATGCCGGGCTGATCCAGGCGTTCAGCGAAATCGGCGACAACCTCGACGTGCTGGTGATCGACACCGCGGCCGGTATCGGTGATTCGGTGGTCAGCTTCGTCCGCGCCGCCCAGGAAGTGCTGCTGGTGGTATGCGATGAACCCACCTCGATCACCGATGCCTACGCCCTGATCAAGCTGCTCAACCGCGACTACGGCATGAACCGTTTCCGGGTGCTGGCCAACATGGCGCAGAGCCCGCAGGAAGGCCGCAACCTGTTCGCCAAGCTGACCAAGGTCACCGACCGCTTCCTCGACGTTGCCCTGCAGTACGTGGGCGCCGTGCCGTATGACGAGTGCGTGCGCAAGGCGGTGCAGAAGCAGCGTGCCGTGTACGAAGCCTTCCCGCGCTCCAAGTGCGCGCTGGCCTTCAAGGCGATTGCCCAGAAGGTCGACAGCTGGCCGCTGCCGGCCAACCCGCGCGGCCATCTGGAGTTCTTTGTCGAGCGTCTGGTGCAGCCCACCAGCGCGGGACCTGTGCTATGAACGCCAGCGGCTTCAAGATGTACAGCCGGGCGTCGAAAGACGCGCAGTACGAGCTGATCGAACGCTACGCCCCGCTGGTCAAGCGCATCGCCTACCACCTGTTGGCGCGCTTGCCGGCCAACGTGCAGGTCGAGGACCTGATCCAGGCCGGCATGATCGGCCTGCTGGAAGTGGCCAACAAATACGACGCCAGCAAGGGCGCCAGCTTTGAAACCTATGCCGGCATCCGCATCCGCGGGGCCATGCTGGACGAAGTGCGCAAGGGCGACTGGGCACCGCGTTCGGTGCACCGCAACACCCGCATGGTCAGCGACGCGATGCGTGCGGTTGAAGCCAGAACCGGCCGTGACGCTAAAGATCATGAAGTTGCTGCCGAACTCCAATTGAGTCTCGATGATTACTACGGGATCTTGAACGATACCCTGGGCAGCCGCCTGTTCAGCTTCGACGACCTGTTGCAGGACGGCGAGCACGAAGGGCTGCATGAGGATGGCGCCAGTGGCCAGGTAGAACCTGCGCGTGGCCTGGAGGACGAGCGCTTCCAGGCTGCCCTGACCGAGGCCATCGCCAACCTGCCGGAGCGTGAGCGCCTGGTGCTGGCGCTGTACTACGACGAAGAGCTGAACCTCAAGGAAATCGGTGAGGTGCTGGGGGTCAGCGAGTCGCGGGTCAGCCAGTTGCACAGCCAGTGTGCCGCGCGCCTGCGCAGCCGCCTGGGGGAATGGCGGGCGCGTTGAGCCCGCTGTCGTTGCAGTCGTTTTCTACGTTGTACCGAATTGTGAATGCGCGCTCGGGGCCGAGCGCGTTTGAGACTGCTTGGAGGTCTACTTGAACAAAGACATGAAAATCCTCATCGTTGACGACTTTTCGACGATGCGGCGGATCATCAAGAACCTGTTGCGTGACCTGGGCTTCACCAACACCGAAGAAGCCGATGACGGCACCACGGCGCTGCCGATGCTGGAGAACGGCCACTACGACTTCCTGGTGACCGACTGGAACATGCCTGGCATGTCCGGCATCGACCTGCTGCGCAAGGTGCGTGCCCACGATCGCCTGAAAACCATGCCGGTGCTGATGGTGACCGCCGAAGCCAAGCGCGACCAGATCATCGAAGCGGCCCAGGCCGGCGTCAATGGCTACGTGGTCAAGCCGTTCACCGCCCAGGTGCTCAAAGAAAAGATCGAGAAGATCTTCGAACGCGTCAACGGCTGAGTCACGTCAGGGGGCGCGCCATGGATTCATCACAAACGTCTTTGGGCGAGTTCGAATCGACCCTGAAGAAGCATGCCCAGGAGTTGGTCGAAAGCCTGGAGCGGGGCCGTTTCGGCGAGGCGGTGCAGCTGATTCACGAGCTGAACCAGACCCGCGACCGCGGCCTGTACCAGGAAGTCGGCAAGCTGACCCGCGAGCTGCACAGTGCCATCGTCAGTTTCCAGATCGACCCGACCATGCCGCAGGCCGAGGAGGTGTCGCAGATAACCGACGCCACCGAGCGCCTGTCGTATGTGGTCAAGCTGACCGAGGGCGCGGCCAACCGCACCATGGACCTGGTCGAGGAAAGCACCCCGGTGCTCAACGACCTGGCCAGCGAGGCCCAGGCCCTGAGCACCGACTGGCAGCGTTTCATGCGCCGCGAAGTGGCTGCGCCGGAGTTCCGTGACCTGGTCAAGCGCGTCGACAGTTTCCTGACGCACAGCGCCGAAGGTAACCGCAAGGTCGCCGGCCACCTCAACGACATTCTGCTGGCCCAGGACTATCAGGACCTGACCGGCCAGGTGATCAAGCGCGTCACCACGTTGGTCACCGAGGTGGAAAGCAACCTGCTCAAGCTCGTGCTGATGGCCAGTCAGGTCGACCGTTTTGCCGGTATCGAACATGACCACCAGCAGCTGCGCGCTGAAAAAGATCAAGAAAAACATCCGACTCGGGGTGAAGGTCCGCAGATTCATGCCGATAAGCGTGAAGACGTTGTGTCCGGTCAGGACGATGTCGACGATCTGCTGTCCAGTCTGGGTTTTTAGGGAGCACGTTTAATGAGCTTCGGCGCCGATGAAGAAATCCTTCAGGATTTCCTGGTAGAAGCCGGCGAAATTCTTGAGCAACTGTCCGAGCAACTGGTCGAGCTGGAAAGCCGGCCCGACGATGCCGACCTGCTCAATGCGATCTTTCGCGGTTTCCACACTGTAAAAGGGGGCGCCGGCTTCCTTCAGCTGAACGAGCTGGTGGAGTGCTGCCATATCGCCGAGAACGTGTTCGACGTCCTGCGCAAAGGTGAGCGCCGGGTCGACGCGGAACTGATGGATGTGGTGCTCGAGGCACTGGATACGGTCAACAGCATGTTTGGCCAGGTGCGCGAGCGCACCGAAGTGACCGCGGCCACCCCCGAGCTGTTGGCAGCGTTGTCGCGCCTTGCCGAACCTGGCGGGGGCGAAGCTGCTGCGGCGCCGGAGCCAGTTGCCGAGGCGCCTGCTGCGGCCCCGGCCGCTGCCGAGGACCCGCACCAGGACATCACCGACAGCGAGTTCGAGCAGCTGCTCGATTCGCTCGATGCGGTCAAGGCACAAGCTGCGGCCGACGAGCAGATGCAGGGCGAGACCGTCAGCGGTGAAGGTGACGAAATCAGCGACGCCGAGTTCGAGTCGCTGCTCGACCAGTTGCACGGCAAAGGCCAGTTCAGCGCCGAGGTTGCCGCGCAGCCGGTTGCCAGCGCGCCGGAAGCGGCCAGTGACGAAATTACCGACGCCGAATTCGAATCGCTGCTGGACCAGTTGCATGGCAAGGGCACCTTCCAGGCCGATGCCTTGCCCGCTGCCAAGGCACCGGCGCCTGCCGCAACCGACACCAGCGCAGCCAGCGACGAAATCAGCGAGCACGAGTTCGAGGCGCTGCTGGACCAGTTGCACGGCAAGGGCAAGTTCGGTGGCGACGTTGCCGCCGTCGAAGCCCCGGCTGCGGCCAAGGTGCAAGCGCCGGTCGCGGCCAAGGCCGACAGCCAGCCCGTGGCCAAGCCAGCCGCAGCTGCTGCCCCGGCACCGGCGCCTGCAAGCAAGCCTGCCGCAGCACCCCGCGCCCCGGCGCCGGCCGCCGACAAGCATGGCGCCAGCGAAGCGGAAACCACCGTGCGGGTCGATACCGCGCGCCTGGACGAGATCATGAACATGGTCGGCGAACTGGTGCTGGTGCGTAACCGCCTGGTGCGCCTGGGCCTGAACAGCGGCGACGAGGCCATGTCCAAGGCCGTGTCCAACCTCGACGTGGTCACCGCCGACCTGCAGACCGCGGTGATGAAAACCCGCATGCAGCCGATCAAGAAAGTGTTCGGCCGCTTCCCGCGCCTGGTGCGTGACCTGGCCCGCCAGCTCAAGAAAGAGATCAACCTGGAGCTGGTCGGCGAAGAGACCGACCTCGACAAGAACCTGGTCGAGGCCCTGGCCGACCCGTTGGTGCACCTGGTGCGCAACGCCGTCGACCATGGCGTGGAAATGCCCGAAGAGCGTGAAGCCTCCGGCAAGGCGCGCACCGGCCGCGTGGTGCTGTCGGCCGAGCAGGAAGGCGACCACATCCTGCTGTCGATTTCCGACGACGGCAAGGGCATGGACCCCAACATCCTGCGCGCCAAGGCCGTGGAAAAGGGCCTGATGGACAAGGACGCCGCCGATCGCCTGAGCGAGTCGGACTGCTACAACCTGATCTTCGCCCCGGGCTTCTCGACCAAGACCGAGATTTCCGACGTGTCCGGCCGCGGTGTGGGCATGGACGTGGTGAAGACCAAGATCTCCCAGCTCAACGGCTCGATCAACATCTTCTCGGCCAAGGGCCAGGGCTCGAAGATCGTCATCAAGGTGCCGCTGACCCTGGCGATCATGCCCACCCTGATGGTGATGCTGGGCAACCAGGCGTTCGCCTTCCCGCTGGTCAACGTCAACGAGATCTTCCACCTCGACCTGTCGCGCACCAACGTGGTCGACGGCCAGGAAGTGGTGATCGTGCGCGACAAGGCGCTGCCGCTGTTCTACCTCAAGCGCTGGCTGGTCCAGGGCCAGGTGCACGAAGAGCAGCACGAGGGCCACGTGGTGATCCTGTCGGTCGGCACCCAGCGCATCGGCTTTGTCGTCGATCAACTGGTTGGCCAGGAAGAAGTGGTAATCAAGCCGCTGGGCAAGATGCTGCAGGGCACCCCGGGCATGTCCGGGGCCACCATCACCGGCGACGGTCGCATCGCGTTGATTCTCGACGTCCCGAGCATGCTCAAGCGTTACGCCGCGCGGCGTATTTGATTTCGGTGGCGCACCCTGGCGGGTTGCGCCGCCTAATGGAGTGTTTATGGCAGTCAAGGTCCTGGTGGTGGATGATTCCGGTTTCTTCCGCCGCCGCGTCTCGGAAATCCTCTCGGCGGATCCGACGATCCAGGTAGTGGGTACCGCGACCAACGGCAAGGAAGCAATCGACCAGGCGCTGGCGCTGAAGCCCGATGTCATCACCATGGACTACGAAATGCCCATGATGGACGGCATCACCGCGGTGCGGCACATCATGCAGCGCTGCCCGACGCCGGTGTTGATGTTCTCGTCGCTGACCCATGAAGGCGCCCGTGTCACCCTCGATGCGCTGGATGCCGGTGCGGTGGATTACCTGCCGAAGAACTTCGAGGACATCTCGCGCAACCCCGACAAGGTCAAGCAACTGCTGTGCGAGAAGGTGCATACCATTTCCCGCAGCAACCGCCGTTTTGGCAGCTACGCCAGCCATGCGCCGGTTGCCGCACCTGCGCCGGCAGGCAGCAGCCACGCACCCACCAGCAGTTTCGCCAGCCCGGCAGCGGCGCGCACGCCTGCGCCTGCCCGTGCGGCGGCCCCGGCTGCGGCGCCAGCGCACTCGCCGGCACCCAAGCGCAAGCCTTACAAGCTGGTGGCCATTGGCACCTCCACCGGCGGCCCGGTCGCCCTGCAGCGGGTGCTGACCCAGCTGCCGGCCAACTTCCCGGCGCCGATCGTGCTGATCCAGCACATGCCGGCGGCGTTCACCAAGGCCTTTGCCGAACGCCTGGACAAGCTGTGCCGCATCAACGTGAAGGAAGCCGAGGACGGTGACATGCTGCGCCCAGGTCTGGCCCTGCTGGCCCCCGGCGGCAAGCAGATGATGATCGACGGCCGTGGCACGGTGAAGATCCTGCCCGGTGACGAGCGCCTGAACTACAAGCCGTGCGTGGACATCACCTTCGGCTCGGCGGCCAAGTCGTATGGCGACAAGGTGCTGTCGGTGGTGCTTACCGGCATGGGCGCCGATGGCCGTGAAGGTGCGCGCCTGCTCAAGCAGGGCGGCAGCACGGTGTGGGCCCAGGATGAAGCCAGCTGCGTGATCTATGGCATGCCCATGGCCATCGTCAAGGCCAACCTGGCCGACGCGGTGTACAGCCTGGACGAAATCGGCAAGCACCTGGTGGAGGCGTGCGTCTGATGGACGTGCTCAGCCTGATCGGCCTGATCCTCGCCTTTGTCGCCATCGTCGGTGGCAACTTCCTCGAAGGCGGCCATGTCGGCGCCCTGCTCAATGGCCCGGCGGCGCTGATCGTGCTGGGCGGCACCCTGGCGGCGGCCTTGCTGCAGTCGCCACTGTCGTCGTTCAAGCGTGCCTTGCAGATTCTGCGCTGGATCCTGTTTCCGCCACGGGTCGACCTGGCGGGCGGGATCGACCGCGTCGTCAACTGGAGCCTGACCGCGCGCAAGGAAGGCCTGCTGGGCCTGGAAGGGGTGGCCGACAGCGAGCCTGACCCGTATGCGCGCAAGGGCCTGCAACTGCTGGTGGATGGCGCAGAGCCAGAGGCTATCCGCAGCATCCTCGAAGTGGATTTCCTGACCCAGGAAAGCCGTGATATCCAGGCCGCCAAGGTGTTCGAGAGCATGGGCGGCTACGCGCCGACCATCGGCATCATCGGTGCGGTGATGGGCCTGATCCACGTGATGGGCAACCTGGCCGACCCGTCGCAGCTGGGCAACGGCATTGCCGTGGCCTTCGTCGCGACCATCTACGGCGTGGCCAGCGCCAACCTGGTGCTGCTGCCGGTCGCCAACAAGCTCAAGGCCATCGTCATGCGCCAGTCGCGCTACCGCGAGATGCTGCTCGAAGGCCTGCTGTCGATTGCCGAGGGTGAGAACCCGCGCTCGATCGAGCTGAAGCTGCAAGGCTTCATGGAGTAACCCATGCGTCGCCGTCGTCATACCGAGGAACACGAAAACCACGAGCGCTGGCTGGTGTCGTACGCCGACTTCATCACCTTGCTGTTCGCGTTTTTCGTGGTGATGTACTCGATTTCCTCGATCAACGAGGGCAAGTACAAGGTCATTTCCCAGGCCTTGCTTGGGGTGTTCAACGACCCCGAGCGCAGCATGAAGCCAATCCCCATCGGTGAAGAGCGGCCGCTGAGCGTGCGCCCGGCCGAGCCGTTGGTGAAGGACAGCGAGCAGACCGATGCAGGCCTTGGGGCGACCAGTGTCGACCCGCTGAAAACCATCAGCGATGACGTGCGCGATGCCTTTGGCGACCTGATCAACAGCAACCAGATGACCGTGCGCGGCAATGAGCTGTGGATCGAGATCGAGCTCAACTCCTCGCTGCTGTTCGGCAGCGGCGATGCCATGCCCAGCGACAAGGCATTTGCCATCATCGAGAAGGTGGCCGGCATTCTCAAGCCGTTCGCCAACCCGGTGCACGTCGAAGGCTTTACCGACAACCTGCCGATCCGCACCGCGCAGTACCCGACCAACTGGGAGCTGTCATCGGCGCGGGCGGCAAGCATCGTGCGCCTGCTGGCCATGGAAGGGGTAAACCCGGCACGCATGGCCTCGGTCGGCTATGGCGAGTACCAGCCGGTGGCCAGCAACGACACTGCCGAAGGCCGTGCGCGCAACCGCCGCGTGGTACTGGTGATTTCGCGCAACCTCGAAGTGCGCCGCAGCCTGACTGGCTCGGGCAGTGCCAATGCCACGCCGGATGCCGCATTGCGCCGGGCTGGCACACAAAGTGCACCGGCTACGCCAGCAACGGTGGCGGGGCAGTGATCCGTCAATTCCCCGACGCTGCTACGAACACAAATTTGAATGCAGTACTGTCCCCTGTGGGAGCGGGCAAGCCCGCGAATCAGGCGATGCGGTGAATGGCACCGGCTGCGCCGGTGTTCGCGGGTGCGCCCGCTCCCACAGGGATCGCGCCAGCTTTCCGATGTTGAGCAAGACAGTTGCCCCAGCAGTGTCCCTGCCAAATCAATAGATAGAGTTTGCTTGATGAGAGTCTGGGCAGTAGCCAATCAAAAAGGTGGCGTCGGCAAGACCACCACTACCATCGCCCTGGCCGGCCTGCTGGCCGAGGCCGGCAAGCGCGTGGTCGTCGTCGACCTCGACCCGCACGGCTCGATGACCAGCTATTTCGGGCACAACCCCGATGCCCTGGAGCACAGCTGCTACGACCTGTTCCTGCACAAGGGCGCGGTGCCCGAGGGCCTGCCCGGGCAACTGCTGCTGCCCACCAGTGACGAACGCATCTCGCTGTTGCCGTCGAGTACCGCGCTGGCGGTGCTGGAGCGCCAGTCACCGGGGCAGAACGGCCTGGGCCTGGTGATCGCCAAGAGTCTGGCGCAGCTGTGGCAGGATTTCGACTATGCCCTGATCGACAGCCCACCCTTGCTGGGTGTGCTGATGGTCAATGCCCTGGCCGCCAGCCAGCAGCTGGTGATCCCGGTGCAAACCGAATTTCTCGCGGTCAAGGGCCTGGAGCGCATGGTCGGTACCCTGGCCATGGTCAACCGCTCGCGCAAGCAGGCGCTGCCGTACCAGATCGTGCCGACCTTGTTCGACCGCCGCACCCAGGCCTCGCTGGCCACGCTCAAGCTGCTGCGTGACACCTACGACCAGCATGTATGGCAGGGCTACATCCCGGTGGATACGCGCCTGCGCGATGCTAGCCGCAAGGGCGTCACGCCCTCGCAATTCGACAGCAAGAGCCGCGGGCTGATTGCCTATCGGGCGCTGCTCAAGCACCTGCTGACCTACAAGACTGCAGCGCAGGTGGCCTGATGACCCAGACCCGGCAAACCAATACCCGGCCACAGATGGCCCTGCAGTCATACCTCGACGGCCTGCTGCAGGAGGCCACCGAAGCCGAAGACCTGTTCGAGGCGCCAGCGGCGGCGGACGAGTTCGCCGAAGCGGTGCGCGAAGAGCAGGCGCGTGATGCCTTGCAGCAAGCCAAGCCGGCGTCAGCCGAAGCAACCGTCAGCCCTGCACCACGGCCGTTCGCCGAGCCCAGGCTGGCGGTGCTGCCCCGCGTGATGCCGGTGGAAGCACCGGTGGTGACGGTGGTCGAGCGCGAAGTGGTGGCCGAAGCCAGCATCCCGGTGCTGGTCGAAGAGCAAACCGTGGAACCGGCAGTGCCGCTGGTGGATGTGCACCTGCCGGCGCCGCAGGTGCCCGTGCCCCCGGCCACGGTCGATGGCCGCCCGGCCTGGGCCGCCGAGCCGTTCGAATGCCTGCTGTTCGACGTCGCCGGCCTGACCCTGGCGGTGCCGCTGGTGTGCCTGGGCTCGATCTACACCCTGGCTGGCCAGGAACTGACACCGCTGTTCGGCCAGCCCGACTGGTTCCTCGGCATCCTGACCTGCCAGGCCGGCAACCTGAAGGTGCTGGATACCGCGCGTTGGGTGATGCCCGACCGCTACCGCGATGATTTTCGCCAGGGCCTGCAATACGTGATTTCCGTGCAGGGCTACGAATGGGGGCTGGCCGTGCACCAGGTCAGCCGCTCGCTGCGCCTGGACCCGTCCGAGATCAAGTGGCGCAGCCAGCGTGGCCAGCGCCCGTGGCTGGCCGGCACGGTGATTGAACACATGTGTGCACTGCTCGACGTCGCCGCACTGGCCGAGCTGATCGCCAGCGGTGCGGTCAAGCAGATGCATGCCAAACAGAAATGACACCGAACACACCGCCGATGGCGGATTTTGAGGGTAGGGGAATGAAAAAGTCGTCTGCACAAGGTTCCGAAGATCCGATCCTGCAGTGGGTTACCTTCCGTCTGGACAATGAGTCCTACGGCATCAACGTGATGCAGGTGCAGGAAGTGTTGCGCTACACCGAGATCGCCCCGGTGCCGGGTGCGCCAAGCTACGTGCTGGGCATCATCAACCTGCGCGGCAACGTGGTGACCGTGATCGACACCCGCCAGCGCTTTGGCCTGATGCCGACCGAAGTCACCGACAACACTCGTATCGTCATCATCGAGGCCGACAAGCAAGTGGTCGGTATCCTGGTCGACAGCGTGGCCGAGGTGGTGTACCTGCGCCAGTCCGAGATCGAGACCGCGCCGAACGTGGGTAACGAAGAGTCGGCCAAGTTCATCCAGGGCGTGTGCAACAAGAATGGCGAACTGCTGATCCTGGTCGAGCTGGACAAGATGATGACCGAGGAAGAGTGGTCCGAGCTGGAGAACATCTGAGTTGATCCTAGAGGTTGCTGTCATCTTCCTGGCGCTGGCCTGGGCGCTGAGCCTGTGGTTTTTCCTCAACTACAGCAAGCGCCAGCGCGAGCTGGCTGCGCAGCAGGCCGAGGGCGATGCGCTGCGTGACCAGCGCATCAAGGACCTGGCCAAGCGCCTGGACGACTACCAGAACGGTACCGTGCGCATGGGCGAGGCGCTGCACGATCTGCGCGTGGCGGTTGCCCCGCTGCCCGACAAGATCCAGCAGCTGGAGCAGCGCGACCCGCACAACGTCACCTTCACCCAGGCGGCCAAGCTGGTGGGCATGGGCGCCAGCGTGGCCGAACTGACCGAAAGCTGCGGCCTCACCCAGGCCGAGGCGGAGCTGATGAGCAAGCTGCATCGTAGCGGCTGATGCTGCACTGTCAGTGCAGGAGCCCCGCCTGTGCTGTTCAGGTCCTGCTCCAGGAGTGGTTGCCACCGACCTTGGCAAAGCGGTTGAGTGGCAGCAGTCCATGCATGGCCTGCTGGCTACCGGGCAGGTCGATGAACGGGTACTCGTTGATCCGCGGCATGCCATAAAGGTTGAAGATTTGTCGCAGGGTACGTAACCCCGGCAACTGGCGGTCGACCACGTCGCTGAGCATGGCTGGGCCGGTGAGGCGGCTGAGGCGGTTGGCGTAACGGTAGAAGTTTGCCGGGTCATCGGCCAGGCTGGGCTTGCTGTCGTAGAAGTCCGGGTTGGTCCGGAAGCGCGCGTGCATCTCTTCAGAAATGGCTTCCAGGGTCGGGTTGCCGGGGTGGCTACCGATCAGGCTGGTGTTGTACAGGCAGTTCATGCCCATCTTTTCGTTGGACATGGGCGGTGCCAGCAACAGGCCGTCGTGCGTTGTGCTCAGTTCGACCTGATCGATTGCTTCGCCAGGGCTGCCGGCGGGATGCCCGTCGATGACCTGCGGGTACTCCCCGGGGGCGAGCAGGGTATCGTCCACATCCATGTATATCCCCCCTTCGTGGTGCAGCATCTGGTAGCGCAGCACATCGGATGCCGATGAATAGTTGGTGGCGATCCCGCCATTGCCGTCCAGCGCGGCATCGTACTGTGGGTAGTACCTGCTCTGGCGGAAGGCCCTGAAAAAACCTTGCTCCTCCAGGGGCAATACCTTCAGGCCGGGGGCATGCCGGGCCAGCAGGCGCAGGTTCCTGGCATAGGCATCTGGCGCTGCGCAGGAAAGGAACAGCCGCAGGTTGTATTCGCTGCCCTTGAGCCGCGCAGCATTCAGGCCCAGGTTGGCCAGCAATTGGGGGCTGAGGAGCTTGTCGCCAACCCACAGGCAGGTGATCTTTTTAGGGATCGGGTAGCTGTTGGCAGCCCGCGACGGGATACTCACCGGCAGCGGAAGGTCGACACCCAGTGCCCGCAGGCTGCGGCTGCGCATGGCATTGGTGACGGTGCGGGAAGCGGGGGCAGGGGTCAGGTCCTTGCTGCCAGCCGTGGCAATGAAGCCGACCGGATCGACCTCGTTGAGGTCCTGCTCGCGGATGAAGGCATCCCGTTCCACGTCATAGACCACTCGATCGCTGTAGCCGTCGATTTGCGCTTCCAGGCTGTCGAAGCCGCCGTTATAGCGAGGTACCCGTATGACCGAGTCGGCGATGGCCTGGTCACCTCCGGGCAATGGCATGATCGAGTCCGGAATGTGGAAGTAACGGGCACCTTCCGGCGACGGTATGCGTGGTGGCGAGACTGGGCTCAACGGGTAGCCGATCTGTTCGTTCAGCCGTGTGGGCGGTACGAAAACATCGCTTTTGAACACGAACAAGGCTTTTGCCTGTTTGGCACCTGCTAGCGCCAGCGGCAGGGCGTTGAACAGGCCCCAGGCAATATTGCCAACCCCGTCCTGCCTTTGCTGCAGCGTCTTGCCGTTGATGGCCTGGTCCAGCCCCAGGCCGAGCTGCGCGATGCCGCCCACCGCCAGCAGGGGCGCCAACCCCGGCACCACCAGGCACATGGGCGCCAGCAGGTTGAGCGTGGTGGTCAGGTAGCCGAGCCAGCGGGCCTTGCTGACCTGGCTGTCGCGGGTAATCAGGAAGTCCGCATCATCGTAGCTGCGTTGGCGCTGGCGTTCGGCTAGCGCCTGGAACAGGTCACCCTCGATCCTCGGGTTGTACTTGCCGGGCCGGTAGTTGACATAGGTGCGGGGTGGCCAGGTACCGTCGTCGTTGAAGAAGCCATGTTCGGGGGGTAACGCGTGGCGGTTCGGGTAGGCGCCCAAACCCTCCAGGGCGGTGTCCAGGCCACTGAAGTCGACGCCTTGCGGGTGATCGGCGAGGCGGAAGTGCTGCTTGAGTGCCTTGCGCCTTGCGGGGGCCTTGCACTGCTGGCCGACCCAGTCCTTCAGCTGGTTTTCGCTGGCGAACTCCAGCAAGGGGGAGCTGTTGCCGGGCACGTACAGCACGGTCAGGTCGCTGGCGGCGTCGTTCAGGTAGAGGATGTCGGTGGCAGCATAGCCATAGATGTTCAACGTGCTCTTGCGCAGCTTTGCGCTACCAGGCATCAAGCCTGCGGCTTGCCAGACGAGTTTTCTGGCCGCTTCACCGAGGCTGCCTTCGTTGACCTGTTTGTTGCAGGCCGCGATGAAATTGAGTTTGCAGGCCAGCCGGTGGTCTTGCAGGTGCTCGTCCCAGTAGCGGTCCAGCTGGGCTTTGAATGGCATGTGGAAGTCCAGTGCCTCGATGAAACGCTGGAAGGCTTCGGCGTCGATCGGCAGGTGGCTCGAGGCGTCATATCGCTGCGGTGTGGTACGGCGGAACAGCCCATTGAATACCTCGAAAGCGGCGCCGTAAGCGTTGAAACCTGGCGCTGGCAGGGTCTCGACCAGGCGCAGCGGGCGGTCGGGCAAGGTCCCGGCCCAAGGCGCGCGGAACAGGGTGCCGAACAGGTCGTTGTCGGACTCTCCCTGCCAGTTACCCAGCAATGCGTGGGTCAGGCTGATGCATTGGCTGACCGCTGCCAGGTAGCGGGCCGGGCCATCGGGGTGGTAGTGCAGGGTCACGACGTCGATCTGGTCGGGGTCGAGATCAAAGCCCTGCTGCGCAAGCCATTGGCGGATCGCTCGGTTGGCTTCGCGGTCCGGGCGGGGTACATGGCTCAAGTGGTCGCGGACGTAGCGCACGCCGGCGGCGTTGATTTGGCTTGGGGACATGCTGTTTACCTTGCTCATCGGAGGAAATGGCAAGGCTGAACGGCTGGCGCTGGCGAAGGTGGTAGATAACTACCGGTTGTCGCCCGGTGGCAGCAGGGCGGCCACTGGGGTGATATCCCGCGGCGCGGCGGTTTCGTCGCTGAAACCGGCGGGTACCCTGCCGCGCAGTTGCCAGGCAAAGGCAATGATTTCGGCGATGGTCAGGTACAGCGCCTCCGGTATCTGGTCCCCCAGCTCCAGGCGCGCCAGCAGACGCACCAGCTCGGCATTTTCGTAGATCGGCACTTCGTGTTCCCTGGCCAATGCCAGGATGGCCTCGGCCAGCGCATCGTCGCCCTTGGCGGTGAGGGTAGGGGCTTGCTGCCCGTCGTAGAACAGGGCAATCGCCTGCCGTGCAGGTTGGTGCGTCATGCGTTCTCATCCACCCAGCGTTGTTCTACCCGCGTACGCGGGCCTTGTGGCGGGATACCAGGATGGCATTCCAGATCACCCACATCCAGGCCCCGCGCCAACAGGCGTTCGCGCAAGCTGCCGAGCTGGCTGTCGATCAGCCGGGCTGTCGCCTCGCGTTCCGCCCAAAGCTGGCCACCCAGGCGACCTTGGCTCAGCTGTGCCTGGACCTGCACCGGGCCAAGGGGCGAGAGGTCGAAAGCCAGCTCTATACGCCACAGGGCCTGCAGCGGGTCGGCTGACTCCTGCTGGCGGTCGGCCTGCTGTTGTGGCGTTTCCTCGCGCTGCAGCTTGACCTGCAACGGGATGAACTCCTGGCCGTGACGGATCGGCACTTCGGTTTGCCAGGTGGTCTGCAGGTTGCCGTTTTCCAGGGTACCGGTTTGTTGCAGGCTGCTCATGGCGTGGCTTTGCAGGCGCGATACGGCAGCGGCGGCCAGGCGCAGCAGTTGTTGCAGGTCGCCTTCGTCTTCCATGGCCTTGAGCAGGCGCGACGGCAGCGGGAATGCGCCCGGCTGCGGCTTGGGGCTGACCCGTTCGAGCATGCCCAGCGCGCTACGGGCCAGGGCCGGCATGGTAACGGCCAAGCTGGCGGGCGCCAGGTTGGGCGCCCCGGGTATGCTGGCCGGCGCGACGGTGATCAGCCGCAGCAAGTGCGCCTTGAGGTCGGTGGCGACGCTGGCCGGGAGGCCGCCCAGCAGTTTGGCTTCGAGAAAGGTACCGCTGTTGTTCAGGGCTTGGGCCACTGCCTTGGCATCACCCAGTTGCCGGGCTTCCGGCAGGCCCGCCAGCAGGCGTTCGGCGCTGGCTCGCAGTTCGCCATCGGCGCCCGGGTCGCGGGCCACCTGTTGCAGGGCATTGAGCAGGCCGGGCAGCGAAGCCTGGCGGTTTTGCTGGGTCAGCAGCTGCTGGGCAATGCTGAGCTGGTCCTGGCGGCCGCTGAGCGGTACGAAACGCAGCGACTGGTCGCCCTGCACCAGTGCGCTGAGCAGGCTGCCGACGGCCAGCGGGCGTGGGCTGTCCACGCTCAGGGTTGCGCCGGCCTGGGCACTGTTCAGCAGGCTGACCAGCGCCCGGTAGACGGCGGGCTGGCCGGGCGCCTGGGCCAGCGCCTGGTTGGTCAGGACCTTGCCCTGCAGCAGGGTGCCGACCGGCACCTTGCTGGTGTCCAGCTGGGTGAGGGTGGCGACCTGGCTGGCGCTGGCCTGTTGCAGCATGATCGCCAGGCGGTTGCTTTCGGGCTGGCTGACCGTGACCTGGCTGCCTTGGGGCAGGGGCTGGCTGGCGCTGGCCTGCAGCTGGGTCTGGGTGCCGTTGGCCAGCATCAGCCGCAGCACCAGCTGGAAGTCCTGGCCCACCTGGCGCAACGACATGACCTCGGCCTGCGCGGTCTCGCCGGGGGCCATCAAGCCGGGCTGCGGTTGCGTCAGGCGCAGCAGTTCGCCGGTCATGCCCGCCTTGATGGCCTGGGGGCTGATCGCGGTTTGTGCGCCGAGACTATTGATTTCAGTCATGATTGTATACAACCTGTCGAACCCGCCCTCTTGGCAGCGCGGCGGCGCGTGTAATAATGCCGACCGTCCGTCGTTGCCAGTATAACGGCAGCGATGGGGGCGACTTGAGATACAGGGCTTCAGGGCCGTGTCGCCTGCTTCGCGGGCATGCCCGCTCCCACAGGGTCTTGCGCAGCTTTCAAGCCTTGCGTGAAACCTTGTGGGAGCGGGCGTGCCCGCGAAGCAGGCGACACCGCTCCGGAACCCTACAAAGATAAGGCGAAACCGTGACCCTTCACCTCCAAGCCGCGGGCCTGGCCTGCGAGCGCGACTGGCGCCTGCTGTTCGAGCACCTCGCTTTCGAGCTGCGGCCCGGCGACATGCTGCAGATCAGCGGCCCCAACGGCAGCGGCAAGACCAGCCTGCTGCGCCTGCTGGCCGGCCTGATGCAGCCGACGGCCGGGCAGATCCTGCTGGGCGGCAAGCCACTGGCCGAGCAGCGCCACGCCCTGGCCAGCATCCTGTTGTGGATCGGCCATGCCGCCGGCATCAAGGACCTGCTCACCGCCGAGGAGAACCTCACCTGGCTGTGCGCCCTGCACCAGCCGGCCAGCCGCGAGGCGATCTGGGCGGCGCTGGAGGCCGTTGGCCTGCGCGGTTTCGAAGACGTGCCCTGCCACACTCTCTCGGCCGGCCAGCAGCGCCGCGTGGCCCTGGCCCGGCTGTACCTGGCCAGCCCGCCGCTGTGGATTCTCGACGAGCCGTTCACCGCCCTCGACAAGCAAGGCGTGGCGCAGCTTGAAGCGCACCTGGCAGCCCACTGCGAGCAGGGCGGCACGGTGGTGCTGACCACCCACCACACGCTGGAACGCAAGCCCTCCGGTTACCGTGAACTGAACCTGGGGCAATGGGCGGCATGAGCGTATTCATCCTGTTGTTGCGCCGCGAAGCGCGCCTGCTGTTCCGCCGCCCGGCCGAGCTGGCCAACCCGTTGGTATTCTTCGCCATCGTGGTTGCGCTGTTCCCGCTGGCAGTCGGCCCGGAAAGCCAATTGTTGCAAACCTTGTCGCCAGGCCTGGTCTGGGTAGCGGCGCTGCTGGCAGTGCTGCTGTCGCTGGACGGCCTGTTCCGCAGCGATTTCGAGGATGGCTCGCTGGAACAGTGGGTGCTGTCGCCGCACCCGCTGGCGCTGCTGGTGCTGGCCAAGGTGCTGGCGCACTGGATCTTTTCCGGGCTGGCGCTGGTATTGTTGGCGCCACTGCTGGCACTGATGCTGGGGCTGCCAAGCCATTGCCTGCCGGTGCTGCTCGGTTCGCTGCTGCTGGGTACGCCGGTATTGAGCTTGCTGGGCGCGGTAGGTGCGGCACTGACAGTCGGCCTTAAACGCGGAGGTTTGTTACTGGCGTTGCTGATTCTGCCGTTGTATATCCCTGTATTGATCCTGGGCAGTGGTGCGTTGCAAGCGGCGTTGCAGAATATGCCGGCAACCGGCCACCTGCTCTGGCTCGCCAGCCTGACGGCCCTGGCCGTGACCCTGGCACCCTTTGCGATAGCGGCCGGCCTGAAGATCAGCGTCGGCGAATAACGAGTCCCGGGCTCTCAAGCCCGGCAAATACCCTGGATGTACCCTGATGAAAATAAGCTGGACGTGGTTCCACAAGCTGGGCTCCCCGAAATGGTTCTATGCCATCAGCGGCCGCATGCTGCCGTGGCTGGCCGGTGCTGCCGTGCTCCTGCTGCTGGTCGGCATCACCTGGGGCCTGGCCTTCGCCCCCCAGGACTACCAGCAAGGCAACAGCTTCCGCATCATCTACATCCACGTGCCGGCGGCAATGCTGGCGCAGTCCTGCTACGTGCTGCTGGCAGTGGCCGGGGTGGTGGGGCTGGTGTGGAAGATGAAACTGGCCGACGTCGCCTTGCAGTGCGCCGCCCCCATCGGTGCCTGGATGACCGCCGTGGCGCTGGTCACCGGGGCCATCTGGGGCAAGCCCACCTGGGGAAGCTGGTGGGTCTGGGATGCCCGGCTGACGTCCATGCTCATCCTGCTGTTCCTGTACTTCGGCATTATTGCGCTGGGCCAGGCAATCAGTAATCGTGACAGTGCAGCCAAGGCCTGTGCGGTACTGGCGATTGTCGGCGTGGTGAACATCCCGATCATCAAGTACTCGGTGGAGTGGTGGAACACCCTGCACCAGGGCGCCACCTTCACCCTCACCGAAAAGCCGGCGATGCCCGCAGAAATGTGGTTGCCGCTGCTGTGCACGGCGCTGGGCTTCTACTGCTTCTTTGGCGCGGTGCTGTTGCTGCGCATGCGCCTTGAAGTACTCAAGCGCGAAGCGCGCGCCAGTTGGGTCAAGGATGAAGTATTGAACAGCCTGGGGCGGAGGGCCGCACAATGAGTTTCGCCACCTTCGGTGACTTTCTCGCCATGGGCCACCATGGCCTGTACGTGTGGACGGCCTATGGCATCTGCCTGGCGGTGCTGGCGCTGAATGTCGCCGCGCCCGTGCTGGCCCGCCGTCGCTACCTGCAAGATGAGGCGCGCCGTTTGCGCCGGGAGAACAACCAGTGAATCCGCAGCGCAAGAAACGCCTGTTGCTCATCGTCGGCCTGCTGGTCGGCGTCGGGGTTGCCGTCGGCTTTGCCTTGAGCGCATTGCAGCAGAACATCAACCTGTTCTACACCCCGACCCAGATCGCCAACGGCGAAGCGCCGCTGGACACCCGCATCCGCGCCGGCGGCATGGTCGAGAAAGGTTCGGTACAGCGCTCGTCCGATTCGCTGGACGTGCGCTTCGTGGTCACCGACTTCAACAAGTCGGTGCCGATCACCTACCGTGGCATCCTGCCCGACCTGTTCCGCGAAGGGCAGGGCATCGTCGCCCTTGGCAAGGTCAACGCCGAGGGCGTGGTGGTGGCTGATGAAGTGCTGGCCAAGCACGACGAGAAGTACATGCCGCCCGAGGTCACCAAGGCCCTGAAGGAAAGCGGCCAGGCCGCCGCGGGCGCGGAGGCCAAGCCATGAACGCGGCGCTGGTGATTCCCGAACTCGGCCAGCTGGCGATGATCCTGGCCATCTGCTTTGCCGCCGTGCAGGCCAGCGTGCCGCTGCTGGGCGCCTGGCGTGGCGACAGCCTGTGGATGAGCCTGGCGCGGCCGGCGGCCTGGGGGCAGTTCGCCTTCCTGGCCTTTGCCTTCGCCTGCCTGACCCATGCCTTCATGACCGACAATTTCTCGGTCGCCTATGTGGCCAGCAACTCCAACAGCGCCTTGCCCTGGTACTACAAGTTCAGTGCCGTGTGGGGCGCCCACGAAGGTTCGCTGCTGCTGTGGGCGCTGATCCTCGGCGGGTGGACCTTCGCCGTGTCGGTGTTCTCGCGGCAGTTGCCGCAGGTGATGCTGGCCCGCGTGCTGGCGGTAATGGGCATGATCAGCGTGGGCTTCCTGAGCTTCCTGATCATCACCTCCAACCCGTTCCAGCGCCTGCTGCCGCAGGTGCCGACCGATGGCCGCGACCTCAACCCGCTATTGCAGGACTTTGGCCTGATCGTCCACCCGCCGATGCTGTACATGGGCTACGTCGGTTTCTCGGTGGCCTTCGCCTTCGCCATCGCCGCCTTGCTCGGTGGCCGCCTGGACGCCGCCTGGGCGCGCTGGTCGCGGCCCTGGACCATCGTTGCCTGGGCCTTCCTCGGGGTCGGCATTACCCTGGGCTCGTGGTGGGCCTACTATGAGCTGGGCTGGGGTGGCTGGTGGTTCTGGGACCCGGTGGAAAACGCCTCGTTCATGCCTTGGCTGGTGGGTACGGCGCTGATCCACTCGCTGGCGGTGACCGAGAAGCGCGGGGTGTTCAAGAGCTGGACCGTGCTGCTGGCGATTGCCGCGTTCTCGCTGAGCCTGCTGGGTACCTTCCTGGTGCGTTCCGGTGTGCTGACCTCGGTGCACGCGTTTGCCGCCGACCCGTCGCGGGGCATTTTCATCCTGATCTTCCTGCTGTTCGTGGTCGGTGGTTCGCTCACCCTGTTCGCCCTGCGCGCACCGGTGGTCAAGAGCCAGGTCGGCTTTGCCCTGTGGTCGCGCGAGACGCTGCTGCTGGCCAACAACCTGGTGCTGGTGGTGGCGGCCTCGATGATTCTGCTCGGCACCCTGTACCCGCTGGTGCTCGATGCGCTGACCGGGGCCAAGCTGTCGGTCGGCCCGCCGTACTTCGATGCCTTGTTCCTGCCGCTGATGGCGCTACTGATGGTGGTGTTGGGCGTGGGTGTGGTGGTGCGCTGGAAGGACACCCCGGGCAAATGGCTGGCCAGCATGATGACCCCGGTGCTGCTCGGCAGCGCCATCCTCGCGCCGGTGGCGGGCTTCATCGTCGACGACTTCGACTGGCCGACCCTGACTGCCTTCGCCCTGGCCGCCTGGGTGGTGCTGGGCGGGCTGCGCGACATTCTCGACAAGACTCGCCACAAAGGCCTGCTCAAGGGCCTGCCTGGGCTGGGGCGCAGCTACTGGGGCATGCAGCTGGCGCACCTGGGCCTGGCGGTGTGCGCGCTGGGCGTGGTGCTGTCGAGCAACAACAGCGCCGAACGCGACCTGCGCATGGCGCCGGGCGAGAGCGTGGAACTGGGCGGTTACCACTTCCTGTTCCAGGGTGCCCGGCATTTCGAAGGGCCGAATTTCATCTCCGACAAAGGCACCGTGGTGGTCAGCCGCGATGGCCGTGAAGTGACCACCCTGCACCCGGAGAAGCGCCTGTACACCGTGCAGCAGTCGATGATGACCGAAGCCGGCATCGACGCCGGTTTTACCCGCGACCTGTACGTCGCCCTTGGCGAGCCGCTGGAGAATGGTGCCTGGGCGGTACGCGTGCATATCAAGCCTTACGTCCGCTGGATCTGGCTGGGCGGTCTGCTGACCGGCCTGGGCGGGTTGCTGGCGGCCCTCGACCGGCGCTACCGCGTCAAGGTCAAGACCCGGGTGCGTGATGCCCTGGGCGTGTCTGGAGCAGCTGCATGAAGCGTTGGATCATGGTAGTCCCCCTGGCGGTATTCCTGCTGGTGGCGGTGTTCCTCTACAAAGGGCTGTTCCTCAAGCCCGACGAGCTGCCCTCGGCAATGATCGGCAAGCCGTTCCCGGCGTTTTCCCTGGCCTCGACCCAGGGCGACCGTACCCTGACCGAGGCCGACTTGCGGGGCCGCCCGGCACTGGTCAACGTGTGGGCCACCTGGTGCCCGTCGTGCAAGGTCGAGCACCCGTACCTGAACCAGCTGGCCCAGCAGGGCGTGGTGATCCACGGCGTCAACTACAAGGACGACAATGCGGCGGCCCTGAAGTGGCTGGCCGAGTTCCACAACCCGTACCAGCTGGACATTCGTGACGAGCAGGGCAGCCTGGGCCTGGACCTGGGCGTGTATGGCGCGCCGGAAACCTTCCTGATCGACGCCAAGGGCATCATCCGCTACAAGCACGTGGGCATTGTCGATGCCACTGTCTGGCGTGAGCAGCTGGCGCCGCTGTACCAGGGCCTGGTCGACGAGGCCAAGCCATGAAGCGGGGGCTGGCAGCTGCCGTGCTGGGGCTCTTCATGGGGTTGAGCCTGGCAGGCGTGGCCAAGGCGGCCATCGACACCTACCAGTTCCGCGACGATGCCGAGCGTGAGCGCTACCAGCAGCTGACCAAGGAACTGCGCTGCCCCAAGTGCCAGAACCAGGACATCGCCGACTCCAACGCGCCGATTGCCGCCGACCTGCGCCGGGAAATCTTCCGCATGCTCGGCGAGGGCAAGAGCAACCAGCAGATCGTCGACTTCATGGTCGACCGCTATGGCGACTTCGTGCGCTACAAGCCGGCGCTCAGTGGGCGTACCTGGCTGTTGTGGTTCGGCCCGGGGATTTTGCTGGCCGGTGGTTTCGTGGTGCTGGCGCTGATCGTGCGCCGGCGCCGCGGTGCGGCCGTGCAGGGCGCCAATGAGTTGTCCGCCGAAGAACGCGAGCGTCTCGCCAAATTGCTGGAAAAAGAACAGACCCATGATTGAATTCTGGCTTAGCGCGGGCCTGCTGCTGCTCGCTGCCCTCAGCTTCCTGCTGATCCCGATCCTGCGTGGCCGTGGCCGCCAGCAGGAAGAAGACCGCACCGCCCTGAACGTGGCCCTGTACCAGGAGCGCGTCGCCGAACTGGCTGCCCAGCAGGCTGCTGGCGTGCTCGACGAGGCGCAGATGGCCAAGGGCCGTGACGAGGCCGCCCGTGAGCTGCTGGCGGATACCGAAGGTGCCGAGGCCCCGCGCCAGGGGCACCTGGGCAAGGCCCTGCCGTTGCTGGCGGCGCTGCTGGTGCCGCTGCTGGCATTGGGGCTGTACCTGCATTTCGGTGCGGCCGACAAGGTGGAACTGACCCAGGAGTTTGCCGAAGCGCCCAAGTCTATGGAAGAAATGACTGCCCGCCTGGAGCGGGTGGTGCAGGCCCAGCCGGATTCGGCCGAGGCCGTGTACTTCCTGGGCCGAGCCTACATGGCCGAGCAGCGCCCCGCCGATGCCGCGCGTACCTTCGAGCGCGCCGTGACCCTGGCCGGTCGCCAGCCCGAATTGCTCGGGCAGTGGGCACAGGCGCTGTACTTCGCCGCCGACAAGAAATGGAGCCCGCAGCTGCAGGCGCTGACTGACGAGGCGCTGAAAGCCGACCCCAACGAAGTGACTAGCCTGGGCCTGCGTGGTATCGCTGCCTTCGAGGGCGAGCGTTACCAGGAAGCCATCGATTACTGGAAGCGCCTGCTGGCGCAGCTGCCGGAAGGTGATGCCTCGCGTGCGGCGCTGCAGGGCGGTATCGACCGCGCCGCCGAGCGCCTGGGTGGTTCGCCGGGGCAGGCTGCGGCGCCCGTGGCGGCTCGCTTGAAGGTGCGCGTGGAACTGGCGGCGGCGTTGAAGGACAAGGTCAAGCCGGACGACACGGTGTTCATCTTCGCCCGCGCCAGCAATGGCCCACCCATGCCGCTGGCGGCCAAGCGGGTGACTGTGGCGCAGTTGCCGATCGAGGTGGAATTGTCCGATGCTGACGCCATGATGCCGCAGATGAAACTGTCGGACTTTGCCGAAGTCCAACTCGTTGCACGTGTATCACGCGCTGGCCAGCCAACCCATGGCGAGTGGATTGGCCAGGGCACGCCACTGCCCAGCGCCACCCAGGCCATCCAGCACCTGACCATCGACAGCCCCGACCCGTAAGAGAGCAATGCCATGCACAGCATCGTCCGCCTGACCCTGATCACCCTGGCCCTGGGTTTGTCTGCGTGTACGGTGCATGAGCCGTACGAGCAGCCCGAACCACCGATCGAGCGCCTGCCGCCGCCGGGGCCGGCGGTCAAGCCCTTGCCGGACAGACAACCGGCCCCCGCGCCGAGCAAGCCTGCGGCCACGCCCAAGCCGATGCCACGCACCTCGGCCAGCTTCGCGCCGCCACCTGGCGGGGCGAGCCATTGGGACCCGAAGCTGGGTGTGTATGTGCTGGAGAAGAAGCCCAATACCTTCTACCGCCAGCGGACCTACTACCGCTTCGACAACGGCTGGAGCTGGTCGCTGAGCCCGGATGGGCCGTGGCAGGAGACTGACAGCAGCGGTGTGCCGGGTGGTCTGGGGCGTGCGTTCGCCCAATAATTGCAACGTTGCCGTTGCCGTTGCCGTTGCCGTTGCCGTTGCCGTTGCCGTTGCCGTTGCCGTTGCTTTTGCTTCTAAGCGCGCGGTAGTTCAGGCACCGCCGATTGCGACTTCAGGAGGCCGAGCGAAGGGACTGCGGAG
>RCUT01000356.1_pt1 | contig 24730 bp, 21 predicted proteins | sample 2166171 | NCBI WGS metagenome assembly RCUT01 (sample SAMN09932757, study PRJNA488358) | compost metagenome | isolation source: compost soil in 4-hydroxybenzoic | place: Germany: Experimental Botanical Garden
CAATGGCCACATACAGGCGCCAGCCGCCGGAGAACAGGCGCAGCTTGCCCAGCGGCTCGCAATAGACGGCGTCGTCGAAGTCGCGGGCGTCCTCGCCGTCGATGGTGACGAACGGCAGGTGGCGCAGGTCGACGCGCTTCTCTTTGTCCTTCTCTTCGACTTCGGAGCGGAACTTGCGCGCTTCCTTGACCACATCTTCGGGCCAGACGTGCGGGATGTCGTAGCTGCGCAGGGCAACGTCGATTTCCATGCCCGGCGCCATGTAGTTGCCGATGACCTCGACCACATCGCCTTGCGGCTGGAAGCGCGGGGTCGGCCAGTGGGTGATCTTGATCTCGACGAACTGGCCGATCTTGGCACCGCCGTTGCGCCCGGCGGTGACCAGCACCTCCTGCTGGATCTTCGGGTTGTCCGGGGTCACGTAGCCGATACCGCCTTCTTCGAAGTAACGGCCGACCACGCTTTCGTGGGCACGGGAGATGATTTCGACCAGCACGCCTTCACGGCGGCCACGGCGGTCGACGCCAGAGACGCGGGCCAGGCCGCGGTCACCGTCGAACACCAGGCGCATCTGCGACGGGCTGAGGAACAGGTCTTCGCTGCCGTCATCCGGAATAAGGAAGCCGAAGCCGTCACGGTGGCCGGAGACGCGACCACAGATCAGGTCCAGCTTGTCTACCGGGGCATAAGTGCCGCGCCGGGTATAGATAAGCTGGCCATCGCGCTCCATTGCACGCAGTCGGCGGCGCAGGGCTTCGATCTGGTCTTCGTCGTAAAGACCGAACTCGGCCGCCAGCTCCTCGCGTGCGGCCGGTTCGCCACGGTCGGCAAGGCGCTGCAGGATCAGCTCACGGCTGGGGATAGGGTTGTCGTATTTTTCCGCTTCGCGAGCGGCCTCGGGATCGAGGGATTGCCAATCGGCCATCAGAAGGGGTTCACCTTGGGGTATATAGATAGGAATTCTGGCATAGGCGTATTGAAACCGGAAATGTCAGCCTTGGACAGCCCCACCGGCGTCTCCGGCGAGCAGGAATAGGCCTGCGGAATCAACAAGTTGAATTTTTTGAAATTTTTTTCGCTTGGGGGGTTTACAGCCTCCCGGACCGTCCGTATAGTGCGCACCACAACGACGGACAACCCCGAAGTTGTAGTAGAGATGAGCGGCGCTGTAAAGCATCAAGTAATCTCGAATGTGTGCCCAGGTGGCGGAATTGGTAGACGCGCTGGTTTCAGGTATCAGTGACCGCAAGGTCGTGGAAGTTCGAGTCTTCTCCTGGGCACCATACAAAAACCCACTAGCTTGCTAGTGGGTTTTTTCTTGCCTGCGATTTTTGTATCCCTCCTCTTTCGGCCATAGGTGCAAACCTTTGCCGGCCTCTTCGCGGCTAAAGCCGCTCCCACAGGTATTTCACTCCCCTCAAGACCTGTGATGCCCCTGTGGGAGCGGGTTTACCCGCGAAGAGGCCAGCACAGCCAACACACCTTCAGCCTCTTGCACCATGGTCTGACCATGAATTTCTCGTCACCCGGCCACTTGAGAAACGATTTCGTTTACCATTGTTTCCAAATATGTAGCCGTAAGCGAGGAAGTACCCGCATGACGATCCGCCCGCAACCGCTGATGCGCACCTTGGCCGCCGCCGTGCTGAGCCTGGTCATCGGCGCTCCGGCCGCCATGGCAGACGCACCGGTCACCCTGACCATGTACAACGGTCAGCACAAGGAAATCGGCGAGGCCATCGCCCAGGCCTACGAGGCCAAGACCGGCATTCACATCAATATCCGCAAGGGCAGCAGCAACCAGCTGGCCAGCCAGATCATCGAAGAAGGCGACCGGTCGCCGGCCGACATCATCTACACCGAAGAGTCCCCGCCCCTGAACAACCTGGGCGAGCTGGGCCTGCTGGCGAAGATCGACGACGCCACCGCGAACATGATGCCCAAGGAGTACGTTGGCGCCAACGGCACCTGGATGGGCATCACCGCCCGTACGCGCATCGTCGTGTTCAACCCGAAGAAGGTCGACGAGAAAGACCTGCCGACCACAGTGATGGACTTCGCCAACCCCGAGTGGGAAGGCCGTGTCGGCTATGTACCCACCAGTGGTGCGTTCCAGGAGCAGGCCGTGGCCATCCTGAAAATGCACGGTCGAGAAGCCACCGAAGAATGGCTGACCGGCCTGAAAGCCTTCGGCAAGACCTACACCAACAACATGGTCGCCCTCAAAGCCGTGGAAAAAGGCGAAGTGGCTGCGGTACTGGTGAACAACTACTACTGGTATGCGCTTGAGCGCGAGCGCGGCAAGCTGGACACCAAGCTCTACTACCTGGCCGATGGCGATGCCGGCAACCTGGTCACCATTTCCGGCGCAGCCGTGGTCAAGGCCAGCAAGCACCCGAAAGAAGCCCAGGCCCTGCTCAACTGGATGGCCAGCGAAGAAGGCCAGCGCGTGATCACCCAGACCACCGCCGAGTACCCGCTGCACAAAGGCATGGTCTCCGACCGTGGCCTGAAACCGTTCGAAGACCTGCGCCCACCGAAGATCTCACCAGCCGACCTGGGCAATGCCGAGGAAGCGATCGAGCTTGAGCGCGAGGTCGGCCTGCTCTGATGACTGCCGCCCTGTCCGAACCGGTGCCGGTACGCTTCGTACCACGCCGCAAGCGCCCCTCCGTCTGGGTGGTGCTGCCTGTGCTGTTCCTGGTAGCGATGAGCTTGCTGCCTTTGCTGTACGTTGCCATGAAAGCCTGGGAGGCTGGCTGGCGCGAAGCCTTGCACCTGCTGTGGCGGCCGTTTGTCTGGGGGCTGATGCGCAACACCCTGATGCTGATGGTCGGGGTGACGCTGACCTGCATGGTGGTCGGCCTGGCCCTGGCCTGGCTGCTGGAGCGCAGCAACCTGGCCGGCCGCCGGTTGTGGGGCGTGGTGCTGTGCCTGCCGTTCGCCGTGCCGTCGTTCGTCAGCAGCTTCACCTGGGTGTCGCTGAGCTCGGACTTCGAAGGGCTGGGCGGGGCGATCATGGTCATGGCCCTGTCCAAGTACCCACTGGTGTTCCTGCCGGTAGCCGCAACTCTGCGCAACCTCGATACCTCGCTGGAGGAATCGGCACGTACGCTGGGCTGCAGCCGCTGGGGCGTATTCATCAAGGTCACCCTGCCGCTGCTATGGCCATCGATGCTGGGCGGCGCGCTGCTGATCGCCCTGCACATGCTGGTGGAGTTCGGCGCCTTGTCGATCCTCGGCTTGCAAACCTTCACCACGGCGATTTACCAGCAGTTCGAACTGGAGTTCAGCAATGCCAATGCGGCCATGCTGTCCGCCGTACTGTTGGCGATGTGCCTGGTAATGCTGTGGCTTGAACTGCGGGTACGTGGCAAAGCCCGTCATGTGCGCATCGGCCAGGGTGTGGCGCGGCGAGCCCAGCCGGTGCGGCTGCGTGGCTGGGCAGTGCTGGCGCAACTGTTCTGCGTGGGCCTGGCGGTGTTGGGCAGCGGTATTCCGCTGGCCATGCTCGGCTACTGGTTGAGCGTGGGTTCATCGGCGGCATTCCCTGTGGCAGCCATTTCCAAGGCGCTGTTCACCTCGTTGTCGGTGTCGCTGGGGGGTGCCGGTTTCTGCGTGCTACTGGCCCTGCCAATCAGCTTCCTGGTGGTGCGCTACAAGGGCCGCCTGGCAATCTGGGCCGAGCGCCTGCCGTACCTTCTGCACGCCCTGCCCGGCCTGGTGATTGCCCTGACCCTGGTGTTCTTCGCCCTGCATTACGTGCCGGCGCTGTACCAGACCACGGCACTGTTGCTGCTGGCCTATGCGCTGCTGTTCCTGCCGCTGGCGCAGTCGCCGGTGCGCACCGCACTGAACAAGGCTTCACCTACCCTGGAGGAAGCGGCACGGACCTTGGGCGCGAGCAGCTTTGCCGCGTTCTGCCGGGTGACCCTGCCGATCATCTTCCCGGCCATGGCGGCAGCCTTTGCCCTGGTGTTCCTGGATGCCATGAAGGAACTGACAGCTACCTTGCTGCTCAGCCCGACCGGCATGACCACCCTGGCCACCGAGGTGTGGGCGCACACGGCCAACGTCGAGTTCGCGGCGGCAGCGCCTTATGCGGCGTTGTTGATTGTGGTTTCGGGGTTGCCGGTTTATCTGCTTACAACGCGGATGTATTTGAACAAGGCTTGAAAACTTGCCCAGGCCGCCATGCGGCCTGGGCATTAAGCCACCTGGGCAACTCACTTCTTGGACATGATCCGCAAGACCCGCAGAAACAGATTGATAATGTCTAGATACAGCGATGCAGCGCTGTCTATTGCATTATCCACGGTACGCTCAATCTGGTTCGCACGCCCCCAATCAACCCCGATATAGCCACAGAAGATCAGTGCAGTGATCCAATCCATTACCCCGAGATGGATACCGAATAACCAAACCTGCGCCAATTCAACGAAGATCAAAGCTATCAAAGCTATGCATAATGACGCCTTGATGCGCTTGAAGAAGCGGGGGAATACAGACCCCAGCAACATCATGGCAACGGTTAGCAAGACGGTCGCTTGCAAGGCATTCACGATGTTTTCATGTGAGTACTTTGGGAGGACGATGACAAGCAGCAACCCGACCGGAATCACGATCAGGTTGTAGCCGAGGAAACTGTACAACGGCTTTTCAGATTTGAAGATGATCGCGACACCCGCTAACGCGGTGATCAAGTAGCCAACCAGGAACAGCATCATGGGGATGGACCGAACAATATCGGGCGGCACCGTGATTACCAGATACCAGTTGACGAAGAAGCCCCACAGCAGTACTGCGCCGAGGATCAGATTGTAGATGCTCGCCGATATTTTATGATTGGTTCCGAGTCGATTGAAGGTTTCGTTCTCCAGCATGTCTGTTACGCCCCCTGGTGTCTATGCTTGTAAATACTGCCCGCGATAACGTGCGCTCAACGCCACCCGGCTAACCAACTGCTGTTTCGCTGCGGCGGCGCCTTATGCGGCGTTGTTGATCGTGGCATCGGGTTACCGGTGTATTTGCTGACTATACGGATGTATTTGAATAAGGCGGAGAGCGGGTCCAGACTGGTGACCAACCCGGATTTCATTAATATAAACCCGTCATCTCAGAAACCTTATCCAAACACAGAACATAGCCAGCAAGACAAAAAGCAGCACGTGAGCATGCCATAACCAAACCAGTAGTTTTTTAAGGCTTTGAGGGGCATTGCGGACATCTTCACTGTCCAACATACCTTTGCGAATGCAAAAACCCTTCATTGATAGCATCGCGGAAACTGACCCCAAACGCATAATCTGCCCAAGCATACCAGCACGGGCATACATTGCTTTGTTTCCCACAACCACGGGACTATTTGAGAAGCTTGCCTCGACCTTATCAAGGAAGCGGTATGCAATTACAATCCACGTTCCAAACATTAAAAATGGTGATGCAAACAAACACACTCCGAGCACCGCGACCTGCACATTGGTCATTGCAGCACCTCATATAAAACTTCTCCAAGAAACTCGCCACCCATTTCTCCTAACGCCCCACCTACACTACCTCCAGCCACTCCGCCGAGCACCACGCAAGCGACAGCCCCTGCACCTGCTGTGATGCAGTTGATCAATCTCCTCTAGCGTTTTCTTGATAGCCTCAAGATGCTTGTTCCAGGCATCACTGGCTGCACCTGCACCTATAGACGCACGGGTCAACAAGCTCTGCAACAGGTCATAGTTCTCTAGGAAGAATCCATCGATTCCCCCTCCGTTCAACTCGATATCAAGGTGTATCCCAGCCGCCTTACCCATGAGAAAAGCTTCATGACTAGTGCAGGAGGGGGTGCTTGGATCACCCACGATCACGAGTTCGCCAGGGAAAACGACGCTATTGGCAATATGCGCATTCAACACATCAAACTTGACCCGCTGATTGGCCGACATCGGCGTGCCGGCCTTCAGCGACTCATACGATTGCGCCTGGAGATTGCACTTGCTCCACCGCCGCCGGCACCGTGCTGCCGGCGATCGGCGAAAACTCGCCTACCCACACACCAAATTAATAGCCTTCCAATTTCAACCAACTCCAAAGACCTATGAGCGACAAAAAAATAGCGACATGAACAAACCACAAGCCCACAAGCATACGGCGCAAACCACCAGGAAATTTCTTTACATCCTGAAGATCCAAAAGGCCTTTACGAATGCAAATCGCCCTCATCGACAACATTACGGATGCGGAGCCGGTACGCATCACTTTACCCAGCAAACCCGCCTGACCAAAAATCTTTTTATTACCAGAAACCATTGAACTATTAGAAAGCAACGACTCTATGTAACTCACATAGCGAACTGAAATATAAACCCATATAAATATGACCATGAACATAGCCATCATTAAAGGAAGACCTAACCACCTGGCGTCGAAGCCAATCATTGCGTCACCTCATATAACAACTCACCAAACATCTCACCGATATCACCTACGACCGAACCGCCTGCAGCACCACCCACGGCGCCTCCAATGACAGTACACGCGAGGGCCCCCGGACCGCCTGTCGTCACTCCGAGGAAAAGTACGCATCCAGTTCCCCCTAGAAATCCACCAATCGACCCGCCCGCGATCGAGCCCCCCGTACTGCCGACCAGAGAGACTCCTTCCACATACTTGGCCTTTCTGCAATCTTCAGAGCGTCCAAAGGTACATGCATGATGGATACTTAGCCCTGTTGAAGCCACGTCGAGCCCCAAGCCGATATAAGTGCCCTTCTTTATCAGACTTGCCGCTTTCGAGACGCCAGCAATCTTTTCGGCATATCCAGCAATCTCACCTGTATGTAGGTAGCTCTTGGTAGATATCTCGAGCGCTCTTTTCACCGATCCCTTATTTTGCAGGCCCGAACCATACGCAGCCATGTTGTTCAACTGCCCTTCCAACTTCATAAACAATGCCATTCTCTTGGCATAAAATTCGTCACGCGCTTTTAGCGTGCCGTTTTTCAAATACTCCCGATGTAATATCTCGATTTCTTCCAACGTCCTCTTGATCGCATCGAGGTATCTGCTCCAACCATCGCTCACAACGCCTGCCCCCATGGAGGTATGAGAGAGCAAGCCTTTCAACATCTCATAGTTATCCAGAAAGAAGTCATCCACCCCAGCGCCATTGATCTCAAGCTGATGGTGTATCCCCGCCGCCTCTGCCATCAAATATGCTTCATGGCTCGTACACGATGGGGTACTGGGATCTCCAACAATCACCAGCTCCCCTCCGACAACCACGCTATTGACGATATGCGCATTCAACACATCAAACTTGGCCCGCTGATTGGCCGACATCGGCGTGCCGGCCTTCAACGACTCATAGGATTGTGCCTGGGGATTGATGAAGCTACGTGCCTCGGACATAGTCGCACCTCACGCATATTTCTTGTTGCTGATGCGATCCCAGCCGCCGGTCACGTTACCGCCCGCGCTACCATCGAGGCGCTTCTGCCGCGTGTAGGTGGTCTTGATGCGGCCATAGTTGAGCTGCACTACTTCCACCGGCACGCCAGCATTGGCGCTTTGGGCGTAGTCGGCGATGATCACTTCTTCGAGAACGACTTCGTAGTACTTGAGCTTTTCGGTACCGGCCCGGCACACCACCAGCTTCACTTCCTTCAGGTGCTGGCCGGCACAGCTGGCTTCGAGCAGCTTGCAGCTGGCGCTGTCCAGGTACTTGGTGAAGGTGAAGTTGGTGAGCGTGGTACGCCCGGAAGATGCGCCACCTGCAGAGCTTGCGGTGGCAGAAGTGCTCTGGTTGGCACCGAACTTGTAGCCGATGATTTCGATCCAGTTGGCGTACTGCTCGTCCAGTGCTTCGCCAGTGATTTCCGCGATTTGAATATAAGCATCGAAAGCCATGCTTACCTCTCCTTGGTAAAAATTGGGCTGATAACGACGGTGTTCGGACATCGCCGCCTTGAGGTTGTTCCCGAAGGCGAATGGCGGATTGCATTGCGTGCCTTCAGGTGCGATTGACACTAGCTCCCCATGCCTGGCGCGACAATAGAATGCGGACAAACAAGGTTAATTTGGGAAATTGCCTACAAATTTACCGATGAAGTCAGCTTGATCGGTGTGGAAGCAGGCTTGGCCGCGAAGTAGAAACCGTGGGGCTGGCACGGGCTTCGCCCGTGTTCGCGGGTGAGCCCGCTCCCACAGTGATCTGAGCGTAGACTTTTAGATTTTGGGGTGAGGGCTACCAGGTGCTTGTCGTGGGTTCTGAGGTGGTGCGCAAATCGAGCGCCGCCCGCGCGGCGCATCGCGAGCTAGCGCTCGCTCCTGCGTTTGTTTCGGGCCAATTATTCCTGGGGGATTTGTGCGCGAACGCTGGGTGCATGACGCGATATCGTGTCGTATAACAAGGCGGTCGCGCGCGCCTGCCACAGGCGTGACTGGCCCGAAACAAACGCAGGAGCGAGCGCCAGCTCGCGATGCGCCGCGCGGGCGGCGCTCGATCTCGTAGGCGCTGAAAATACTGCGGCCAACACCTCCCAGCCCAGACGCTTTCTCAAAAGGCACCTACACAAAAGCGCATCTACATGATCAAGCTCTGAACTGGCCCAGGCTGGCGCGCAACTGGGCCGCCAGATCATCCAGCACCTTGCTACTGGCCGTGGTCTGCATCACCACTTCAGCCGAGCGCTCAGCCTGAGCATGGATAGTCTCCACACGCCCACGCACTGCCTGCGCCCCGTTCGCCTGCTGCTCGGCCGCTCGGGTGGCCAGGCCGATGGCTGCATGCACCTGCTCCACCGCCGCCTGCACCGACTGCTGGCGACGCTCGTTGTCACGCAGCACCAGCAACCCTTCGCTAGCCTTGAGCCCGGCCTGGCTGATAGTTGCCACGGCTTCCTTGGCGCCCTTCTGCAGCGCGGCGATGTGCGCCTGGATATCCCCAGTGGAGCTTTGCGTCTTGCTCGCCAGCGCCCGCACTTCGTCGGCCACTACGGCAAACCCGCGCCCGGTTTCGCCGGCTCGCGCAGCTTCGATGGCGGCGTTCAGGGCCAGCAGGTTGGTCTGCTCGGCAATGCCGTGGATCACCGTCAGCACCACTTCGATCTGCTCACTCTGCTTGGCCAAACGCTCGATCACCTGGGAACCCGCCTCCACCTGGCCCGCCAGGTTTTCGATCAAGCCTGCCAGCTGGGTCGAGGTGCGGCTATTCTCGTCGGTGGCCTGGCGGATATCCACCACCTGCTGCAGGGCCGCCTGCATCGCATGGCTTTCAGCCTGGGCTTCGTCGGCCATGCTCGACAGGTCGCGCAGACTGGCCGCCACTTCATCGCGCTGCAACGCGGCGGCGGCATCGGCCCCGGCGTTGCGCTGGGCCATCGCACCAATTTCCACACCGGTGCGCTGCGCCACTTCACCCGCCTCGCGCACGATAGGCTGCAACTTGTCGACGAAGCGGTTGACCGCCGACGCCATGTCGCCGATCTCGTCGCGGCTGTCGAGGGGCACGCGCTTGGTCAGGTCGCCTTCGCCAGCCGCCAGGTCGTCGAGGGCAGCAATCAACAGGCGTAGCTTGCTCAGCACCCGGCGGCCAAGAACAACAGCCACCACCACCAGCACGCCAAGGCCGACCAGCACCAGGCCCAGGCCGATGCGCCAACGCAGCTCGGCGGCAGCATCGCGCACGGTCTGTGCGGTGTTGGCCTGCATGGCGGCGGCACTGCCCTGCGCCTTCTCCAGGCGCTCGCGCAGGGTCTTGCCACTGTCGGCGGCGGCACCGACCAGGCTGTCGCCGACCAATTGCTCGCCGCTGGCGATCAGGGCCGCGAAGCGTTGATCGAGGGCCTTGAGCTCCTGGTCGATGCCAGCCGTGGAAACTCCCATCACCACCTTGCCGATTTCTGCACCGTTGGGGTTGATCGAGGCTTCGACGAAGTACACCGCCGGGTCGCGCCGGGCCGCATCGATCACCTTGTCCAAGGCGCGTTCGCCCTGGCCCTTCTCCATCAACGCTTGGTTGATCGGGTTTTGCCGGTTCAGGTAGCGGGTCAGGTGCTGGCCTTGGGCATCGTCATAGATCACGAACAACACGTTGGGGTTGCGCTGGGCACGTCGGGCGAAGTCGGAGAGCACCGGCACATCGTTGTCCCAGATCGCCCGCGGTGCAACCGACGCCAGCAGCTCGGCCATATCGTTGGCGGAGTCCTTGAGGTTCTTCTCCAGCGTGCTGCGCAGCTGCTGCTGCTCGCTTTGCAGGCGCGCCGACAAACCTGCGCTAAGGCGCTGGCGGGTGCTGCTGGAGAGGCCGTCGAGGCCTGAGCGCACGTCTTGCCCGGCTTGCTCCAGCTCACTGGCGAGCTGGCGGCTGTCATTGCCCAGGCGTTCGCCCAGGTCGGCTTCCAAGGCGGTGACCGTGCTTCGGGTAAGCGCAACGGCGACCAGCACCTGCACCAAAAGAGCGATACCAAGGGCAACAAACACAGGCCGCAAAAGGCGGCTTCGTAACAGTGAGAGGATGGCAGACACGGTGTAACCCTCGTGTTTTCTGGCGCCACTATTTTGATGGCATCTTCAGAAACTTCTTACAGCAAGGGTTGTGCCGGGGTCAGCAGGGATAAGTGCCAAGGTTCAGCAATGGGTTTTCCTGTACTGGCCTCTTCGCGGGCTTGCCCGCTCCCACAGGTACTCCACATGTCTTGAGGCCTGTGGTGTACCTGTGGGAGCTGGCTTGCCGGCGATAGGGCCGGGACAGGCATACCCCACAAATGAAAACGCCGCAGCCCCTTTCAGGGCCACGGCGTCAGATCAGCCTGGAAGGCAGATCAGGCGAACGGATGACGCAGCACGATGGTCTCGTTGCGGTCCGGGCCGGTGGAGATGATGTCGATCGGCGCGCCGATCAGCTCTTCGATGCGCTTGATGTAGGCGCGAGCGTTGGCCGGCAGTTCTTCCAGGGTTTTCACGCCCAGGGTCGACTCGCTCCAGCCTGGCATCTCTTCGTACACCGGCTCCAGGCCGATGTAGCTGTCGGCATCGGAAGGCGCGTCGATGACGGCACCGTTCTCGTTCTTGTAGCCAACGCAGATGTTGATGGTTTCCAGGCCATCCAGTACGTCCAGCTTGGTCAGGCAGATGCCCGAGATGCTGTTGACGTCGATGGCGCGACGCAGGATCACGGCATCGAACCAGCCGCAACGGCGCGCACGGCCGGTGGTGGAGCCGAACTCATGGCCACGCTTGGCCAGGGTAGCGCCAGTCTCGTCGAACAGTTCGGTCGGGAACGGACCGGAACCTACGCGAGTGGTGTAGGCCTTGGTGATACCCAGGATGTAGTCCAGGTACATCGGGCCAACGCCGGAACCGGTGGAGATACCGCCAGCGGTGGTGTTGGAGCTGGTGACGTACGGGTAGGTACCGTGGTCGATGTCCAGCAGCGAGCCCTGGGCACCTTCGAACATGATGTCCTTGCCGGCGCGACGCAGGTTGTGCAGCTCGGCGGTGACGTCGAGCATCATCGGCTTGAGCTGTTCGGCGTAGGCCATGCATTCGTCCAGGGTCTGCTGGAAGTCGATGGCCGGCTCTTTGTAGTAGTTCACCAGCTGGAAGTTGTGGTAGTCCAGCAGCTCACCCAGCTTGGCAGCGAAACGCTCGCGGTGGAACAGGTCGCCCACGCGCAGGCCGCGGCGCGCGACCTTGTCTTCGTAAGCTGGGCCGATACCACGGCCGGTGGTGCCGATCTTGGCTTCGCCACGGGCTTTTTCGCGGGCCTGGTCCAGGGCCACGTGGTACGACAGGATCAGCGGCGCAGCCGGGCTGATGCGCAGGCGCTCGCGCACCGGTACGCCCTTCTCTTCCAGCTTGGTGATTTCACGCATCAGGGCATCCGGGGCAACGACCACGCCGTTGCCGATCAGGCACTGTACGCCTTCACGCAGGATGCCGGACGGAATCAGGTGCAGAACGGTCTTTTCACCGTTGATCACCAGGGTGTGGCCCGCGTTGTGGCCACCCTGGTAGCGCACTACGGCGGCAGCATGTTCGGTCAGCAGATCGACGATCTTGCCTTTGCCCTCATCACCCCACTGGGTGCCCAGGACGACGACATTCTTACCCATTACATTGGTCCTCATTCACGCAAACTTGGTTGCCGGCCTGTCGCCGACGCAGAAACTCACTGGGTCAGCGGCAGAACCTGCCAGCGCCCGTCTTGCTGAATCAATTGCCGATCACAATCCGCCTCGAGAGCAGCACTCAACGGCTGGCCAGGCAGGGCCTGGACCACACGCTGGCCCTCGTTGCGCAACTGGCAGACTTGCTGCCAGAGGGCCGCGTCGCCACTGTCCGGCATCCAGATGCCGCCAGTTGGCAATACGACCTCCGCTCGCCCCAGTGTGACCAGGGTCTTCAAATCCGTGGAGAAACCGGTGGCCGGGCGGGCCCGGCCGAAATCAGCGCCGATGTCGTCATAGCGCCCGCCCTGGGCGATCGATTGACCTTCGCCCGGCACGAACACGGCGAACACCACGCCGGTGTGATAGTTGTAGCCGCGCAGCTCGCCGAGGTCGAAGTACAGCGGCAGGTCCGGGTAGCGCGACGCCAGGCGATCGGCGATCGCCAGCAGGTCGTCCAGCGCCGCCAGCACGCTGGCCGGGGCACGGCCCAGGCGCACGCGGGCTTCGGCCAGCACTTCGCGGCCACCGCACAGCTCGACCAGCGCGCGCAGCATGTTGCCCAGGTCCTTCGGCAGGTCGGCGGTCAGCACCTGAACTTCATCCACGGCCTTGCGCTGCAGGGCGTCGAACAGCTGCTGCTCGACCGCACCGGACAGGCCGGCAGCACGGGCCAGGCCGCGGTAGATACCGACGTGGCCGAGGTCCATGTGCACATCCGGCACATCGGTCAGTTGCAGCGTGGCGAGCATCAGGCTGATGACTTCGACATCGCTGGTGGGGCTGGCATCGCCGTACAGCTCGGCACCCAGCTGGATCGGGCTGCGCGAGGTGGACAGCGCACGCGGCTGGGCGTGCAGCACGCTGCCGGCGTAGCACAGGCGGCTCGGGCCTTCACGGCGCAGGGTGTGGGCGTCGATGCGCGCCACCTGCGGGGTGAAGTCGGCGCGGAAGCCCATCAGGCGGCCGGACTGCGGGTCCACTACCTTGAAGGTGCGCTGATCCAGGTCCTGGCCGGCGCCGGTGAGCAGCGACTCCAGGTACTCGATATGCGGGGTGACGACCAGTTCGTAGCCCCAACTCTGGAACAGGTCCAACACCTGGCGGCGCGCGATCTCGATACGCGCAGCCTCAGGTGGCAGTACTTCCTCGATGCCATCTGGCAGCAGCCAGCGGTCTACCGTTGCCATTACGCCATTTCCCCTCTGGTCCGGGCGGCTTGCCAGCAGGCTAGCCGTCAGTAAAGCCGGTATCGCGCACAGCAGCGGGCAGCACTGATCCCAGCGCAGCCACCGTACCCGACACCCTCGAATTGCCTTGCGACCTGACCAAACCGTCGACTGGCGGTTTGCCAATCAACCTTGCAGACGCAAAAAAGCCGGGAAATTTCCCGGCTGCCTCATCATACACCCCTTTTCATTCAGGATGCACCCCGCCTGGTGTTTTAGCTGCCAGGCGGGGCGCCGCTGCATGAAAATCAGGGCCTGAGCATCACGGCCTGCTCTTGTCCAGGAAGCGGAAGAACTCGTTCTTCGGGTCCAGGACCAGCACGTCGCTCTTGCTCGAGAAGCTCTCGCGGTACGCCTGCAGGCTACGGTAGAACGCATAGAAATCAGCGTCCTGGGTGTAGGCCTTGGCGTAGATGGCGGCCGCCTGGGCGTCGCCGTCACCGCGGGTTTCCTCTGCTTCGCGATAGGCCTCAGCCAGCAATACGCGGCGCTGACGGTCGGCATCGGCACGGATACCTTCAGCCAGCTCGTTACCCTTGGCGCGGTGCTCGCGGGCTTCACGCTCACGCTCGGTGCTCATCCGCTCGAACACGCTGCGGTTGACTTCCTTGGGCAGGTCGATGGCCTTGACGCGAACGTCGACCACTTCGATACCCAGCTCCTTGCTGGCCATGCGGTTCAGCGATGCAGTGATGTCAGCCATCAGCGCGTCACGTTCACCGGAAACCACTTCGTGCAGGGTACGTTTACCGAACTGGTCACGCAGGCCGCTTTCCAGACGACGCGACAGACGCTCGTCGGCGATCTGCTTCATGCCGGACGTGGCGGTGTAGAAGCGTTCAGCGTCCTTGACGCGCCACTTGGCGTAGGCGTCGACCATCACCGCTTTCTTCTCCAGGGTCAGGAACCGCTGGGTCGGGGCGTCGAGGGTCATCAGGCGGGCGTCGAACTTGCGCACCTGGTTCACGTACGGAATCTTCACGTGCATGCCCGGCTGGACATCCGCCTGGACCACCTTACCGAAGCGCAGCAGTACCGCACGCTCGGTCTGGGACACGATGTAGAAGCTGTTCCAGGCCACGATGGCCAGGACCACGGCGGCGATCAGGGCGATCAGCGATCTGTTGCTCATCAGCGGCTCTCCCTAGTACGCAGCGGCTGCTGTTGCTGTTGCAGGTCCTGCGCCGCACGGGCGGCCGCATCGTTGACCGATGGCGACACGCTGGTGGTCGGCGCGGACGGGTTGCGGCTGCCTTCGACCATCTTGTCCAGCGGCAGGTAGAGCAGGTTGTTCTGCCCGTCCTTGGTCGCCACCATGACCTTGCTCGAATTGCTGTAGACCTCTTGCATGGTCTCCAGGTACAGACGCTGACGGGTCACGTCAGGTGCCTTGCGGTACTCGGCGACCAGCTTGGTGAAGCGGTCGGCCTCACCCTTGGCGCGGGCGATGACTTCGTCGCGGTAACCGTTGGCGTCCTCGATGATGCGCTGGGCCTGACCACGGGCTTCCGGCACCACGCCATTGGCGTAGGACTCGGCCTGGTTGCGGGCACGCTGCTCGTCTTCGCGGGCACGGATCACGTCGTCGAAGGCTTCCTGCACTTCACGCGGGGCTGCCGCGCTCTGTACGTTGACCTGGGTAACGGTGATACCGGTACGGTAGTTGTCGAGGAAGCGCTGCAGGCGTTCGCGGATATCCACGGCCATCTGCTCACGACCCTCGGTCAACACCTGGTCCATCGAAGTGGAACCCACCACGTGACGCAGTGCACTCTCGGTCGCGTGCTGCAAGCTCACCTCAGGCTGGTCGACGTTGAGCACGAAGTCCTGCAGGTTGCTGATCTTGTACTGGACGGTCAGCGGCACCTCGACGATGTTCTCGTCTTCGGTCAGCATCTGGCCCTGCTTGGTGTAGGCACGCTCGCGCGTGACGTTTTCCATGTACTTGCGATCGATCGGCGGGAAGTAGATGTTCAGGCCGGGACCGACCGTCTCATAGTACTTGCCGAAGCGCAGCACCACGGCCTGCTCCTGCTCGTCGACCACGTAAACAGCGCTGTACAGCCAGATTGCAGCCAGCACCGCCAGGCCGATGCCCAGCAGGCCCAGGCCACCGCCCTTGCCGACATTGCGGTCACCGCCGCCACGTTTCTTGCCACTGCCGAACATGCCGTTCAGGCTGTCCTGCAATTTGCGGAAGGCCTCGTCCAGATCCGGCGGACCTTTCTTGTCACCACCACCGCCACCGCCACCACGGCGGCCGCCCCAGGGATCCTGATTGTTCGAGTTGCCACCCGGCTCGTTCCAAGCCATAGCGCTCTCCATCTGATAAAGCAAAGACGCGCCCACGGCGCGCCGTCCAATGCTACAGAATGCCTGTCACTGCTGCCCGGCGACCTCGACGAGCATTTATTGCAAAGTGTGTTGCTCGACAAACACTTGCGGCTCCATGCCTTCGCGGCTGACCAGGCGATTCAGTTCGACCATGGGCAGTCGCACGCTCAGCAGGCTGCGCCCTTCTTCATCATGCTCTTCACTCTGCACGGCACCCAGGGCAAAGAATTGCGCGCGCAAGCGGGCAAAACGCTGCTCCAGACACAGGGTACCGACAAACAGATCATCCCCCAGCAACTCGGCAATCGCCTGGCCGACCAGCTCCAGGCCACGCCCATCGCGTGCCGATACCCAGACCCGTTCCGGCTTGCCATCGGCATTGCGCTGGATCTGCGGCTCGACATCTTCGAGCAGGTCGAGTTTGTTATACACCTCGAGGATGGGCAAGCCTTCAGCGCCAATCTCGCCCAACACGGCCAGCACCTGCTCGATCTGTTCCATGCGCTCTGGCTCATGGGCGTCGATCACGTGCAGCAGCAGGTCGGAGTTGCTCGACTCTTCGAGCGTAGCCCGAAATGCCTCGACCAGCTTGTGCGGCAGGTGGCGAATGAAGCCCACGGTGTCGGCCAGCACGATCGGCCCCAGGTCGTTGAGCTCGAGCCGGCGCAGGGTCGGGTCGAGGGTGGCGAACAACTGGTCCGCGGCATACACCTCGGATTCGGTCAGGGCGTTGAACAGCGTGGACTTGCCGGCGTTGGTATAACCCACCAGCGATACCGACGGAATGTCCGCACGCTTGCGCCCGCGGCGCGCCTGCTCGCGCTGGCTGCGCACCTTCTCCAGGCGTGACTTGATCTGGCGAATGCGCACCCGCAACAGGCGGCGGTCGGTTTCCAGCTGGGTTTCACCCGGGCCACGCAGGCCGATACCACCCTTCTGTCGCTCAAGGTGGGTCCAGCCGCGCACCAGCCGCGTGCTCATGTGCTCGAGCTGGGCCAGTTCGACCTGCAGCTTGCCTTCATGGGTACGCGCCCGTTGGGCGAAGATATCGAGGATCAGCCCGGTACGGTCGAGCACACGACACTCGAACACACGTTCGAGGTTGCGCTCCTGACTGGGCGTGAGGGTGTGATTGAAAATCACCAGGTCTACCTGTTCGGCATGGACCAGGTCGTGCAACTCTTCGACCTTGCCACTGCCAATCAGGTATTTGGCGGAAGGCTGATGCCTTGTCACCGTGACCAGCGAGACGATGTCGGCACCGGCCGACAATGCCAGCTCCTGAAACTCCTGCGGGTCTTCGCGCGCCTCAGGGTTCTGACCTTCCAAGTGAACGAGCAACGCCCGCTCACCACCACCGTGGCGCTCAAAGAACAATGCAGGCTCCTATCAGGCGTTGCCTGGCTCGCTGTCGCCGTGCTCGCTGTCGGTCGGGCTTGGCAGGCGGACCGGACGGGCCGGAACTACGGTCGAGATGGCGTGCTTGTAGACCATCTGGCTGACGGTGTTCTTCAGCAATACCACGAACTGGTCGAACGATTCGATCGAGCCCTGCAGTTTGATACCGTTGACCAGGTAAATGGATACCGGGACCTTTTCTTTTCTCAAGGTATTCAAGTAAGGGTCTTGTAGCGAATGCCCTTTTGACATATGCCGCACTCCTGTAAGGATAAATAATAGAAAATCAAGAAAATCGATAAATTAGGCCGCCCCTTCGCAAGAATAGACGGCAATCAGCAGGGACTCAGCTCAATATGGAGATGGCCCCAAGGTATTTCAAGGTGCGGGACAGATTGTCGCAGGCCAGGCTGTCAAGCCAGTGTACTTCGGGCCAGCCACGCAACCAGGTGAACTGCCGCTTGGCCAGCTGCCTGGTGGCAATGATACCGCGTTCACGCATCTCATTCTCAGTCAGCTTGCCGTCCAGGTAATCCCAGACCTGCCGATACCCCACTGCCCGTATAGACGGCAGCCCGGCGTGCAAGTCACTTCTGGCTCGCAGCGATCGGACCTCGTCAACGAAGCCCTGTTCCAGCATCTGCGAAAATCGTAACGCAATTCGCTGATGCAAAATGTGACGATCTGTAGGAGCAATCGCCAAACTCGCGACAGTATAGGGCAAATGTCCGCCAGCGCCTGCGTCTGCGCCGCGACTTTCCGCGAATTGACGCTGTCGATGTGCCGTCATGCTCTCGCCACTCACCCGGTACACCTCCAACGCCCGGATCAACCGCTGCGGGTCGTTGGGGTGGATACGCGCCGCCGACTCAGGGTCAACCTCGGCCAACTGACGGTGCAACTCGGCCAGGCCCAGCGCCTCGGCCTGGGCTTCCAGCTCGGCACGCACCGCGGCATCGGCCGCCGGCATGTCGGCCAGGCCATCGATCAACGCCTTGTAATAGAGCATGGTGCCGCCCACCAGCAGCGGGATCTTGCCGCGCGCGGTGATCTCGGCCATGGCCTCCAGGGCATCGGCACGGAACTGCGCAGCCGAATAGCTCTCGGCCGGGTCGCGAATGTCGATCAGCCGGTGCGGGTGAGCGGCGAGGATTTCTTTCGACGGCTTGGCCGAACCGATGTCCATGCCGCGGTAGACCAGCGCCGAATCGACGCTGATCAGCTCGCACGGCAGTACTTTGGTCAGCTCGATGGCCAGGTCGGTCTTGCCGGCCGCCGTCGGGCCCATCAGGAATATTGCAGGGGGCTTGCCGCTCATTTCATCGACCGCGCAGGAAAAGTTTGTCCAGATCGTCCAGGCCCATCTGGGTCCAGGTAGGACGGCCATGGTTGCACTGGCCGCTGCGCTCGGTGTTTTCCATGTCGCGCAGCAGGGCGTTCATCTCGGGAATTGCCAGTCGCCGGTTGGCGCGCACGGCGCCGTGGCAGGCCATGGTGCCGAGCAGCTCGTTGAGGTGCGCCTGGATACGGTCGCTGGTGCCGTATTCCATCAGGTCGGCGAGCACATCCTGCACCAGGCGGTTGGCCTCGGCCTGCTTGAGCAAAGCCGGGATCTGGCGGATCGCCAGGGTCTCGGGGCCCAGCCGCTGCAGTTCGAAGCCCAGCCGCTGGAACCACTGCGCGTGCTCTTCGGCGCAGTCTGCTTCACGCTGGCTCAAGGCAAGGGTCTCGGGCACCAGCAGCGGCTGGCCGCTGAGGCCTTCGCTGGCCATGGCTACCTTCAGGCGCTCGTACATGATGCGCTCATGGGCCGCATGCATGTCTACCAGCACCAGGCCGATGGCGTTCTCGGCCAGGATATAGATGCCCTTGAGCTGCGCCAGCGCGTAGCCCAGCGGGGGAATGTCACCCTGGCTTTCAGGCAGAGCTGTCGTCGGCGCCGCGCCTTCATCCAGCGGTTTGTAAAACTCGCGATACACCGCCTGTGCCTCGGCGGCTGGCAGCGGCTGCGAGGGGCGCGGGGTGTACTGGTACTGGTAACCCGCGCCACTGCCGCCACTGGAAAACGACTGCTGCGGGGCTCGCGGCTGCTCGAGTACCGGCGAGGCCAGGCGCATTTCGCCCTGGGGGCCGAACTCACCGGCCTGCTGGCCCGTGGGGCGGACCACTTCGGGCACGGCAGCAGGCGCCGCCAACTGGTCTTCCGGGCGTACATCGGCCAGGGCGCGATGCAGGGTGCCATACAGGAAGTCGTGCACCGAGCGCCCCTCGCGGAAACGCACTTCGTGCTTGGTCGGGTGCACGTTGACGTCGACGCCGTTGGGCTCCAGCTCCAGGAACAGCACGAAGGTCGGGTGCCGACCATTGAACAGCACGTCGCGGTAGGCCTGGCGCACGGCGTGGGCGACCAGCTTGTCGCGCACCGCACGGCCGTTGACGAAGAAGTACTGCAGGTCTGCCTGGCTGCGCGAGAAGGTCGGCAGGCCGACCCAGCCCCACAGGCGCAGGCCATTGCGCTCCACGTCGATCGGCAGCGCCTGCTCCATGAAGCCCGGGCCGCAGATGGCGCCCACCCGCCGCGCACGGGCGGTTTCATCGTGGGCCTCGTGCAGGCTGAGGATGCTCTTGCCGTTGTGGCGCAGGTGGAAGCCGACATCGAAGCGCGCCAACGCCAGGCGCCGTATCACTTCCTGCAGGTGATCGAATTCGGTTTTCTCGGCCTTGAGGAACTTGCGCCGGGCCGGGGTATTGAAGAACAGGTCGCGCACTTCCACCGAAGTACCCACCGGGTGCGCCGCCGGCTGCACCCGCGGGGTCATGTCGCGGCCTTCGGTTTCCACCTGCCAGGCCTCGGTAGCGCTGGCGGTACGCGAGGTCAGGGTCAGGCGCGCCACCGAGCTGATCGAGGCCAGGGCCTCACCACGGAAGCCCAGGCTCAATACCCCTTCCAGGTCTTCCAGCTCGCGGATCTTGCTGGTGGCGTGACGGGCCAGGGCCAGCGGCAGGTCGTCGGCAGAAATGCCGCTGCCATCGTCACGCACCCGCAGCAGCTTGACGCCGCCCTGCTCCACTTCCACGTCGATACGCCGGGCGCCGGAGTCCAGGCTGTTCTCCAGCAACTCCTTGGCGACAGAGGCCGGCCGCTCGACAACCTCGCCGGCGGCAATCTGGTTGGCCAGCCGCGGGCTGAGCAGCTGGATGCGCGAACCGCCACTCATTGCGAGGCCAACGTGGTAGCGGGGATATCGAGGCGCTGGCCGACCTTCAGCTCATCGGTCTTGAGGCTGTTGGTGCTGCGCAGGCTGGTCACGCTGACCTGATAGCGCACGGCAAGCATCGCCAGGGTCTCGCCAGGGCGTACCGTGTGCTCACGCGGGCCAGCGGCGATCTTGCCGGTGTCGCGCAGCCAGGCGATGTAGGTGCCAGGCGGCGGGTTCTGCTGGAAGTACTGGCGCACACCGGTGTGGATCGAACGGGCCAGGGCCTGCTGATGGCTGGCGGTGGCCAGCTTGGCGGCTTCGTTGTTGTTCGAGATGAACCCGGTTTCAACGAGGATCGACGGAATATCCGGCGACTTCAGCACCATGAAGCCGGCTTGTTCCACCCGCTGCTTGTGCAGCGAGGTAATGCGGCCCATGTTGCCCAGCACCTTCTGCCCGACATTGAGGCTGGAGCTGAGCGTGGCGGTCATCGACAGGTCGAGCAGCACGCCGGCCAGCATGCGGTCCTTGTCGTCGAGGCTGACGTTACCGGCACCACCGATCAGGTCGGAACGGTTTTCCGTGTCGGCCAGCCAGCGCGCGGTCTCGGAGGTAGCGCCGCGGTCGGACAGGGCGAACACCGAGGCGCCAAAGGCGGCGCGGGACGGCGCGGCGTCGGCGTGGATCGAGATGAACAGGTCGGCGCCCTTCTTGCGGGCGATTTCCGTGCGCTTGCGCAGTGGGATGAAATAGTCGCCGGTACGGGTCAGCTCGGCCCGGAAGCCTTTTTCGCTGTTGATCTGGCGCTGCAGTTCCTTGGCGATCTGCAGCACGATGTCTTTTTCATGCTGACCACGCGAGCCGGATGCACCCGGGTCTTCGCCGCCGTGGCCGGCGTCGATGGCAACCACGATGTCACGCTTGCCGCTGGGTACCGGCGGCAGCTTGATGGCAGGCTGGGCCGGGGTCACCGGCACTGCCGGCGTGGTTGCAGGCGTTGGTACCGGGGCCGGTGCCGGAGGCGGCGCGCTGGCCGCGATGGCGTCGGCTTCCTGGTCGTACAGGTCGACTACCAGGCGGTTGCCGTACTGGGCGTTGGGCGCCAGGGTGAAGCTTTTTGGGGTGACCGACTTTTTCAGGTCGACCACTACGCGCAGGTCGGTCGGGGTGCGCTGAGCCGAACGCACGCTGCTGATCGGCGTATTGGAGGTAGCCACGTTCAGTGGCGCGGCCAAGGTCGCGCCATTGATGTCGATAACCAGGCGATCAGGTGCGCTCAGGGTGAAGACGCTGTGCTGCACGGGGCCAGACAGGTCGAAGACCAGCCGCGTGTTGTCTGGCGCGCGCCACAGGCGCACGCTCTTGACTTGAGTGACGGCCAGAGCCTCAACGGTCACCGTTGTCAGCAGCAGCCCAACGATGGCGACCAGTGCGCGTATGCGCATACCTACCCCACTTACTGTTTATAGTGTTCGGCCAGTGCCACGCACCAAGCCTCGCCGCGAGCCCCCTGCGGCGAAAGGTTCAGCGAGCGTCCACTCGCTTGGGGGCTTATGGTAATGGTCAGGTCAGGCTTTGGCAAAACGCCCGCACCCTTTTGTGGCCACTCGAACAGGCACAGCGGGTCGCCCTCGAAATAGTCACGAATGCCCATGAACTCCAGCTCTTCCGGATCGACCAGGCGATACAGGTCGAAATGGAACGCCCGCACCTCACCGATCTCGTAAGGTTCGACCACGGTGAAGGTCGGGCTTTTCACTGCACCAGTATGGCCCAGGCCACGAATCAGGCCACGCGACAGCGTGGTTTTGCCAGCGCCCAGGTCACCTTCCAGAAAAATCACGCCGTGACCGCCGGTCACCTCGGCCAGTTGTGCGCCGAATTTGACCGTGGCCGCTTCATCGGCCAGAAACAGGTTTAAGCCAGACACGCAGAATGCTCCTCCAACAACTCACGAATGACCGGCGCCAGATCGCTGGCAGCCAGGCCTCTACCTTTAACGCCCAGACGCTCGCCGGCACAGGCGTGCAGCCATACCCCCAGCCCCGCGGCATGCCAGGCATCCAGGCCCTGGGCCAGCAGCGCCGCCAGCACGCCGGTCAGCACATCGCCCAGGCCGGCACCGGCCATGGCCGGGTGGCCACGTTCGCACAGCAGCAGCTGCCCGGCCGGGTCGGCTACCAGAGTGCCAGCCCCCTTGAGCACGCAGACGCTGTTGTAACGGCGCGCCAACTTGCGTGCGGCACCCGCGCGGTCCGCCTGCACCGCCTCGGTGGAAATGCCCAGCAGCCGCGCCGCCTCCCCCGGGTGCGGGGTAAGGATGCTGCCACTGGGCAGGGCCAGCGGGGTGCGCGCCAGCAAATTCAGGGCATCTGCGTCCCACACCTGTGGGCGCTCGGCATTGGCCACCGCCGACAGCAGGCTGCGACCCCAGGCTGCCTGGCCCAGGCCAGGGCCGACCACCAGCACCGAAGCGCGCTCCAGAACGCCCATCAGCTGGTTGGCCGAAGTGGCGCCCAGGCACATGACCTCGGGCAGGCGCGCCAGGCTGGCAGTCACGTGTTCGGGCCGGGTCGCCACACTGACCAGCCCCGCGCCACAGCGCAGGGCAGCTTCGGCGCTGAGCAATACAGCGCCACCGGTACCGAGGTCGCCACCGACCACCAGCACATGGCCGAAGTCGCCTTTATGGGCATGCGCATGCCGTGCCGGCAGGTGCGCGACAGTCACGCTGCTGAGCAATTGAGGGGTATGGCTGGGGTGTTTGGTCTGCGGCATGGGGTCAAAGGCTCCAATGTCTGGCAGAATTATACGCACCTGAGCCCGTATTGCCTTGCCCATCCATGTCCGCCTGTACGCCTGACCTCGCCCAACTGGCCCAATCGATCAAGATTTGGGGCCAAGAACTCGGTTTTGCCCATGTTGGCATCGCCGGGGTCGACCTTGGCGAACACGAACACCACCTGCAGCGCTGGCTCGACGCCGGCTACCAGGGCGAGATGGATTACCTGGGCGCCCACGGCAGCAAACGCGCGCACCCAGAGCAACTGATCCCCGGTACTGTACGCGTGGTATCGCTGCGCATGGACTACCTGCCCGGCGACACGCAGATGGCGCAGCGCCTGGCACAGCCGGAAAAAGCCTACGTATCGCGCTACGCCCTGGGCCGGGACTACCACAAGCTGGTGCGCAAGCGCGTGCAGTTCCTGGCCGATCGCATTCAGGAAGCCATCGGCCCGTTCGGCTACCGCGCCTTCGTCGACAGCGCTCCGGTGCTGGAAAAGGCCCTGGCCGAGCAGGCCGGGCTGGGCTGGATCGGCAAGAACACCCTGCTGCTCAACCGCAAGGCGGGCAGCTACTTCTTCCTCGCCGAGCTGTTCGTCGACCTGCCGCTGCCGGTGGACGAAGCCACCACCAGCGAACACTGCGGGCGCTGCCAGGCCTGCCTGGACATCTGCCCGACCCAGGCCTTCGTCGGGCCGTATGTGCTGGATGCACGGCGCTGCATCTCCTACCTGACCATCGAATTGCGGGGGCCGATCCCCGTCGAGTTGCGCTCGAAGATGGGCAACCGGGTGTTCGGTTGCGATGACTGCCAGATCGTCTGCCCGTGGAACCGCTTTGCCAGGCATAGCCAGGAACAGGACTTCCAGCCACGGCACGAGCTGGAGAATGCCGAGCTGGCGGAGATGTTCCTGTGGGATGAAAAGACCTTCCTGCACAAGACCGAAGGCGGGCCATTGCGCCGGGCCGGGTATGAGCGCTGGTTGCGCAACCTGGCGGTGGGGCTTGGCAATGCGCCATCGACGATCCCGGTGATCGAAGCGCTGAAGGCGCGGCGCGAGGATGCCTCGGAGCTGGTGAGGGAGCATGTGGAGTGGGCGCTGGCGCAGCACGGCGTTCAATAGCGACCCAGCCCCAGAGCTTGCGCCACCCTTGTGGGAGCGGGCGTGCCCGCGAATCAGACAACGCGGTGGATGGCACCGGCTCTGCCGGTGTTCGCGGGCACGCCCGCTCCCACAGGGGCCAGGTTGTGCCGGAACTGCGTTACTGCTGGTCGTTGTAGTGGAACTTGGGCATTTCCCAATGGAACCGAATCGCCAGCAACCGCACCAGGAACCCGCCAAACAAGGTCAGCAGCATCGCCTGCTCCGCCGGCACCTTGAAATACACGCAGCCCAGATAGAACCACGCCGCGGCAAACGACACGCTGGCGTACAGCTCGCGGCGGAATACCAGGGGAATGTCGTTGCAGAAGATATCCCGCAAGATCCCGCCAAATACCCCGGTGATCACCCCGCTGATCGACGCCACGAGCATGCCCTGCCCCATCTCCAGTGCGGTCATGCAGCCAATCAGGGTAAAGGCCACCAGCCCCAGGGCATCGAGCACCAGGAACAGCGAGCGCA
>RCUT01000358.1_pt1 | contig 24689 bp, 17 predicted proteins | sample 2166171 | NCBI WGS metagenome assembly RCUT01 (sample SAMN09932757, study PRJNA488358) | compost metagenome | isolation source: compost soil in 4-hydroxybenzoic | place: Germany: Experimental Botanical Garden
GTTCAGCCTTTATTTGCTGGCACTCGTCGCATGTTATAAAAAAAATAAAGCACCTACAGATGCAGCAATAAATGCAATGAACCTTAAGCGAGGTAAAATACCAATTTGCGGTCCGGCCGATAAGCAATTTGGGGCTGTAGGTTTTATAACATCCTGTTCTGATAAAACACAAGTCGAGTTTGATCTTGCGATGGCGCTCCTTCATTCTTTTGAATACGATGAAGCCGAGAAGGCCTTTGCAAAAGTTATCGATAAAACACCCGATTGTGCTATGGCCTATTGGGGAGTCGCTATGAGTAATTATCATCCGCTGTGGGCTCCTCCTTCCGAAACCGAACTACAGAAAGGTGCCAAAGCTGTTGTTATTGCACAATCAATTCAACAAAAATCGGAAAGAGAAGCCGATTATATTAATGCCATCGCTATGTTCTATAAGGATTGGGATAAAGCAGATCATCGTACGCGTGCCATCCGTTATGAAAAAGCAATGGAAAAGCTCTATAAAGAATTTCCGGAAGATAAAGAGGCAGCCTTATTTTATGCATTAGCGCTAACGGCAGCAGCCGATCCTGCTGATAAATCATTCAAAAATCAAAAACAAGCGGGAGCACTTTTAAATGCACTTTATGCAAATGAACCCAATCATCCTGGTGTGGTACATTACATTATCCACGCTTTTGATTCACCTGAATTGGCTGAACTTGCATTGCCTGCAGCTCGAAAATATGCAGCTATTGCGCCTTCCTCGGCACATGCCCTACACATGCCTTCGCATATTTTTACCCGGTTAGGACTTTGGGATGAAAGCATCCGTTCCAATCTTGCATCTGTTTCTTCTGCTCAATGTTATGCAGAGCAAACCGGAATAAAAGGACATTGGGATGAGGAGCTTCACGGACTTGATTATCTCGTGTATGCTTACCTTCAGAAAGGGCAAAATGAACTGGCAATGAAACAATGGAATTACCTTAAAACAATGAATGAAGTTCATCCGGTTAATTTTAAGGTGGCATATGCATTTGCTTCCATTCCATCGCGTTATTTATTGGAAAACAAAATGTGGGTAGAAGCGGCCAGCCTCAAAACACTTCATCCTAATCTTCATTGGGACGAATACCCGTGGCAAAAAGCAATTGTTCACTTTACCCGGGTGCTTGGTTCCGTTCATACGGACAATTTTACTACTGCCGAAACGGAGTTGAAAAACCTGAGAAATTGTTATGATACGCTGGTGGCTCAAAAAGATGCATACAAGGCAAATGAAGTGCTGATACAGGTAAAAACTGCAGAAGCATGGCTGTTATTTAAACAGTCAAAATTACCCGAAGCTTTAGCACAGATGTACACAGCCGCCGATATGGAAGATGGCACGGAAAAACACCCGGTTACTCCCGGAGAAGTGTTGCCGGCTCGAGAATTACTGGGGGATATGTTGTTACAAATGAATAAACCGCAAGAAGCTTTAAAAGCTTATGAAGCCGATTTAAAAAGACATCATAACAGATTTAATGGTTTGTACGGAGCAGGACTAGCAGCCGAAAAATCAAATAATCCAGAAAAAGCAAAATATTATTATCAGCAATTGACCAACATTGCTAATGCTACTGATTCGAAAAGACCGGAACTGGAAGGTGCCAAATTGTATTTAAATAGGATGGATGTTGCGGGTCTTTAGCTCTTTTATTTATTGTTCAGGAAATTATGCTTTCTGCTTGAGTGCTAAATTTGGGCGAAATATCACTTTATTAGGCCCAATACTTCATTACTTTTTATTAGAGGATTCCTCTTTATTGGCAAGTTGATCATTAATTTTTTGCCTTACTACTTCCCATTCATCGTCTAAAATGCTGTAATAGGCTGCATTTCTTGAATCACCATTTGATTTAATCCTGTCTTTCCTTAGAATACCTTCAAATTGTCCGCCAATTTTTTCAATAGCTTTTCGCGAGCGTAAATTAGTGGCATCCGTTTTCAACTGCACTCGTCTTGTTTTCAGCACTTCAAAACAATGGGTCAGTAATAATAATTTACATTCTAAATTTATAGTCGTTCCCCAATACCTAGTTATTAACCAAGTCCAGCCAATTTCTAGTTTCTTATCAAGGGGAAAGATTTCAAAGAATCTGGTCGATCCGATAAACTCACCTGTCTCTTTATGATAAATTATAAAAGGATATTGCCTGCCCTTGTCTCTTTCTGTTAATGAAAAAGAATAGGCAGCTTCAAAAATGTCCTTCTGAGAGCAGTCTGTAGGGATCAGTTCCCATAGTTTTTTATCCGAAGCCGCGGTAAATAACTTTTCAAAGTGTTCTTTTTCTAATGGAATTAAGTCAACGGTATTTCCTTTTAATATGGTTGGATGATTTATCCATTGTTCGTTCATAGTTGTGCAGTTTATTTAGGGTTTATCGCTAACACTAAAATATTGGCAATTGTTTGTTATTCAAAATGCTCATCTTTTTTATTAAGCATAAAAGAACATAACACCTCAAACGGGAGTTTTACTCAAAGGAAAATATTATTATAATTCTGAAAAAATGAGTAATTTATAATAGAAACATTTATCGGAAAATGTTGTAACACTTTATCCTTAGCAATTCGTAGCTGAATGTTTATCCAAGTTCTCATCAGTCTTGCAATAATTGCAGCAACTATTTTTATTCATGGGGTAGGCACCTCATTGTGGTTGAGTTATTTCTTGCGAAAGTATAATACGCAGAATCAGACGATCAGGTTTGCTAAATTCATGAGAATACTCTCGCTTACCGCAATCATTCTGATGCTGTTACACTATATGGAGATTGCACTATGGGCAGCGGTTTATTTTGTAATACCGGAGCTTTCTCAATTGGGTACATGGGAAGAGGCGATCTATTTTTCGATGATTACTTACACAACTGTAGGGTATGGAGATATAACACTTCCTGCCATTTGGAGGGTTATGAGTGGTTTTGAAGCGATGAATGGAATACTTTTGTTTGGTTGGTCGACAGCAATGTTTTATGCAGTAGCACAGCGAATGATGATAATAAATAAAACAAGAAATACTAACGATCAGGATTAAAAATGGCGAGTACTAAAAGTTAATTCAAATTTATCAGGGTTGATAATCTGATATGAAACAAAAAGAGCTTCTACCGATCGTTGAAGCTCTTTTTGTAGTAACAGTTTTGCTCTATAGGATTAAGCTAAACAAATTTCCGGATGTTCATCATATAACCTAAATGAAGGCCTTCGTGATAATTGTTGAACTCAAAAGCGTCTTTTAATGTGGTTAAATGAAATCCAGTACCTGTAAGTCGCTCATTAAATGTGACAAATTTAGCATTGGCAAAGTCCGTTTCTGTTTTTTCAATTAGCGAAATTAGGAGTTCTTTCAATTCCTTTACTTCACTTTCGGTGGTCTGTCCGGTAGGTTTTGTTCCCGATTTATAAAGGTTAATTAATTCATCAGAAATGTATCCCTCCAAACCTGATAATTTATAGATCAACGATTGCTGGGCAACTATTACATGGCCAATATTCCAAATCAGATTATTATTAAATCCTTCCGGAATTTTATTTAGCTGATCAAGGGTGTATTTCTCAAAAAAATCCAAATACAGGTTTCTGCTTGTTTTCCAAATTTTGAAGGTGGAATTCATGTTGTGTGTTTCTTTTTTTATGTGTGGTAATGTACAAAGTCATTCTTTCGGGCATGAAAGAAATGCGCTTAATTGCTAGTGAGACTAAAGTAAGGCAATTGCATTTAAGAATCAAGTTAGCGCTAATTACTACATCATCACCTCACATATACTTATCGTTCAACTACCAATTATTCAATGATCATCCAATTTACTAATAATTCATTTTTTGCTATTTAAAGTCAGTTTTTCTGGGCTAATCTCCACTCAAAACGGCTGAAAAAGATGGCAAATGATGTACTGATGTAGAAGGGTTTTTTTTATGCATCAAACAAATCTTCATTCATATTAGCGGCTCAATCAAATTTTTTTCAACCAAATTATCGCAATTATGAGAAGATTATTTACCAACTTTTTAGCTGGAATATTCCTCTGTTTCATTTTTCTTAATACGGTAACTGCACAAAGTGTAGTTAAGGTAAAAGGGAGGGTAACTGACGAAATAGGTATTGGCTTACCTGCAGTAAGTGTTACTGTGAAGGGAACATCCCGGGGAACACAAACTACTGTTGACGGAGATTATTCAATTGAAGTAGAAGAAGGGAAAACACTTGTGTTTTCGTTTCTTGGTTTCCAAACTAAAGAGGTTACCATTAAGCAACAAACCGTTGTTAATATTCAATTGAACGAAGTTCAAACGGTCTTAAATCAAGTGGTGGTAGTGGGTTATGGTACCCAAAAGAAAAGGGATTTAACCGGGTCAATAACTTCAATAAAGGGATCGGAAATAGCCAAACAGCCCTTGACTAACCCTATATCCTCACTGCAAGGTAAAGTAGCCGGTTTAACCATCGTCAACAATGGTAGTGCCGGAGCCTCTCCAACGGTTCGTATCCGTGGAGTAAACAGTACAGGAAACTCGGACCCACTATATGTGGTAGACGGGGTATTTCAATCCAATATTGATTACCTGAACCCTGCTGATATTGAAACCATCGAAGTTTTACGTGACCCATCATCTATTGCCATCTTTGGATTACAGGGAGGTAACGGCGTTATTATTGTAACTACTAAAAGAGCTCCTAACGGCGAAACTCGTGTAACCTTTCATTCAACTGTGGGTATGCAGCGTCTTACCAATAAGATTGGCATTACTGATGCGGCAGGTTTTAAAAAGCTATACACAGCCCAATTGGTTAATTTGGGTGCAGCTCCTTTCGACTACACCAATTATAGCGCAGACACCAAATGGCAGGATATGATTTTCCAGGATGCGCTGATTAATACCAATAGCCTAAGTTTTTCAAATAATGGGGAAAAAACCACCACCTATTTAAATCTTGGTTATAGTACACAAAATGGTGTATTAAAATATAATAACTATCAGAAATACAATGTTCGTCTTAATGAGGAAATTAAACTCAATAGAAATCTAAAAATAGGGGGAGATATAACAGGGTTCTATTGGAATCAGAGCGCTCCGGCAGCTGATATCAACAATGCCTTATGGGCCGCTCCAATCGTGCCAGCTCAGGAAGATGAAAATACGTACTACAGTATGCCATCTTTCCAAAGGGCCCAGGTAGGAAATCCTCTGGCTCGCTTAAACGGTGGAACTGATAATAACATAAATAATGGGTATCGTGCTATAGGTAACTTGTTTGGAGAAATCAAGTTCCTGGAGAAATTCACGTGGAAATCTTCGGTAAATACCGATTTAGGCTTTAACAGTAGTCGGGGCTACAGTCCGTTGCCTTATCAGTATATAAACTTAGGGGAAAACTCCAATGCAACTACGACCACTTTTGATCAATCGGTAAGAACCGGTGTAAATCAAAGCAAGGCTGAATATAGAAAGTTTCAGCAAGACCATACTTTATCCTATAATACCACCCTTGATAATTCACATAAGCTAACAGCCTTGGCTGGTTTTTCAACACTTAACATCAGCCGAGATGACGTTTGGGGAAATCGTAGCGATACAACCTTAAGTGTTCCACGTGAACGCGATTTCTGGTACGTTGGTGCTGTTAATGCTGCCAATCCTGGAAGTTATGGTGGTGGTGGAGGAGTAGAAGCTTATATGTCATTATTAGGCAGAGTAAGTTACTCTTATAAAGATAAATACCTGGTTAACGTAAGTTACCGTAGAGATGGCGCGTCGAAGTTTGCTCCTGAGAACAGATGGGGTAATTTCGGTAGTTTGGGATTAGGCTGGGTTGCTTCGGAAGAGGGTTTCTTGAAGAAACTTAAAGGTATTGATTTCTTAAAGTTTCGGGCATCATGGGGTACTGTAGGTAATGCAATGAGTGCTCCTGCTTTTGCTTACCTTCCTGGTCTTACGAATGCAGGTGTAGGAGTGTTTGGTGATCATGTGTACACTTCGGTGGCTCCGTCTTATATTCCTGATCCTAACCTGCATTGGGAAAAGGTACGTGGTATTGATATAGGGGTGGATTTACGTACGTTAAGTAACAGGTTAAGTGCTGAGGTTACCTTATATGACCGGAAAACCAGTGATCTTTTAACTTATATTACATTACCCAACTCTACCCAGTCCTATTTTACTAACCTTGGAAGCATTGACAACAGAGGAGTGGAGATCAGCCTGTCATGGGAAGATAAAATCGGCAGTGATTTTACCTATAGCATTAACCCTAATTTTAGTTATAACAAAAACGAAGTGGAGTCAATTGGTAACGATATTAATTTCCAGTTGATTGGTAACGGAGGGATTAATTTAACTGAAACCGGAAGGTCTGTTGGTTATTTCTATGGATATAAACAGGTGGGTATTTACCAAACGGCTGCCGATCTGGCCAAAATGCCGCATATGCAAAATTCACAACCAGGTGACATTGCTTATGAAGATATTAATGGCGATGGGGTAATTACCAATAAAGACAGAACCTATTTAGGCACTCCATTCCCTACAATGAATTACGGTCTTAACCTCTCTTGTTCCTACAAGAACTTTGATGCCATGATTGAAGGGCAGGGAGTTGCAGGCAATAAAGTATATACGCAACGCCGTACTTCAACCTTTGCAGTACTGAATTACGAAAGCAACAGGTTAAATGCATGGAACGGTCCGGGCACCAGCAATGTTGAGCCTATCCTGGATAATACCAGGGCTAATAATTACCTGCCGAGCACTTATTATTTAGAATCCGGTGATTATTTACGCTTGCGCACCCTGCAGATAGGTTACACGCTGGGCCCTGAAAAATTAAGCAGAATAGGACTTCAAAGATTGAGAGTATTTGTAAGTGGCCAGAATATAAAAACCTGGAGTAAAACCACAGGTTACACACCTGAAGCACCAATTAGTGATGTGTTAGGTGGAGGTGCCGATAATGGTACCTATCCTTTACCGGCAATCTACTCTTTGGGTGTTAATGTGACTTTTTAATTTATTGATCAATTATTATAAAATGAACTTATTCAACAAAACATATAAAAGAAACAGTGCAGTTTTTTTGATGGTTGCTTCTGTTTCTTTACTGGGAGCTTGTTCAAGCGATTTTTTAGATCGCGTTCCCCAAGGAAGTTATACCTCAGGAAATTTCCCTTATCCTAATGGCGGAGGCCCGTATGATCAGTATATAAACTCAGCTTATGGTAGCTTAAGAGAATGGAATATTTCCGTGTTTCCGTTTATGGCGGCTGTTAGCGTAAGAAGTGATGATGCAGATAAAGGAAGCACGCCGGCCGACGGTCCGTCTGTATTGCAAATGGACAATTTTACCATATTGCCGAGTAATGATTTGGCGAACGGTTTATGGGTTGGTCATTACAATGTGATCAATAACTGCAACATTGTATTAAATCAGATTTCAACTGATGAAAATAAGGAAGTAGCTTCGGCTGTAAAGCTTCAGGCTGAAGCAGAGGCAAGGTTTCTACGAGGGTACGCTTATTTTATGATGGTGCGTCTATTCGGAAGAGTGCCTATTATCGATAAGGTTTCATCGGGTGGGTCAGCTAATAATATTCAGCAAAGTGAACCTGCGGCTATATATGCACTCATTGAAAGTGATTTGCAGTTTGCAGCAGCCAATTTGCCATTTAGCTGGGATGCTAAATTTATTGGTCGTGCTACTCGGGGAGCTGCCAATGGTTTGTTAGCCAAAGTGTATTTAACCCAGAAAAAATGGGCTCCGGCGATGAATACTGCCGAAATAGTGATCAACTCCAACCAATATGATCTGTCTACACCCTATGACAAGATCTTTAGCGAGAGCGGTGAGAATAGCCGGGAGTCTGTTTTTGAGATTCAGGCAACCGCCAACCCGACCAATCCGACTATCTATGGTGTGCAATACGCCAATGTGCAAGGAGTAAGGGGGACAGGTTCGTGGGATTTAGGCTGGGGCTTTAATGTGCCAAGCACAAATTTGGAAGCTGCTTATGAAGCAAATGACCCTCGCAAAGAAAGGACTATTTTATATTCGGGGGGGACCTCAGTTTATGGGGAACAAGTACCTTCTGGTCTTCCGAATCCTCGCTATAACCATAAAGTATATTCTAATCCGTCTATTAGAGCCGCTATTGGAAATCGGTTTGGCTGGTGGATGAATGTACGTGTTTTACGTTTTGCCGATGTAGTATTAATGTATGCTGAGGCAGCTAATGAACTAGGAAAAACCACAGAAGCACTGGAGAAATTAGAGATGGTTCGTGCCAGGGCCAGAAACGGTAATAATGGCATTTTACCACAAGTTACCACTACCGATCAGATGGAGTTGCGAACAGCCATTCGTCAGGAAAGAAGAGTTGAGCTGGGTATGGAACACGATCGTTTCTTTGATTTGGTACGCTGGGGCATTGCTGCTTCAACGCTTCAGGCTGCTGGTAAAAACTTTAACAACAATCGCGACAATCTTTTACCAATACCACAAACACAGATCGATATTAGTAAGGGTGTACTTACCCAAAATCCTGGTTATTAATTATAGTTATATAGTAAAGGAAAATGAAATTATCACAATTATATACAAACAGATGGATGCTATGTTTAGCATTGGCTGCAACAACTTTGTCATCATGTAAAAAAGATGATAATCCTAATGGATTACCTGAGGTTTCACCGGAGGATTATGTAGGTAAGGTTGATGGATATGGCAGCTCCGATGAGGTGTATGAGAAAAACCTGGTGGCTTACTGGAGCTTTGATGATACAAAAAATGAAAAAATAAGTGGTATTGCACCAACCTCCTCTGCCAATGATGCACTTGTTCCTAACGGTGTAAGAGGAAAAGCCTTGAGTCTTAATGCTGGTTGGATATATTATGGCTCCCAGTTTGCAAATTTTAAAACGGAAGCATTAAAAAGCTTTACCGTAAGTGCATGGGTACAGGTGTTGAACAATGGCTCAAAAAAAACCTTACCATTTACCATATCAAGACCGGGTATTTATCAGGGTAATGTAAACCTTGTTCTTGAAACTAACTCCAAACCGGCAACTGATTTGGATAATTTAATAGTTAAGGCAGTTTATACTGATTTGAATGGTAATACGCAAGATAACCTTAATGCTCCTTGGCTGAGTTCGTATAAATCACCAAAACTGGGAGCTGACAAATGGACACATTTGGTGATCACCTATGATGCCGCCGCCAATAATATCCAAATTTGGGCTGATGGAGTTAAAATAGGTACTACTGATTATCAAAACAGGGGAACTAACTATTTTAAATCATGGGAACAAAATGAAGTAATTATAGGTTCCAATTACAACAGTATACCAGGCAAAGAGGTAAATGCAAATACTGAATTTGCCCCAATGACTGGTAAAATTGATGAAATAAGAGTCTATAATGCAGTGGTAGATGATGCTCATATCAAAACCCTCTTTAACTTGGGTGTTGCTAATAAATAATACCCCTAAACCAAACACACAGTTGCTGTTTTACGGCAACTGTGTGTAATTTATTTTAATTGATGTGAAAATGATTGCCGTAGTAATCGTTGTGTATATTTTATAATTATTGTCCTTAAGAAAGGGTTATTAATGGTGTTACATCTCACGAATGAAAATCAATTGTTTTTCAAGCTGATCAATAAGAAAATAATTTGTTGTTTCTGCACGTTTGGGATTGGCCTGCTAAAGGTACTCTTTCTGTGCCGGGATTACAGCGCGTGCCCTTGAAAGCCTAACAGTTGGCTGATAAAAATATAAAATCGTTAAGTATAGTACAGTAGGATAAGCAGTTGAGTATACAATGGCCATTTCAGGAGCATGATAAATTCAGTACCAATAGTAGATTGTTAGAAACGAAAAAAAAAATATAACGATTTGAAAGAAGGAGGATTTATTCCTGCTACTTAGATGAGGGATGTTATAAAGTTAAAAAATGGATTAAAAAAATCAGGATTCGACATCCTGTAATCACATCTTTTCAACAAAAAGTATTTAATAAAAACATGAAAAAGGTTTTAGTGCTCGTATTGAGCATTAATGGAACCCTTTGCCTATAAGTTAGCTTAAGCAGTGCAAAATCAGTTTCAGCAGGTTGCTGTATTAAATAAGAATTAGACTCTCAATAATGAGGTAATAGATACTGAACATTAATTAAAAACATTATATGAAAAAAGCTTTAGGATTACTGGTTGGGTTGAGTTGCCTTGCATCGGTTTCGGTAGCTCAACAAAAAAAGATGCAGCATACATCTGGGGAGATGGATGCTTTTGTAAATGACCTAATGTCGAAAATGACATTGGAAGAAAAAATTGGACAGCTTAATCTGGTAACACCAGGTGGCGGTATTTTAACAGGCGCTGTTGTTAGCCAGAGTGTTGAGAAGAAGATTATGAATGGGAGTGTAGGCGGCATGTTTGGCATTATTGGTCCCGAGAAAATCCGGAAAGCCCAGGAGTTAGCGGTGAATAAATCGCGCTTAAAAATTCCAATGATTTTTGGTTCTGATGTTATCCATGGACACAAAACTACGTTTCCGATTCCTTTGGGGTTGGCAGCTTCCTGGAATATTGAATTGATTGAAAAAAGTGCACAGATTGCAGCTAAGGAGGCCACTGCAGATGGCTTAAACTGGGTTTTTTCACCAATGGTGGATGTTGCCAGAGATCCTCGCTGGGGGCGTATTGCCGAAGGTTCGGGGGAGGATCCTTACCTGGGTTCATTGATTGCAAAGGCCATGGTAAAGGGGTATCAAGGTGATAATACCTACTCATCGGCTACAAATTTGATGGCTTGTGTTAAGCATTTTGCATTGTATGGTGCAGCAGAAGCAGGTAGAGATTACAATAGTGTTGATATGAGCCGCCAAAAAATGTATGAGTTCTATTTGCCTCCATACAAAGCGGCAGTTGAAGCAGGGGTAGGTAGCGTAATGTCGTCATTTAATGAGGTTGAAGGTGTTCCGGCAACCGGAAACCAATGGTTGTTAACCGATCTTTTGCGTAAACAATGGGGGTTTAACGGTATGGTAGTTTCCGATTATACGTCTGTAAATGAAATGATGGAGCATGGTATGGGAAATTTGCAGGAGGTGTCGGCCTTGGCCATAAAAGCAGGTTTAGATATGGATATGGTTGGTGAAGGGTATTTATCTACTTTGCAAAAATCATTACAGGAAGGTAAAGTATCGGAGACCGATATCAACTTGGCTTGTCGTCGGATTTTGGAAGCCAAGTATAAATTAGGTTTATTTTCTGATCCGTATAAATTCATTAACGAAAAACGGGCAGCCACAGAAATTTTAACTACACAATCGCTCAGTTTTTCTCGTGAGGCTGCTACACGTTCTTTTGTATTATTGAAAAATGAAAAACAGGTTTTGCCGCTGAAAAAAACAGGAACTATCGCATTGATTGGCCCTTTAGCTGATAGTAAGCGCAATATGCTAGGCACCTGGGCTGTATCCGGAAACTGGAAAACATCGGTTTCTGTAAAGGAGGGATTGATGAATGCAGTAGGTACTCATGCAAAGGTTTTGTATGCAAAGGGGGCAAACATTAGTGATGACAGTGCTTTTGCTCGTCGGGTTAATACCTTTGGCGTTGAGATAGATATTGATAAACGCTCATCAAAAGAGTTGCTGGATGAAGCATTATCCATCGCACAACAGTCTGATGTTATTATTGTAGCTGTTGGAGAAGCTGCAGATATGAGTGGTGAAGCTGCCAGCCGAACCGATATAAATATTCCTGAAAGTCAAAAAGAACTGTTAAAAGCACTCGTACAAACAGGAAAGCCGGTGGTGATGGTGTTGTTTAACGGTCGTCCTTTAACATTATCATGGGAAAATGAACATTTGAACGCCATTTTGGATGTATGGGCACCCGGACATCAGGCTGGAAATGCAATTGCTGATGTGTTGTTTGGAGACTATAATCCGTCTGGCAAAATAACGGTAACGTTTCCTAAAAATGTCGGACAAGTTCCGATGTATTACAATCATAAAAATACCGGACGCCCGTATGACGACCGCAATCGTTTTACGTCAAAGTATTTGGATATGCCCGATAATGCACCAATGTATCCTTTTGGATATGGTTTAAGTTACACCACCTTTCAGTACGGTGATGTAACAATTGATCAAGACACCATAAAGCCCGGTGAAACAATAACAGCGAAAGTAACTATTACAAATACAGGAAATTATGATGGTGTTGAAACGGTCCAATTGTATATTCAGGATGTTATTGCCTCGGTAGCTCCTCCGGTAAAAACTCTTAAGGGTTTTAAACAGATCAGTTTGAAGAAGGGAGAAAGTAAAGTGGTTGAGTTCGTGATTTCAGAGGAAGATCTGCGGTTCTATAATGCCAATCTGGAGCATGTTTCGGAAGCAGGCGATTTTAATTTGTTTATAGGACCTAATTCAAGAGATGCGAAAAGATTAGGATTCACCTTGATCAAGCAAAGTCAATTGAATCCATAGTGGAAATATTTAATTAGAGGTTAAAGAAGAGTTTGTACAGCTAGTATAAGCTCTTCTTTTATGCTAATAAGCAATTGCAAATGCTGTTTTGAGAATTTAGTCGGCAGTGATTAATTTTAAGCACTTTTCTATAATCTCAACAGCTTCAGTCAATTCTTTTTCGTTTAATGAAGCAAATCCGAATCGCAAAGCATTTTGTTTTTCATTAATATTAGAAATCAGTAGACGGTCCCTTCGTGTTAATTCGTAAAGTTTGGTAACCTCACTATTTTTATTGAGTTTCAGCCAAATTGCCATTCCTCCTGGTGGCAGGGTGTAGGTAATGTAGTCGCTTAGTTTTTCCTTTAATAAATGGTCTAAAAAATCTCTGCGTTGGTGATAAATTTTTCGCGCTTTTTTTAGATGCCGTTTTAGTTCCCCATCTTTAATTAATGCCGCCAATGCATCTTGCATATAGCTGTCTCCGCCAACATCAACCGTCTTTCTAAACAGTGTGGCTTGTTCAATAAAATTGGCAGGAGCCACCATAAAACCAATTCGTACAGAGGGGTCTAATACTTTTGAAAACGAGCCCACATAAATAACATTCCCATGGTGATTGCCGCTTGCTAAAGGCAGGTAAGGTGATGAGGCATAGTGATAATCGTAATCGTAATCATCTTCAATAATGGCAAATGAAAACTGCTTAGAGAGTTCCAGTAATTTTATTCTTCTTTCCGAACTCAAAGTAACGGTGGTAGGATAATGATGATGGGGAATGATATATATTAAACCGATTTTCTTCTGGGTGCAAATGGCCTCCACTTCGTCCATATTCAATCCGTTTTCATCCACACTCACCTCTATTAGGTTAACTCCCAATTGCTCAAAAATCTTATTGGCCATTGTGTAGTTCGGTTTGCCAACAAGTACGGTGGTTTTGGGATCAGATAGAAGATGAGCAGCTACATAAATACTCATTTGTGCACCATGGGTAATCAATAAATTATCAACTGAAATAGTTAATCCCCTGGTTTCTGACAAGTATCTGACCAATTCTTGCCGCAAGTTGATCGTACCTTGACTAGCTTCTTGTTCTGCCTTGTTGGAGGTGTGTTTACGGGATGTAAGTGTACGGTAGGTTTTTAGCAATGAATCAATGGGTGAAATCCTGATATCTGGTCGGCCATCATCAATAACGAGTTGAGGAATAGGATGATCATGCTCTTTTTTTACAATGTTTTCTACTGTTTTAAAACGAATGGGAAATGGGTTGTTATAGCTCGGTGGAGGAGTGTTTTTATTCCATTTTTTTGGCTTTAGATGCGGAATGTTCTCAGCTACAAAGGCATGTTTTTGAGGGATGATGGTAATCCAGTCTTGTGAATTTAGTTCTTCATAGGCAGCAATTACCGTTTTCCGGTGTACACCTAATAGTTTCGATAACTCACGTGTTCCTGGTAAAATTGTTCCGGGTTTTAAGACTCCATTACTGATTGCATTGATGATTGCAATAGTAATTTGCCTGTAAATCGGAGTGTTGTTGGCTTTATTAATGGAAATAAGTGTGTCAAACGGAAACATACTGGACTACTAGTTAAGTTTAAACTGGGTGGTAAAGGTAGTCCTTATTCAAATTAGTTTTGCTGTCATTAAAAAATTAGTTAAACAATGGATTACAAAATCAAAAAAGCGAGCTTGTTGGATCTGAATGAAACCGCCGAACTATTCAACCTTTATCGAATTTTCTATCGCCAGGAATCGGATGTAAAGCGGGGAAAAGCATTTTTGAAGGACAGGTTTCAGAACAATGAGTCGGATATTTTTCTGGCAATAGTTGATGGAAAAGCGGTTGGGTTTGTTCAATTGTACAAATTATTTCACTACACCAAACTACAGAAACAATGGCTACTCAGTGATTTGTTTGTGCACCCTGATTACAGAGGCAATGGACTTTCAGTTGCTTTAATTGATCGTAGCAAACAATGGTGCGAAGAAACTGATGCCTGTGGATTAATGTTGGAAACTGAGAAAACGAATGATGTGGGTAATCAATTATATCCGCGCTGCGGTTTTGAATACGATGGTTTACACAATTATTACCATTGGTGGAAAAAATAATAGGTACCTGTCTAATCAACAGCAAGAATGAAAGAAGCAATAGTAGCCAATCTGGAATTGGTTCACCTCCGAATTAAAAATGCATGTAAGCAAGCTGGAAGGGATACAAATGATGTACAGCTGCTATTGGCAACCAAAACGGTTCCTGCGGAAAAAATAAGAATTGCCATTGAAGCAGGTGAAAAACTCATTGGCGAAAATAAAGTTCAGGAATTCAGCGCCAAAGATGAGGGCTTGACAGGATTGAATATCGAGCGGCATTTTATTGGGCATTTGCAGACAAATAAAATAAAAGAGGTATTGAAATTTGCATCCTGTATTCAATCGTTGGATAGGCTGAAGGTAGCTCAGGAATTGGATAGACGTCTGCAGGTTGAGGGGAGAAGTACAGAGGTGTTTGTGCAGGTCAATACTTCTTACGAGCAAAGTAAATTTGGAATCCTGCCTGATGAGGCTGTTGCTTTTATTCGGACAATCAAGAACTATGATACCTTAACTATCCGGGGACTAATGACTATTGGATTGCTAGATGTAGAAAAGGAAAGAATGCGCCCTTCGCTAATTTTATTGCGGGAAACAAGGGATAAGATTCTCCACGAAGGTATAGAAGGAATAGAAAATCTAAAACTTTCCATGGGTATGTCACAAGATCTTGAAATGGCCATTACCGAAGGAACTAACCTTGTTCGCGTTGGAACTGCTATCTTTGGCAACCGATTTTTGGGAAAAGAGATTTGGAATGAAAATATAGCTGAGTAAAAGCACAGTCTTCCGGATCGATTAAAACAGGCTAGCATGGATATATACGAATTAACCATAACCGACAGAGAAAAAGTAGCACTGGATGATGTGTTTTTCAGTGAAGAAAACAAGGCAGCTTTATTACAAGTAATTAAAGAGCATCATTACCAGGAAGAGTTGAAGAAGTATAATCTTCAAGTAGATAATAAGATTCTGTTGCACGGTTATTCAGGTTGTGGTAAAACGACAACGGCAAAAGCTATAGCCACAGCTTTAAATAAAAACATCATCATTGTTGATTTAAGTTCATTGGTAAGTGCACGAATTGGTGAAACGTCAAAAAATATTAAAGCCATTTTTGAAACAGCAGCAAGACAAAGAGCAGTATTGTTTTTAGACGAGTTTGACCAGATTGGGAAAATGAGAGGTGACGATGATAATAAGGATGTAGGTGAGATGAGACGTTTGGTAAATACAATAATTCAACAGATTGATTATTTCTCTAACAGTAGCTTGCTGATTTGTGCCACTAATCATTATGACATTCTAGACACGGCTTTATTGCGTAGATTTCAGTTGCGATTAAAATTTGAAATGCCCAATAAGGACGAATTGGATGCCTATTACGATAAACTTTTTGAGCCATTCCCAATTCATTTGCAAAGTATACCCCGAAAATACGGTATCTCTTATGCCGAAACCAAAGATTACATACATACAACGTTGAAAAGGAAGATTATTCAAGACTTGGAAAGTAGGGTTGTGGTTGAAAACTGATAAATGTAGTGAAATGAGTGGTCTCATTTAAGAAATACAAAAGAGCTTATACGATCTGTATAAGCTCTTTTGTACTGGGGCGTAAATGAAGGATGATTATTGCTTATGCCTTATGTGTTTTGTTAACCGATAAGTCATTTTTAACAAAAAGATATTTTCTGTTTTTCCATTTAGCAGTTGTGTGTTCAGCTCATCAAATAAATTATTGCCAGGGCTTCCATTCGCAGTTATCCCTTGCGACCATACTAAATAGAATTCAGAACCCGGAATGTATTCCCAACGAACAACCAAATTGGAGCGAAACTGTGCAAATGAGAAATTTGGATTTTGAACGGTATAATCAGTAGTTCCGTTGGCATCTTCATCAATTGAATAGCTCTTCTGCAATTCATCAGCATTCAATTGAAGGTCATTAAACAAACTTATTCTATCACCGTAATGATAGGCCGTTGGATTTATAACCTTTCCGAATGATGAGTATTTACCTTGAGAGATAAATGGCTGGCCATAATACTGAATGGTAAGATCAGGATTGATATTACAGTCGAAACGAATTGCAGCACTTAAAGTATGTTGCTCCAGGTTGGCAGTAATATAACTCGTTGCTTCTGTTACCCTGGTTTGCGTAACATATTGCAACTTGTTTTTATTAATGGCATAAGCAGGTTTAACTGAAAAAGTAAAGGCATTTACAGGCTGATAAACCACTCCTAAATTAAACTCGTTGTATGATAATGAGTTGTTTTTGCCCCTATTACTATAAACAGCTCCGTTAAATCTAAGCTTTCTTCGACTATCGGAAGTAAAGCTAATCGATTTGAACAACTCTTCAGAATAGCGGAACCTTGGGCCTCCTTGCAAAACTGTAATGGAATAATTAATCGGTTTATAAACAGTCATTAAGGAAGTAGTCCAGTTATTCTTTAGAACAGCATCCAAGCCAATTGTAAATTGCATTTTATTTAAGTTACGATCAAAATCGGAATTGGAAAGCTGATCTAAGTAAACTTCAATTTTTCTGAATTGGCTAAAAGGTTTTAACGTTTGATAGGAAACGACCAATTGTTGCCTTATATCATTGGTCTGTCGTAAAAAGCCAATATCATTTAACTCCAGTTCAGGTGATAACCAGGTAAGTGATCCCTTGTAACGCCAATTCCCTACGCCTGCTTTCCCTATTTCAAGTTTACCACCTGTTCCGGTTAAGGAAGTTCGTTCAGGATTAATACTCACATTTTGGGCATCTACACGCTGAAATAAATGAGTCATGCTTTGTTGCGTTGCCAGTATAGCTTGTTTACCGCCCTCCACATAACTCATTATTATATTTCCCCTGAAAAAGTACTTTCGGTTTTTCCAGTTATGCATAAAGTCAAGGCCTGAAGTAAGGGCAGAGGTATGAAGAAAATCTAGGTTCGATGCTTCAATGTTTCTCATGGTAGATGTAATCATTCCGCCCAGGTAACTGTTCCGGTTATTAAAATCCTTTTGTACCCGTCCTACAAAATAATTGGTAAGAGGTTCAACCAACACTTGCTTTTTCTGCCCGGATTCCTCGACTTTAGCATATTCACGATTAGTTACACTTTCCAGCACTCCAATAGACCATCCTGATTTTGTTTTTCCACTAAACTTAGCAGCTCCCAATATTGCTGTGTTGTCTGGCATAGATACAAAAGAATGATCCCCAGGGTTTACCCAACCCTGAGGGTTTCTACCTATTCTACGTGAGTAAAACAGGTTATCCTGGCTGTCTGAAAAAGTGTAATTAAAAATATTTCTACTTTCGATAAAGAATGGGCGTTGTTCTGGATAAAACACCTGAAAACCATCCAATGCAATAGTCGCCGGATCTGCCTCTACCTGGCCAAAGTCAGGGTTTAGCGTTAGATTTAAGGTAAGATCATTGGTAACACCAACTTTGGCGTCCACTCCAGCATTAAGGTTATAGTTTCTGCCTGGTTTAAAGGGATTGCCGGATTCAGTCGGATACGTCTCCATTTTAGATAAAAGAAATGGCCGTACATCAATCTCTTTTTGAGGAACAATTCCTTTGATGCCACGTAACTCTCCGAACTCGCTCACCCATCCGGGGGCGTCTAATGGTATTCGTTGCCATAGCGAACGTTCTTCGGTTCTGAAATATCTTCGGGTCGCTTGTAAACCCCAAACCTGGTCGGGGGTATTGCTAAATCGCAGTTCACTCAGCGGAATTTTAAACTCTGCTGTCCAGCCTTCTTCATCAATATGGGTTTTTAAATACCAAATCGGATTCCAGTTACCTTCCCATGTAGTGCCATTTTCGGAGATAAAGCCATCGCTTTTTACGCCTGCAACCGAGCCCGAGAATGAAAAGGCCGTTAACTTATCATTATGGCTGCTGATGTTAACTTCTATCCAATCTCCTTCAAACCCATCCCTGCGAGATAACCGTTTTACTATTTCTTTCGGGTTTTTATCATAACACCTGAAGCCAAAATAAATAAACTCGTTATCATAAATTACTTTAAACTTGGTTTGCTCAATGGGAGGAGTGTTCTCATCCGGCAGATTTTCAATAAAATCACCGGTCCACTCAACGATATTCCAGGCTTCGTCTGTTAAACTGCCATCAATAACCGGAGGAGGAGTATTTCCCAACGCTCTGGTGGTATAATTTTTCTTATGAACAGGTGGCGCTTGCTGAGCTATAGCGGTATGTATAAAGCATAGCAGCAGAAATGTATAAAGCAATTTCATGTCGGGCTCAATTCAAAAAGGTGAATTATTTTTGTAATTCCAACACCCACATGCTCATGGCGGGAATAGTCGCGACTGCTGAAACGTCCAACTGGTATTCAGAAATTACGTTTCGAGCTGTTTTAAAACCTTCAGTACGTTCATCGTACTTTGCAAAGTCAATTGCTTTGGACGAATTAGCGGTATTCATCACACACATCACCGTTTGATTATCATCGTACCTGAAATACACATACAAGCCATCAACCGGTACGTAGTGCATTAACTTTCCGCTGGTAATGGCAGAAGATTTTTTGCGATAGTTGGCCAGTTTTCTAACTAATTCCTGGTTTGCTTTTTCGGCATCGGTAAGTCCTTTTCCTGTAAAAGCGTTTTTCTCATCACCCTTAAATCCTCCCGGAAAATCACTCCTTACTAATCCATCAGGAGCTTTAAAGCCTTTCATCAAAATTTCTGAACCGTAATACAATTGAGGAATACCGCGGCAGGTGAGTAGCCATTGATAACCGATTTTTTGTTTCTCTGCGTTTTCACCAACAACTGAGAAAAAACGTGGCTCATCATGATTATCCAACAGGAGTACTTTTTGCATAGGGTTCTTGCTCAGAAAATCACTGCTAAGTGTATAATACAATCGGTTAACTCCATCTGTCCAGCCAAAAGGTTGTGTTAGCGCCGGTATAATTCCGTAGTACAGCGATTGGAAATCAACCACCGATTGCAAATTGCTTTTAAAAGGGGTATTGATATTGTTATCCTCAAAATAGGCCTGATTAACAACACCATGCACCATTGCTTCTCCAAAAATGGTTAGTTTCGGATATTCGGTCATTAATGCCTGATTGCATTTGTTAGCAAACTCCAGGTTGTTGTAGGTATAAGTATCCAACCTAACGCCATCAATTCCAAATTCTTCTATTTGCCAAATACTGTTTTGAATGATGAAATTGGCCATGTATTCATTTTCCTGGTTTATATCTGGCATCATTTTATCAAACCACCCATCACTCATTTTCTTCCGGTCGGCTTTAGACGCATAGGGATCAAATAAGGCCTGTTCTCTGTAGCTGGTTTGCGTGTATTCAGGCCATAGATGTACCCAATCGTTGGCAGGAGGGTCTTGAGCTAAAAAATGATAAGAACCGAAATGATTATAGACGATATCGGCAATGAGTTTCATGCCGCGTTGATGGAGTTGATTGCTCAGTTTTATATAAAGCTCATTTCCTCCGTAACGTGCATCTACTTTATAATGATCTGTAATTGAATAACCATGTTCAGTCCGATTATCCATATTGTTTTCTAAAATTGGCGTAAACCAAAGTGTTGTAACACCTAAGTCCTGAAGATAATCGAGGTGATTAATTACACCTTGCAAATCGCCTCCATGTCTGTCGTACATTTCTTTCCGGTTCAGTGCCTGGTCCCTCATACCCGCCACTTTATCGTTGGTCTCATCACCATTACTAAAACGATCCACCATAATAAGGTCAATAAAATCGGATGAGTTAACCCCTTGAGCATATTCGGTTCCAAGCCCGGCTTTTCTTTTGCATAATGACCATTTTATGTTCTTGGTTTTTCCTTTCTGCATACATTGGATGATAACTTCACCGGGTACTGTTTCAGGGGCTATGGTAATATCAACTGCAATGTAATTTTTATTGGTAAACTGATGTGTTTTTAAAACGTTTATTCCGGGATAGTTGATGGTTACCTTATCCGAAGAAAACTCATCCGTTGTACTGCGAACAAGTAATTGAATCGAATTCATTTTCATTCCTACCCACCAGTTGGTTGGGTAAACTTCTATCTTTTGAGCGATGGTAATTACAGAGATGGACATAAATACCATCCATAGCAATAGTGCTTTTTTCATTTTGTTACTTTTTAGATTAGTATTGTGATGGGAAAGATATTTTAGTTTAGTAATCGTCCAAAGCAACCTATTTATACAACCGCTTTTGCGTTGTGAACAACATTCGAGACTGGCACTAAAGCTTTTATTTTTGGAATTAAAGCCCTTAATAATAATGTATAAACTATCCATAACACAAAAAGTCAAGTTGTATTCGGTTTATTGGATAGGATACATCTTACTGCTCAGTTTAATCCAGGGCATGCCTGATAAGGATTTTTTAACGTCTTTAACGAATGAGCTGTTAAGTGTTGGTCCGCGGATAGTTTTTGTTTTATTGATTGTAGAAGTATTAATGCCGCAATTAATATTTAAGAGGAGATCTGCTGAGTTTATTCTAATTTATGTTCTTCTGATTTTGTTCTTTGCCTTTATTCAGCGGCTAATAGATAATCAGTTAATCATTCGGTATTTTATGAAGCATTGGCAGCCGGAGCCTTTATTTTCGGTACCGGTTTATCTATACAATGTGATTAAGCTGCAATTTGTGGTAACCATCCCATTGGCGCTGAAACTGTTTTATCATCTTGCTGAAGAAAAGAGTAAAGTTCAGGCTATACAGTCAGAAAAACTACAAGCCGAGTTATTCTCATTGCGTAGCCAGCTTCAGCCGCATTTTTTATTTAACGTACTCAACAGTTTGTACCTGAAAATTTTAGATAAATCGAACGACTCGGCCGAAATCGTGCTTAAAATTTCAGATTTACTACGTTTTTCAGTTTATGATGTAAATCGGAAAACTGTATCTCTGGAAGAAGAGATTTTATACCTCAAAAATTATATTGATCTGCAGCAGCTTCGGTTTGACAATCGACTTGAAATGAGTCTAAGCGTTTTTGGGAAGGTGGATGGCTATCATATAGAGCCTTTCCTTATCCTTCCTTTTGTCGAAAATAGTTATAAATACTGCTTAAGTGATGCACATTCAATGGCCTGGATTACCATCTCAATAAATGTTAATGATGATTGGTTGGTTGTTAAGATTGAAAATAGTTTACCGGAAGACAGTCTTGTTACTCAAGTAGCTGACACTTCTAAAAGTGGGGTGGGCATCGCTAATGTTCAACGCCGATTAGAATTATTATACCCCGATCAACACCAGTTAACGGTTAAAAATAATGTGTCCAGTTTTTTTGTTTCGTTAAAGTTGAAAATGAATAATGTTGCATAAAATCAGTTGCATAATTATAGAAGACGAATTACCCGCTTCGCGCCTCCTGGAAATGCATATTGCAAAGTTTCCTTTTTTAGTGTTAAAAGGAAGTTATGTAAGTCCGTTAAATGCAATGTCTGTTTTGAGAACAGAGAAGATCGATCTGGTGTTCTTAGACATTAACCTGCCGGGTAAAACGGGAATTGAATTTGCAAAAACGTTACCTTCTGATGTAGCAGTGATTTTTACAACTGCCTATACAGAATATGCTGTTGACGGTTTTGAGTTGGAGGCTATTGATTACCTGTTAAAACCTGTTTCGTTAGCTCGTTTCTCCAAGGCAATTAATAAGTTTAACAAAATACGTCAGTTGATGCCAATTGCGGAACCAACTGAATTGTCGATAACCGAAAAGCCTTTTGTTTTTGTGAAATGCGAACGAAAGCTGATGAAATTATTTTTAGATGATATCCTGTATTTTGAATCGCAGGGTAATTGTTTATTAATCTACACAACCGGTAAGGGCTGTTTTAAAACCTATCAGACGATTACAGAAATGGAGGAGAAGCTGCCCGAGAATGTTTTTTGCAGAATTCATCGCTCATTTTTAGTCTCAGTTCCTAAAGTAACAGCCTTCAATAGCCATACTATAACCATTGAAGGCAAGCAGTTGTCGATCGGCCGGTTTTATAGTGGTGAGGTTAATAAATTGCTGCGTTCGATTAGCTTGAATGGGTGAGTCTTAAACAGGGTGTTTTGGGGAGATTTTTGAATATGGCTTTGGGTATACGATGGACCTTGATCCAAGTGTATCGATTGCGATTTATTTATGTATTCCAATTGTATTTGTAATAAATCTGATTATTGCAAGCGGGCTCTATCTCTTTAAGAAAAAAGAACTTTCTGGATTATTTGTATTGAACTCAATAATAGCCTCAATTTTGATGTATTTTCTGTTTGCTGAAGGTATAGATCGTCATCAGAATAGAAGATTGGAAAGTTGGAAATTTACAAAAGGTGATACTGTTTTTGATTTAGTCCGGTGGAAAGAAATAAATGAGTTTAGCTTGTCGTACTCAACTGTACAAGGTTTATCATTGAATTTTTTGGATGGAAATTGCCAATTCAAAAATGGCGAATGGATTCTGACCACGGATTCAACGCTCATGAAAATTAGAAATGATTATTTAATCGGATTTAGAAAACAATCAGATACAATAAAAATGAAAAAGATAGTAAGGTAGATATGCAATATCTTCTAAACAATTCTTAAACTCATTAACATAATAAGAATAAGACAAACCAAAATCTTATTAGAAATAAAAGCCTAATCAATCAGATCAGGCTTTTCTATATTTAATACTTTGAAAGCTATTAAAGCTTATTGATCAATTGTTAAAGCCTTCCGTTCGGCCTCGATCTCCTGCAGAAAACTATCGATATAACCCTGCTTTACGTGAGGCATTACAACAATTTTCCACCATTTAGCTTCAAACTCATAGCTGTCGGCAACCAGGTGATATTTTTCTGCTAATTGTCTCGATATATACCCGTTTTTAATCGTGATAATATTGATAAACGGATTATGGAAATACTTGATGCCGAGTTCATCCAGTTTATTGCAAATCCGGCTGGCGCGATCACATAAAGATTCCATTTTATATTGCCATCCGGCAGATCCGTGAGTCATTAACACCATCCAGATTGAAATGGCATTAGCACCGGAGCGGCTTCCACAAATCGTATAATCCTTACCTGGTATGTATTGAGCCTCATCGGTACAAACATATTCCATAAAACCTTTACGAATCAAAAATAAGCCTGTGCCATAAGGCGTTTGCAGCATTTTATGTCCGTCGCAGGTAAAGGAGGTAATATGTTTGTTTTGGAAGGTATAGTGACTATTTAAATTGGTGAAAGGGTAAATAAATCCACCATAAGCTCCATCAATATGTAATTTGAACTCAACATTGAGTGAATCAAAATATGCCGCAAGATGATCAACATCATCAACGGAACCAAACATAGTGGTCGACATGTTCGCAATCACTATAAAGTATTTTATTCCATTGGTAAGAGCCTGGTTAACTTTGGTCTCAAGGTCAGATTGCTTAATCGATCGGGTTTCCTCTTCTACTTCAACAATAACCGACTGCAGATTAAGAATATTTCCACCTTTAGGCATCGAATAGTGGCTGTCCTGAGAGTAGACCAATGCAATTTCGTCAATCTTAGCCCCAAATTCTTTCACGAAATAATTACGATACACCCACATCGCCTGAATATTAGCTTCAGTTCCTCCGGGAGCAACATAACCATCAACACTATTCGTTTCAGCTTTAAACAGCTGCTCGGCACACAACTTTATCAGGTCCTTTTCAATTTCATGTGTTCCGGCAAATAGTTCTTCAACTGGTTCATCCGACAACGTATGGCAGCCAATGTGATTAGGATTATTTACCAGTACCGATAAATAAGGAGAATCCTTTAAAAACGGAGCATCAGGATAGAATTGTTCGCTATCAAGGAAAGTGCCGGGTACTCCAAAAATTATCTCATCACGATAATTAGAGTTTTTAGTTAAAGCGCTAAAGATCGTTTCTTTAATCTCGTTCTGGGTGAGCTTTTTCCAATACATGAAAATAAGTTTATGATTTAGGTGAGGCAAAAGTAAGAGTATTCATTAAATGATGGGAGTAAATAAGACTAAAAATGATTTGACATTGTATCAATGG
>RCUT01000359.1_pt1 | contig 24688 bp, 20 predicted proteins | sample 2166171 | NCBI WGS metagenome assembly RCUT01 (sample SAMN09932757, study PRJNA488358) | compost metagenome | isolation source: compost soil in 4-hydroxybenzoic | place: Germany: Experimental Botanical Garden
GTGCTTGGGCCACTCGATGGCATCCCTTACACCGCCAAGGACAGTTACCTGGTGAAGGGGCTTACGGCGGCGTCGGGCAGCCCCGCCTTCGCCGACCTGGTGGCCTATCGCGATGCGTTCACCATCGAACGGCTGCGTGCCGCAGGTGCCATCTGCCTGGGCAAGACCAACATGCCGCCCATGGCCAACGGTGGCATGCAGCGCGGGGTCTATGGCCGGGCGGAGAGCCCGTACAATGCTGACTACCTCACCGCCCCCTTCGCCTCGGGTTCCTCGAACGGCGCAGGCACCGCAACGGCCGCCAGTTTCTCCGCATTCGGCCTGGCCGAGGAAACCTGGTCGAGCGGACGCGGCCCTGCCTCGAACAATGGCCTGTGCGCCTACACCCCGTCGCGCGGTGTGATCTCGGTGCGTGGGAACTGGCCGCTGACGCCGACCATGGATGTCGTCGTGCCCTATGCCAGGACGATGGCGGACCTCCTCGAAGTGCTGGACGTGGTGGTGGCGGACGATCCCGACACGCGGGGCGACCTGTGGCGGCTGCAACCCTGGGTGCCCATTCCAAGCGTCGCCTCGGTGCGTCCGGCCTCCTACCAGGCGCTCGCCGCGAATACCGGGGCGCTCGCCGGCAAGCGCTTCGGCGTTCCCCGCATGTACATCAACGCGGACCCCGAAGCGGGTACGGCCGAGGCGCCCGGTATCGGCGGCCCGACGGGGCAGCGCATCGACACCCGTCCAACCATGATCGGGCTCTGGCAAGCGGCTCGCCAGGCGCTCGAAGCCTCTGGTGCCGAAGTGGTCGCGGTCGACTTCCCGCTGGTTTCCAATTGCGAGGGTGACCGCCCCGGCGCACCGACGGTGTTCACCCGCGGCCTGGTTTCCAAGGAATTTCTCCACCATGAGTTGTGGGACCTGACGGCCTGGGCATTCGACGATTTCCTTCGGGCCAACGGCGATCCGAAACTGAACCGCCTGGTCGACGTGGACGGACCGCTGATCTTCCCCCACGACCCGGGCACCCTGCCCAACCGCGAAGGCGACCTTGTCGCCGGTATGGACGAGTACGTGCGGATGGCCGAGCGCGGGATCACCCCGTGGAACGAGATCGCCACGCTGCCTGACGGGCTGCGGGGACTGGAGGAGACGCGTCGAATCGATCTGGAGGACTGGATGGATCGGCTGGGGCTCGACGCGGTGATATTCCCGACGGTCGCCGACGTCGCGCCGGCGAACGCTGACGTCGACCCGGCGTCTGCGGATATCGCGTGGAGCAACGGTATCTGGGTAGCCAACGGCAACCTCGCCATCCGCCACCTGGGCGTCCCCACGGTCACCGTGCCGATGGGTGTCATGCCGGACATCGGCATGCCCGCCGGGCTGACATTTGCCGGCCGCGCCTATGACGATTCGGCCCTGCTTCGCTTTGCTTCGGCGTTCGAGTCGACTGGCAGCAAGCGATTGATCCCTCCGCGCACCCCACCCTTGCAGCGCGGCTGAAAATGGCTGAGCGGGATCGGGGCACCCCGATCCCGCTCAGTTCCGGCATGCCCGGGCAAACGGGCAAGATCATTGCCCTGTCCCTGCTGCGAGTCGAGCCTGGAACCCCCACTTTCGGGCCTGGCGCGGTGCGCCGAAGTGGGCTATTGCTTGAGAGGTACGCCTTTATCTGCACGAGCGTACTTGGAGCAATCGATGGCCGATCCTTTCGATTGGGCTGAGCTGCAGCGACTCGCCCAGAATGTCGCCGCAGCACATATCTCCATGGTGGCCTTCCTGGAAGAAGCTTCTGTGCCCTGGTCGGACGATCAGACCCTGGAGTTCGAGCGCATTGCAGCTGCCCAGCTGGCTGCGCTCAACGAGTACACCGAGTTTCTCCGGCCAGGATGGACCCGATCGCAGGAGCCTTCACCGATGCTGAGGATCGTGAGCCTCGGCGTCGGATAGATCATCCCTGCACGGCCGCTTGCGATCGTCCGGTCGCACCGCCTCTCTTTGTCGAGTAAGCCTCCACGTTCGTAGAACCTGGACTTGCATTCGGCCCCCTTTAAGGGGGCATCTCGGAGCAGCCCGGCTAATCGTAGCCGGATGAAATCCGGAAGCGGCGAAACTGCACCTGCTCCACCGTAGGGTGCGCCGCGCGCACCGATCGCGTGGTTCAACCCTTGTGCTCGACAATTGGTGCGCACGGCGCACCCTACCTGCTCAAATCCGTCGCTCCATCCAGGCAACTTGAGTCGTCACAGGCAGAGCCGGCGACTGCCGCGCGACGCGCTCGCCGGAATTCCAGCTGTCACCTGGCTGCCACAGCCCCGTCCTAGCATCGGCGGGACAACACCCCCCGAGGCCAGACATGATTCTCACCAACGACTCCCTGATCCAACGTATCCATCGCGAGCTGATCGACCACAGCGATGAGGAACTCGAACTGGAGTTGGCCGAAGACGCCGAGAATCTCGACGAACTCTTCGATGACAGCATTCCGGACAGCCCGGCAAAAACCGCGCGGCGGAACTATTTCCGCGAACTCTTCCGTCTCCAGGGCGAGCTGGTGAAGCTGCAGAGCTGGGTGGTCAAGAGTGGGCACAAGGTGGTGATCCTCTTCGAGGGCCGCGACGCCGCCGGCAAGGGCGGCGTGATCAAGCGCATCACCCAGCGCCTCAATCCGCGGGTCTGCCGGGTAGCCGCCCTGCCCGCGCCGAACGATCGCGAGCGCACCCAGTGGTACTTCCAGCGCTATGTCTCGCACCTGCCGGCAGCAGGCGAGATCGTCCTGTTCGATCGCAGCTGGTACAACCGCGCCGGCGTCGAGCGGGTCATGGGCTTCTGCAACGACGAGCAGTACGAAGAATTCTTCCGCAGCGTGCCGGAGTTCGAACGCATGCTGGTGCGATCGGGCATCCAGCTCATCAAGTACTGGTTCTCCATCTCCGACCAGGAACAGCACCTGCGCTTCCTGAGCCGCATCCACGACCCGCTCAAGCAATGGAAGCTGAGCCCCATGGACCTGGAGTCCCGGCGCCGCTGGGAAGGCTATACCAAGGCCAAGGAAATCATGCTGGAGCGCACCCACATCGAAGAGGCGCCCTGGTGGGTGGTACACGCCAACGACAAGAAGCAGGCCCGCCTCAACTGCATCCATCACCTGCTCCACCAGATGCCTTACGAGGAAGTGGAACAACCCCAGGTGGAACTGCCGCAGCGCCTGCGGCACAAGGACTATGTGCGGATTCCCACACCGCCGGAGCTGATAGTGCCGGAGGTCTACTGATCCGTCAGGGCCGTCATCGCATTGCGCCAACGCAATACCCGCTACATGTTCCTTGGCTAAGCTCGTCGAACACCAGCTGACGGGAAGTTCGTACATGTCATTCGTTGACTCGGTTGTCGCCCAGGTCCTGGGTCTTGAAGTGAGCTTCCACCACGCCTATGCACGCCTGGCCTGCCGCACCGACGGCGAAGCGCTCCACGACCTGCGAATCAGCGTGCGCAAGTTGCGAAGCCTGTTGCGGCCCATGCGGCGCCTGGACGCGCCGCGCGGCCTGGATGCAGCCGCGGCGGATGTCGGGCGCCTGACCACCCCGGTACGCGACCTCGAAGTGCTGATCGGCGAACTGGACCGCCAGGGCTTCCATTTCCAGGCGGCCCGCCGCCGGGCGCTGGTGGAGTCGAGCTACGCCACCATAGTCGAGAGCTCGACCGTGCAACGGTTCGTGGCCGCGCTGGACGAATGGCCGGCCAGGATGCGACAGGCCGAGCGGGAGGGTGAGCTGGAGAGCCTGCGCGACCGGGTCAGGGTCCGGCTGCAGCGACAGCTCGGACGATTGCGCCAGGCATTGGCCGACCCCCAGTTCGACCGCCACGTCCTGCGCCTGCTGGTGAAGCGGATGCGCTATGCCCATGAGACCTATCCGAAGATCTCCCCCATTTCCGGCGAGGCGGCGAATGCGCTGAAAAAGGTGCAATCGGCCCTGGGGGATTGGCATGACCATTTCCAATGGTGCCTGAAGGCGGACCAGGAACAGGACCTGCTGGTGCTGAAGGACCGCTGGGAGATCGCCGCCGAGGCGGAGCTGAAAGCCGCCGAAGTGGAACTGCTGATCCTCGCCGAATGCCTGGAGCTCGATACCGCGCCTGCAGCCAGGGCTGACTCCATCTGAAGGGCCAGGGCATAGCCCCACGTAGGGTGCGCCATGCGCACCGCTTGCCTCGGTGCCCTGCGAACAGTGACTCGACAATCGCAAAAAAGTGAATAACCAAATACTAATTAAGTATTTATGGTTCTAAGAGAGAGGCGACTAGGCTAAGCCCGTACCTCACGATTCCCAAGGAGAAACTCAATGGACCGCGCCGACAACGTCATCGACATCGCCCGCTATCGCTCGCGCCGCCAGGCCCGCCGCATCGCCGAGCTGATGTGGCTGATGTATGCATCGCGTGCGGGATACGGGGCGTTCCAGCTTCTCCAGCAACGTCGGGACGGCGGCATTCGCGAGGCTTGAAACCATGGGTCAGTCCTTACCTGCCGACACCCATGATCAGGCGTTGCTCGCGGCGCCCGGCGCCGTGGACGACCCCATCGGTCAGCGAGTCGCCAGCAATCTGCTGCGCCTGAGGAGCAAGCGCAACCTTTCCCTCGACGGCCTGGCGCGAGTATCCGGCGTGAGCCGGGCGATGCTGGCGCAGATCGAGTCAGGGCGCAGCGTTCCCTCGATCAAGGTGCTGTGCAAGATCGCCCAGGGCCTGAAGGTCTCGGTGGCCGCCTTTCTCGACGATCGCGCCTTCGATGGCGTCGCGGTCCTGCCGGCGCGCCACAGCAAGCGCCTGGTGAACAGCGACGGCAGCTTCGTCAGCCGCGCCCTGTTCCCCTTCGATTGCTCGCGCCAGGTGGAATTCTACGAACTGCGGCTGGCGGGTCTGGCCACCGAGGAATCTGCGGGTCACGCACCCGGCACCCAGGAGAACCTGGTGATCGCCCAGGGCGTGCTGGAGATCAGCGTCAATGAGGAACGCTTCCTGCTGGCCACCGGCGATTCGATCCTGTTCTACGCCGACCAGCCCCACACCTACCGCAACCCTTCCAACAGCGAGGCGGTGGCCTACCTGGTCACCACCTACGCCGAACGGCACGACTGAGGCACGCGCGTTGAAAAACGATAACCGCCTCTGCCCCAGCGCTGGCTGAGCCCGCGATGCCCTGAGCCGCAACCTGGCGGCCGGGCAAGAAAAAGCCCGGCGCGGTTCCCGGCCGGGCTTTCTTCATGGCCTGCGGATCAGCAGGTGCAGCACATCATCGGCATGCCGTTGCAGCTCATCATCATGGGCATGCCGCACTCCATCATCTTCATCATCAGCGCGCAGCAGTTCTTGAACATCTCCATGTTCATGCCCTGCATCGGCATCATCTTGCACATCATGGCGTCGCCCTGCATGGAGCACTCCATCATGCACTTCATGGACGGCATGGGCATGCCCATCCCCATCATCGGCATCATGTTCATCATGCCCATCATCGGCATCATGGCCATGCCGGCCTGGGACATGCACATCATCGACATGTTGCCGCAGTGCATCATCATCGGCATGCCGCAGTTCATCATCATCGCCATCATTTCGGCGCTGTTGCGGAACATCGCCACATCCATGCCCATGGCCGGCATCATCTTGCACATCATGCCGTCGTCCTGCATGTCGCACTGCAGGGTGGCCATCATCATCGGCATGCCCATCATCGGCATCATGGTGTTGGCGGTCATCGGCATTTGCATGGCATTCATCATGGTGGCGCTCCCTCGAAGGATGGAATGGGTAACCGGAATGGGGCCGATTCTAGGAGCGCGAATCTTTCCAACAAGATGACGAGACAGCATCGGCGGAGTTCGCCGCACCCTCGCATTTCCTGCAGATGACAGAGCCGGCTTCCGCCATTGCAGCGCACGAACTGCAATAGCGAACGCAACGGCATCGATAGCGCCATTGTCGCCGCCATGGATATGCGCTTGAGGAATTAGCAAATAACCCTAGTGAATAATCAATCTAATAACGGGCCGATCGATTGGGCGGTGAAGGGTCCGGCGGCTACACCTTGAAATGGTTGCGCTTGCGGAACTGTCCCGGGGCCATGTCGAACATTGCCCGGAAACAGCGCTGGAAATGCGGGAGGGTCACGAAGCCGCTCGCCACCGCGATCTCGATCAGGGACTTGTTGGTCTGCTGCAGCAACTGGCGTGCCCGGGTGAGCCGCAGTTCGAGGTAGTAGCGCGGAGGCGTTGCCTTCACGTGGCGGCGGAACAGCCGCTCCAGGTGTCGCCTGGAAATGCCCACGTAACGCGCGATCTCGTCGATCTCGATGGGGTCCTCGATGTTGCTGTGCATCAGCTCCAGGGCGAGCTTGAGGGTCTGTGGCAAGGTCGGATCGAAATCGATCGAGACCACGGACACATCCACGACGTCGCGCAGCTTGTCGCAGCTGAGAACCTCCTCCACCGCACTAACCAGCTCCTGGCCGGCACTGTGGCGTACCACTTCCAGCATCATGCCCAGGGAGCTGTTCGCCCCGGCGCAGCTGATCCGCTTGCGGTCGAGCACCTGGGCGTGGCTCGTCACCCTGACCTTGGGAAAGAGCTCCGCCATCATTGCCCGGCCGTCCGGATGAAAGGCGCAGTCGTGGCCATCCATCAAGCCGGCCTCGGCAAGAAAGTAGGCACCATTCCAGAGTCCTCCCAGCACCGCCCCTACCCCATCAGCCGATCGCAACTTCGCCCGCAACAGGGTGTCGCCCTCGAGGCGCACGCGGAAACCGCCACACACGACGATGATGTCCTGGCGCTTCTCCTCCAGCTCGGCCAGCGTACAGTCGGTGGAAATGGAGATGCCCAGGTCACTCACCACCAGGTTGCTGTCGCCTCCCACGACCTGAACCTCGAACACCGGGGTCGAGCTCATGAGATTGGCTGTAACCAGGGCATCCACCGCACCGGTGAAGGCCATCATCGAGAAGTGTTCCCGCAGGATGAAGGCGACCCGCCGCACCGGCGTCGTCAGGCCCGCGCGATGGGCCTTGTCCAGGTGGGGCAGGTTCTTGCTCTTCAGAACGCTTTCGAAGGACGCTCGCATGTTTCGGCTCACGGGCACCATGGGTACGAATCGACAATCCCCTTGCCGGTACTCACCGGCCCCAGCAGCTTCTCACAGTCCGGACTTCCGGACAGTGCCACAATCGCCGCTTCCATTTCCCGACGCGACGCCTGCACTTGCCCCACCGTAGGGTGCGCCATGCGCACCGATCCCGGGATCAACCCCTTCGCCTCGCTCGACCATTGGTGCGCACGGCGCACCCTACCTCGTCGACGCCATCGCTCTATCCAGACAACTTGAGTCGTCACGGGCAGCCTGGCGATTCGCAAGGAATCGCCCGAAGCCGCGCCGTCTCAGAACGGCAACGGCAGCTTGGCGGTCCGACCGCCGTCGACGACTATCACCTGGCCGGGTCGAGGGAAATGCAGATTCTCCGCGAGTGGCTGGTGGAACAGACGCAGGCGTTGCGGGAGCGGCACTTGTAGAAGCGAGGGGACGCCGAGTTCTTGCTCGCGAAAGATCGCGCTCGGACTGTTCGCGAGCAAGCTCGCTCCTACGGAGACATCCCACGGCTTCGGTATTCAACCGACGCGGAATTGGGACCGGGCACGAAATTGACCGGGAGCCACATCGAATTTCTCGCGAAAGCAGCGGCTGAAATGCGGAAGCGTCGCAAAGCCGCTCGCAACGGAAATCTCGGTCAGGGACTTGTTGGTGTGCTGCAGGAGCTGACGTGCGTGCGTGAGCCGCAGCTCCATGTAGTAGCGCGGCGGGGTCGCCTTGACGTGGCGCCGGAACAACCGCTCCAGATGCCGCCTGGAAATACGCGCATAGCGCGCGATCTCGACGATATCTATCGGGTCCTCGATATTGGTGTGCATCAGCTCCAGGGCGAGCTTGAGGGTGCGCGGCAAGGTTGGATCGAAGTCGATCGACACCACCAAAACATCGACGGTTTCCCGCATCTTGTCGCAGCCCAGGACCTCCTCCACCGCATCCAGCAGCTCCTGGCCGGCGCTGTGCCCCACCACTTCCAGCATCATGCCCAGCGAGCTGTTCGCGCCGGCGCAACTCATGCGCTTGCGGTCCAGCACGTGGGAATGGCTGGTCACGCTCACCTTGGGAAAGAGCTCGGACATCATCGCCCGGCCGTCCGGGTGAAAGGCACACTCATGGCCATCCAGCAGCCCGGCCTCAGCCAGGAAGTACGCGCCATTCCAGAGGCCGCCAAGCACCGCACCCGCCGCGTCGGCGTGGCGCAGCTTCGTCCTCAGCTGCGGCTCGCCGTGGAGGCGGACACGGAACCCGCCACAGACGACCAGTATGTCCTGGTGCCTCTCGTCCAGTTCGGCCAGCGTGCAGTCGGTCGAGATGGCGATTCCCAGGTCGCTCGTGACCAGCTTGTCTTCGCCGCCGACGACCAGGACCTCGAACACCGGTGTCGAACTCATGAGGTTGGCCGTCACCAGGGCATCCACCGCGCCGGTGAAGGCCATCATCGAGAAATGCTCGCGCAGGATGAAGGCGACACGCCGTACCGGCGTCGTCAGTCCTGCACGGCTGGCCCGGTCCAGGTGGGCCAGGTTCTTGCACCTCAATACACTCTCGAATGACGTTCTCATCGCTCGACCCACCGCTGTTCTGGCATCACCCCACAACCCGTCATCAAGCCGCGCCGGTTTGCCCGAACATCAGGGCAAACAACTTTTCGCAGCTGGAACTGCCCGGTAATGCTGCAATCGCCTGTTCGATTTCGCGCCGCTGCGTCTCGTCCAGGCTGATGGCGGCCAGCAGGTTGAACTTGGCCAGGAACTCCGCACGGGTCATGGCCGTTTCGGGGTCGCCCTTGGCGCAGGTGATGGGGCTCGTGATCACCTGGCCGTCCTTGAGACAGACCGAGACCCTCGACAGGATTTCGTTGGGGAAGCGCGCGGAGAGCTCATCACTCTCGACGATTTCAATGCGCCGGCTCACGGCAAGGATATCGGGCGCGTGGATCGCCTCGCCCGTCACCTCCAGCGGGCCGACCTGGCCACGCACCACCAGCGCCGCAAGCGGGAAGGCCAGCGCGTACTGGGCCTCGTCGGCATTGGCAGGTGTATGCCCCTGCAGGCGCATGGACTCATGGAAGGTCTGCACCTGGATCTGCTCGATGTTCTCACCGCGGATCTGCGGGTATTCGACCATCAGGGCGGTCATGGCCGTCAGGGCCGGCTGGGCCCACCGACAGACAGGCCAGGGCTTGAAGTATTGCGCGTCGATCTCCCAGCGCTCGCCGAGATCCTGCCAGTGGGCAGCCACCCTGTCGTCTTCCACCGTCTCGGCCGGCGCCCCGGTGACACCGGCCTCGGCCAGCAACAGGGCATTGAGTCCGGCGTAGGCGCCTGCGCCATGGGCATCACGCAGCATCGAGGGATGATCGACGAGCCGCATCATCGGGCAGCGCGGGCCAAAGTATTCCGCGATGCCCAGGGCATGCCGGAAGCGCTGCTCGTCCAGCCCCAGCAGCCGCGCGCCGCCACAGACCACGCCAACGCCCGAGAACGCCCCGGAGGCATGGTATTCGGGGGCGGTGGCCATCAGCGCGGCGCCAGCCCGCAGCGCCGTCTCGTAGCCGATGCAGAGGGCGCTGAGCAGTTCCTCGCCGCTGATGGTCCTGCCCTGTTCGCGGCAGGCATCCACCAGCGCCAGCAACGCCGGCACCACGGTCGCGCCGGCATGGCCCTTGGAGGTGAAATGCCCTTCATGGGCATCCAGGCTGTCGACGCTGAAGCCCCCCGCCCAGGCAGCCCCCAGGGGGTGCACCGAACGGCCGTCGAACAGCAGGCGGCTGGCCAGCTTTCCAGCCGGGTAATGGCTCAGTGCGTAATGCTTGAGCGCCTGGCTGGTGCTGTTGTCGCGCGCACCGGCCGCCACGCCCAGGATATCCAGCAAGCAGGTCTGCAACAGCTCGCGGGTATGGGACGGTGCGTCGCGGAAACGGAAATCGCGGACGAACGAATAGAGCGACATGTGGACACTCCACAGACGAAGTCGGGAAGGATGGAAAAAGGTGCCCGCGACGCGGGCACCGGAGAGGGTTACTGCTGGGTCTGGCTGACCTGGCTCGCGGCGGAGGCGCGCGATGCCTGCAGCCAGGCGTCGAACTGCTGGCGATGCGCGGCGACCCACTCCTTGGCATGACGCTGGATGTCGGCGGGCTTCTTCTCGCCCTGCTGCATCTTCAGGTTCTGTGCACTCTCGTCATCGGTGCTGATCTGCACCAGCGAGAGGAACTTCACAGCCGCCGGGTTCTCCTCGGCGAAGTCCTTGTTCAGCACGGCGACGACCTTGTCCACGGCAAACCCGAGGTTCTTGCCCTTGTACATGGTGTCCACGTCGTTGTTGCCGTCCGGCAGGTCGGTCTTCGGCACTTCCAGCCAGACCACGTCGGTGTTCTCGACCAGCACGCTGGCGATCCACTGCGGCACCCAGGTGAAGTACAGGATCGGCTTGCCTTCCTTGTAGCGGGTGATGGTGTCGGCCATCAGGGCGAAGTACGAGCCCTGGTTGACGTGCACGCTCTTGTCCAGGTCATACGCCTTCATGTGGTGGGAGATGACCAACTCGCAACCCCAGCCCGGGTTGCAGCCCGTCAGATCGGCCTTGCCGTCGCCGTCGGTGTCGAACAGCTTGGCGATCTCCGGTTTTTTCAGGTCGGTGATGTACTTGATGTTGTATTGGTCGGCGGTTTTCTTGTCGATCAGGTAGCCCTGGCTGACACCCGGCAGGATGTCGCCGGTCTTGACCATCACCTCGTCACCGCCGGCTTGCTGGTAGAACTTGTCGTGCAGCTTATCCCACAGGTGCACGGTGAAGTCGGCGTCGCCATTGGCAAGGGCCACCATCATCACGCCGTACTCGGTCTCCTCCGGCTCCTGGACGTCGTAGCCCAGTTCACGCAGGCCTTCCATCGCCACCTCGCCGCGGAAGCGCTCTTCGGCGATGGAGGGGAAGATCGGCGTGACCTCGACGCCCTCGCCGGGCTTGTCGGCCGAAGCGCTGGCACTCAGGGCCGCGACCGTCAGGGACAGGGCGGTGGCGCATTGCAGGAGGCTGCGGGAGAACTTGGATGGATGCATCGTCTCGTACCTTTATTGTGGCTTTTAGTCGGGTTCGGCAGATCGAATCAGTCGGCTCAGGCGGTCTTGCGCCGCCCGGAGGATTGCCCGGCACCGCACAGGCGCAGCAGCGCGCCAACGGGGCCGGTGTGGTACCAACGCAGGCTCGGGTCGGCGCTGGTGCGCGCACCCATGGCCTGGGTAAGGCGGTCGAGGAAGATGGCCAGCAACACCAGCCCTACCCCGCCGACGGTGGCCAGGCCCATGTCCAGGCGACCGATGCCGCGCAGGACCATCTGCCCAAGGCCGCCAACCGAGATCATCGAGGCGATCACCACCATCGACAGCGACAGCATCAGGGTCTGGTTCAGGCCGGCCATGATGGTCGAGGTGGCCAGCGGCAATTGCACGCGGGTCAGCATCTGCCGTGAGGTGCAGCCAAAGGCGCGGGCGGCCTCGATCTTGTCTTCGGGCACCTGGCGGATGCCGAGGTTGGTCAGGCGCACCAGCGGTGGCAAGGCGAACACGATGGTCACCAGCACGCCTGGCACGTTGCCGATGCCGAACAGCATCACCACGGGCACCAGGTAGACGAAGGCCGGCAGGGTCTGCATGGCGTCGAGCACCGGCCGCACCAATCGCTCCAGGTGGTCGCTGCGGGCGCAGAGAATACCCAGCGGAATGCCGATCACGGCGCAGAAGAACACCGAGGTCAGCACCAGCGCCAGGGTGGTCATGGACTCTGACCATACGCCGATCAGGCCGAGCAGGGTCAGGGTGACGAAGCAAAGCAGTGCCATGCGCTTGCCGGCCAGCTGCCAGCCAAGCAAGGAGGAGAGGATGATGCCGATGGTCGGCGGAATGCTCTGCAGGATGTATTCGAAGCCGTTGAGCACCTGGTCGATGGGCCAACGGATGGCACGGAACACGTCGCGGAAATTGTGCACCAGGTAATTGAGGGTGGTTTCCACCCAGTCCCCCAGCGGGATGATGGCGCTCTGGAAAGGATCGAGAAGACTGAACTCTGACATGCGGGCTACCTACTCTCCGAACTAGCGGCTGTTGCGTGATCGATGAATGCGCTCAGTGGCGGCTCAGGGTGTGCAACAGCAGATTCTTGGAAATGGTGCCCTTCAGAGCACCGCTGCGATCCAGGACGGGCACGGGATACGGCAGTGCCGCGACGATACCCAGCACGTCGTGCAGGGGCGTGTCGGTGTAGACGGGGTTCTGCTCGTGCAGGCTGAACTGCGCCTCCGGCTGCCCGGCCGCCACGCTGCCGGACTCGCCCGCGCCCACCACGGCCAGCAGTTGGTCACGCTCGTCGATCAGGTAGCCGTAAGGCACTCCGGCCTGGAATTGCGGGGCCTTGCCGTTCACCCGGCAGACCATCGCCGGATCGAGCTCGGCCACATCGCCGGCCTTGAGTACCCGGGAGCTGTCGAAGCCCTTGAAGAAGTTCTCGACATATTCGTTGGCGGGCTGGTTCAGCAGTTCCTGCGGCGTACCGATCTGCACCACCCGGCCGCCTTCCATGATCGCGATGCGATGGCCGATGCGGATGGCTTCCTCGATGTCGTGGGAGATGAAGATGATGGTGCGCTGCTGCTCGGCCTGCAGGCGCATCAGTTCGCCCTGCATCTCGCTGCGGATCAGCGGATCGAGGGCGGAGAAGGCTTCGTCCATGAGCAGGATGGTCGGGTCGTTGGCCAGCGCCCGGGCCAGGCCGACGCGCTGCTGCATCCCGCCGGACAGCTGGTGCGGGTAGCTGTGCTCATGCCCGGCCAGGCCCACCTGACGCAGGGCCTCGCTGGCACGGGCATGACGCTCGCCCTCGCCCACGCCGGAGATTTCCAGGCCGAAGGCGGTATTTTCCAGGACGCTCATGTGCGGCATCAGCGCGAAGGACTGGAACACCATGCCCATTTCCTTGCGGCGGACATCGAGCAGTTCCTTGTCGGACAGGCCGGTGATCTCGCGCCCGTTCAGATGGATGCTGCCGGACGTGGGCTCGATCAGGCGGTTGAACAGCCGCACCATGGTCGATTTGCCGGAGCCGGACAGCCCCATGATCACGAAGATCTCGCCGCGCTTGACCGAGAAGCTGGCGTCGAACACACCGACGACATGACCGGTCTTGCGGAAGATTTCGTTCTTGTCGGCGCCCTTGCGCAACATCTCCATGGCAACTTCCGGATGGGGCCCGAAAACCTTGAAGATGTTCTTTACCGAAAGGATCTCATCGGCCTGGCTCATACAACCCTCATTCTTATGCTTATAACCAATAAGTAACTTCGCACTGTCACCCGTTCGGGCGTGACAAGAGCGGAGGAAAAAAGGCCGGTCAACCGGCGTGCAGAAATTCCTGCTCCATTAATGCGGACATCGATTCGTGATGCCGCGTTGCAACTCCAAATTAGAATTTGCCTATCGCAACGTCCAACGACATTTGTTCGCCCTAAACCATAACCTCCTGTTATCGATCACCAGTGGCGTCGCCTTGCAGCGCAGCGAATTCCTCCTCCACCGGCCCCTGGCGCGCCAGGAGAACCGCCGCGAGCAGCACCATCAGTCCGCCGCCCAGCATGGCGACGGTGACGTGCTCACCCATGAGCAATACCGCGATGGTCACGGCCACCACCGGCTCCACGGTCGACAGGGTCGCAGCCGCCGACGGACCTATGCGCGGAGAGCCGGCCAGGAATGCCGCCACCGGCACCAGGGTCGCGAACAGGGCAAGCCCCAGGGTCGCCCACCATGCGAAGGGGGTCGACGGCAAGGAAGCGCCTTGCACGAGGGCCGCCAGGGCGAAGGTCAGTGCGCATCCCAGGAGCAGCATCGCGGCCGACGCCAGCGGGTTCTCGTGGACGATCCGATGGGTGCCGTAGATGATCGACGCCCCGTAGCACACCGCGGCGAACAGCGCCCATAGCGCCCCCATCGAAGCGCCGGACAGGTCGAGCCCCGTGGCGATCACCACCCCACCCAGGGCCAATGCCAGGCTGGCCAGCTTCAGTGCGCTGGTGCGCTCCCCCAGGCAGGTTATGGATACCGCCGTGACGAAGGCCGGAAAGCTGTACACCAGGATGATCGCCAGGCTGACCGATGTGGAGTGGGCGGCGCTGTAGTAACCCAGCGCCGCGAGCCCGTAGCCGAATCCGAGCAACAGGTTCTGCCGCGCCAGGCGGCCGCCGGGAAGCGGTATTCCCCGCCAGCGCAGGAACACCAGCAGCACGCCGGCGGCAATCGAAAAGCGCGCCAGGAGGAGTCCCACCGGGTCGGCACCGCCGGCGTAGGCATACTGCGCGAACAAAGGCTGCAAGCCGTAACAGAAGGCCGCCAGCAGTACGAGAAAGAAGCCCTTGGCATGACCATCTCGGCGAGAAAGGGAGTTCATGGGTTGCATCACCAGGTTGTTGGCCACAGGGCCTTGCAGACGAAAAAAGCCCCGCATCACCAGGGAGGTGAAACGGGGCCAGGTCGAAGCTGTACGGGGCTCAGTCGACCAGCCGGCTGGCCATGGTCGCGCAGTACCAATCCACGAACTGGCAGACGCCGTTCTCGGCAATCGCCGAGTAGGGGCCGGGTTCGTACGCGGGAGAGCTGACGCCCGCCTGGGCCCCCTCGACCAGGCGACGGTCCTGGTCGTTGGTGGCGACCCAGACCCGGGTCAGGCGATCGAGGTCATAGTCGAGGCCTTCCTGCGCGTCCTTGGGCACCAGCCACTTGGTCGTCACCAGGGTTTCGTTGGGGCCTTGCGGCAACACACGGAAACTCAGGGCGTGGTCGCCGAGGAAGTGGTTCCAGGTGGAGGGGTAGTTGAAGTACAGCAGCGCGCCGATATTGTCCTCGCCGCTGCGATCGAGACGCCTGGCCACCGCGGGTTTGCCGTCCATGGTGTAGCTCACCGCTCCAGCCGAAAGCGGAATGCGCGTCATGCGGTACTGCCCGCCTTCGTCCATCACCAGGCGGCTGGGCAGGCCGGCTGCTTCGCAACGGTTCCAGTGCGCCACCAGCTCGGGATCGTCCTCGCCACCCACACCCGCCACCGAGAGGTTTTCGACATAGGAGTTGAGCAGTTCCGGATGGGTGCCGTCGCAGTGGTAGCACTCGCGGTTGTTCTCGAAGACCAGCTTCCAGTTGCCCCGCTCGATCAGGTTGGACTCGAACGCCACCTTGCAATCGTCCAGGTTGTGCGGACCGATGAAGGGGGAAACGGCGTTGCGGAATCGCCCGAAATCCGGCGCCTCGTCGGCCACGCAAACGTAGATGTAGCTGTTCACCACCTCGCAATGGGCCGGCTTGAGGCCGTAGTCGGCGACGTTGAAGTCAGGCCCCATGTTGCCGGCGAACAGCAGTTTGCCATCCAGGTCGAAAACCCATTTGTGGTAGGGGCAAACGAGCTTGGCGACCTTGCCGCTGTTCTCGGTGCAGACCTTGGAACCCCGATGCCGGCAGGCATTGTGGAACGCCCGCACCTGGCCATCGCCGCCACGCACCACCGCGACCGGGTAGTCCCCGATCTGCAGGGTCAGGTACTGGCCGGGCTTCTCCAGTTCGAAGGTATGTCCGGCAAAGATCCATTCCTTGTGCCATATCTGCGCAAGATCCTGGCGATATGCCTCAGCATCACTGTATAGGGCGCGAGGAAGGGCATGGCGCTCTTTGCGTTCGCGGATCAGGGCTAATACAGCAGTGTTCTTATCCATTGTTATATGCACTCCAGAACAGGCGCAGAAATTGTCGGGGCTTGCCCAAATCGGCGAAGAATAAAGTCATGGACTCGCCAGCTCGCACTTTCCGAGGTCAGGGCTTTCTGCATGAGTGCCATTTCGGATAACCTCAGCCCAGCAGCGAAGCCGCCTCCCGCGATTGCAGCAGGTCGCAGTCTAGGACGAGGTCACCAGCCGGCAGAACCGACTTTTTATTCAGGATTTTGATTACCTGTAGTTATGGTCAAACACACCGAACCCGATCAGACCCTGGTCAAGATGCCGTCGCTTCGCGCCGTGAAATCCTTCGTGGCGGCGGCCAAATACCAGAACTTCACCCGCGCGGCCGAAGCCCTGTGCGTGACCCAGGCGGCGATCAGTCGGCAGATTCGCGAACTGGAGCTCTATCTGGGGGCCGAGCTGTTCAAGCGCGAGGGGCGCGCCGTGGAGCTCACGGCCGCCGGCTCGATCTTCTTCGATGCGGTGCAGCTGTCCTTCGTCAACATCTCCCAGGCCGCCGAGCGCATCCGCAGCAAGAGCACGACCAGACGCGTGCTCACCCTGTGCTGCTCACCGGCTTTCTCCGCGCACTGGCTCGCCCCCCGGCTGCCAGGTTTCTTCAGCGCGAACCCGGACGTCGACCTCAACCTGATCACCACGCAGAACTTCCTGTCCATGGAACCGGGTGTGCGCCCCGACATCTTCATCACCAAGATGGCCAGGATCCGCGAGGGATATCGCAGCTACCCCCTGATGCACGACGTGATCTACCCGGTCTGCACGCCGGAGTATCTCGACGAACATCCGGAAATACGCACCCTGGAGGGCCTGCGCGACACCGTGCTGCTGAATCTCAGCCCCTACGGCCGCTCGCAGGTCGCCGAACACGTCGACTGGAAGGTCTGGCTGGCATTCCACGATATCGATCTCGAGGCACGCCCCGCCAACGGCCCGCATTTCTTCAACGCCAACGACTACACCCTGCTGATACAGATGGTCCGCAATCACCAGGGTGTCGCCCTCGGCTGGAATCACCTGGTAGGCCAACTGGTCGCCCAGGGCGTGCTGGTGCGGCCCGTCGAGCATGAACTGGTGCTCAAGGACACCCTGCACTACCTGACCTTCAATGAAGACAAGGAAGATGACGAAGCCTGCTGCCGCCTGCGCGACTGGCTGCTCGCCCAACTCTGATGACCTGCGGTTATCGTTATCCTGCAGATTTTGTCGCTCAGACTCTCAATGCAAGTTTGTTAATATTTCGCGTTTGACTTAATTACTTTCGAAGAACCTGCCTCGTGCAGGTTTTTTTATTTCCACAACTCCCACCTGCAATCCATAACCTCTAATCATTGATTGCCATCCCTAAATGTTGCTTGTTGGCGGCAGAGCCCTGTCATTAATCTGCAGCCAACACCCCCTTGCAACAGCGCCAGGTAGTAGCCCGAGTGTCAGCGGCCTCGCAGTAGTGCGAGTCATCTTCCGCAGGGATGCTTATCAAGCTGAAATAAGAAGAGTTAGGTCTTTGCAAATGACAAAAATTACGTCTTTACCTGCCGATGACAAGACCTGTGGTTGGTACCACCTCAGCAAACCTCGGCAGCCAAGGCCCGGCCATTTCGGCAAAAGCTCGGCGCGCTGGGTCGTGGTAGGTGCCGGCTTCACCGGTCTCGCCGCCGCCCGGCAGTTGGCGCTCAACTTCCCCGAAGACGAAATCGTTCTTGTCGAAGCACAGGAAGTCGGCTTCGGCACCTCCGGCCGAAACGCCGGTTTTGCCATTGACCTGCCCCACGATATCGGGGCGGATGACTACATCGGCGATATCGACACGGCGAAGATCGGCCTGAAACTGAATCTCACCGGCCAGTCCTTGCTCAAGGACCTGGTGGAGCGCCACGACATCGATTGTCAGATGAAAGCCTGCGGCAAGTACCAGGCCGCGGTAGAAGATCGCGGTATCGCCGTGCTGGATGCCTACAGGCGTGGCCTGGACAAGCTCGGCCAGGCCTACGAGATGATCGAGGCCGACGACCTTCCCGCGCACATCGGCACGCATTTCTACCGCAAGGCCCTGTTCACCCCGGGGACGGTCCTCATCCAGCCCTCCGCGCTGGTCAAGGGCCTGGCCGACAGTCTCCCGGCCAACGTCAGCCTCTACGAAAACACGCCCATCACCGACGTGGAGTACGGTGAGAAGATCGTGCTCAGCCACGCCTGCGGCAGCATCACCGCCGACAAGCTCGTCCTCACCAACAACGCCTTCGGCATGAGCTTCGGCTTCCTCAAGGGCAGGATGTTGCCGATCTTCACCTATGCCAGCATCACGCGCCCGCTGAGCGATGAGGAGCAAGCCCGCCTTGGCGGCAAGCCCTTCTGGGGGGTGATCCCCGCCGACCCGTTCGGTACGACAGTGCGCCGCACGCCGGACAATCGCTTGCTGATTCGCAACAGTTTCAGCTTCAACCCTGACGGGCGCAGCAACAGGAAATTCCTCGAGCGCTTCGTCACTCGGCATCGTGCGTCCTACGAACGCCGCTTCCCGATGTTGCCCGATGTCGAGTTCGAATATACCTGGGGCGGCGCATTGGCCCTGTCGAGGAATCACATGGGGTACTTCGGCCAGTTGGCTTCGAATGTTTACGGCGCCCTTTGCTGCAATGGCCTTGGTGTCACCCGGGGAACCGTTACCGGCAAGTTGCTGGCCGACTGGCTGGCCGGCCATACGAGCGAACTCATCGACTTCCTGCTGAGCGCTCCGGGGCCGAACCTGAACCCTCCGCAACCCTTCCTTTCAGCCGGTGTGAACCTCAACCTCAAGTGGGGCCAGTACCGGGCAGGTAAAGAGAGCTAAGCACGTTTGATTTCGAATTCAGGGCAAGTACCGGGGCCGATCATCAACCGGCCCGTCCATCTTGTTGCCTGCCGATAACGATCCAGATGGTCTGCCGAAACTATCGAGGCTCGCTCGAGCCTCGCGGCTTCGTGCAGTCCGGATTCAAACCGAACACGTGGAAAACGGGAAATAACAATGACAATTCCTAGATCAGTAGAGGATGTCCCCCTGAACAGCTTCCATAAGCTGTTGACCCTCCGTTCCGGCGGCGGATCATTCGTCGACGGCTATGTCCTGAGCATCATTGGGGTTGCCATGCTGCAACTCACCACGGGTCTGAACCTCAGCGAGTTCTGGCAAGGGCTCATCGCCGCCTCGGCGTTGATCGGCATCTTCTGTGGCGGTTTCCTGGGCGGCTGGCTGACCGACAGACTGGGCCGCAAGAAAGTGTTCCTGGTTGGCCCGACGCTGTTCATCCTCTGTTCCCTGGCGCAGTTCTGGGTCGAATCGGCCGAAGGACTGTTCCTGCTGCGCTTCCTGATCGGCGTGGCCGTCGGCATCGAGTACCCGGTGGCGACTTCCCTGCTGGTGGAGTTCCTGCCGAAGAAGTATCGCGGACCGCGCCTGGCCACCCTGACCATTCTCTGGTTCGCCGGTGCCGCGCTCGCCTACGTTGCCGGTGATTTCATCCTGCGGGTCGGCGGCGACGATGCCTGGCGGCTGGTCCTGGCCAGCCCCGCGCTGATCGGCGCGATCCTCTTCGCCCTGCGCATGGGTACGCCGGAGTCGCCCCGCTGGCTGCTGAGCAAGGGACGCGCTGCGGAGGCCGAAAGCATCATCAGGCAGGTGTACGGGTCCGACTACTCGCTGAAGAACCTGCCGGAACAACCGGAAGCGAAGAAGCTTTCCGTGTGGAACCTCCTGCACTCCGGCTACGGCAAGCGCATGTTGTTCGTCACGGTGTTCTGGACCTGCTCGATCATCCCGGTGTTCGCGGTCTACGCCTTCGCACCCAAGGTCCTGCAGGCACTCAACCTCAAGGGCGACTGGGCGTCCTTCGGTTCGGTCGCGATCACCTCCCTCTTCGTGGTGGGCTGCATCATCGCCACTCGCCTGATCAACACCGTGGGCCGCCGCAGCATGCTGATCCAGAGCTTCCTCTGGTCCGGACTGGCCCTGCTGGGGCTGAGTGCGTTCCACACCGGCTCGGAAGTCCTGATCCTGTTGCTGTTCGGCACCTATGCCCTGTTCATCGGCGGTGCCCAGGTCCTCCAGCTGGTCTACCCCAACGAGTTGTTTCCCACCGAGATCCGCGCGTTCGCGGTCGGTGTGGGCACCTCCCTGTCGCGGATCGGGGCTGCGGTAGGCACTTACCTGGTGCCCGTCTCGCTCGAAACCCTCGGCATCGCGCAAACCATGGTTGCCGCCGCCGTGGTGACCTTCATCGGCTTGCTGGTCGCCTGGGCCCTGGCCCCGGAAACCCGTTCGCTCAACTTGCAACAAGCAGCGTCACTTGCCTGAAAACCGAACATGCCCAGCCACTGCACGACGTAGCGGCGCGGCGAATAGACAAGGCCCTCACCCAAGGAGAATCCAAAATGAACTTTGACGGTATCTTCACCCCGGCAATCACTCCCCTGACCGCAGAGGGAGCCATCGATAAATCGGCCTTCGCGCAAGTGCTGGAACACCTGATCGAATCCGGGGTTCACGGCATCGTCATCGGCGGTTCGACCGGTGAGTACTACGCCCATACCGCCCAGGAGCGCTTCGACCTCGCCGCGCAGGCCAAGGACGTCATCAATGGCCGCCTGCCCCTGGTGGTAGGTACCGGCGCCATCCGTACCGAGGAGTCGGTCGCCTATGCCGAGGCGGCCAAGGCCATCAAGGCCGACGCGATCCTGGTCGGCTCGCCGCCCTACGCCCTGCCTACCCAGAAGGAAATCGCCACCCACGTCCTGGCCGTCGACCGCGCGGCCGGCCTGCCGATCATGCTGTACAACTACCCCGCCCGCATGGGCGTCGGCATGGGCGACGAGTTCTTCGCAGAAGTGGCCGGTTGCAGGAACATCGTCGCCATCAAGGAGAGCTCGGGTGACACGGCCCGCCTGCATCGCCTGGCCGTGCAACACCCCGATATCGCCCTCTCCTGCGGCTGGGACGACCTGGCCCTGGAGTTCTTCGCCTGGGGCGCCCGCAGCTGGGTCTGCGCCGGCTCCAACTTCATTCCCCGCGAGCATGTCGCCCTCTACGAGGCCTGCGTGATCGAGAAGGACTTCGACAAGGGCCGCCGCATCATGGCCGAACTGATGCCGCTGATGGACTTCCTGGAAAGCGGCAAGTTCGTGCAGTCCATCAAGCATGGCTGCGAGCTGAGCGGCCTGCGCGCCGGCGGCGTGCGCGCACCGATGCAACCGCTCGACAGCGAGCAGAAGCAGGCGCTGCAGGACGTCCTCACCGTGCTCAAGCGCAACATCGCGAAAATCACCGAGGGCTCCAACAATGGCTGAATTGCTGAGCAAAGAGGAGTACGCGGCAATCGCCGCCAAAGTGGAATTCCGTACCCAGGCGTTTATCGACGGTGAGTTCCGCGATGCGCTGTCGGGCCGTACCTTTGCCACCACCAACCCGGCCACTGGCAAGCTACTGGCCGAGATCGCCGCGTGCGACGTGCAGGATGTCGATGTGGCCGTGGCCGCCGCCAAGCAGGCTTTCGACGACGGCCGCTGGTCGAAGCTGCAGCCTGGCGAGCGCAAGCACATCCTGCTCAGGTTCGCCCAACTGCTGGAAGACAACGCCCATGAACTGGCGGTGCTCGAATCGCTGGACAGCGGCAAGCCGGTCAGCGAGTGCCAGAACGTCGACGTGCCGGAAACCATCCACACCATCCGCTGGCACGCCGAGCTGATCGACAAGATCTACGACAACACCGCCCCGACCGGCAACGCGGCCGTGACCATGGTGGTGCGCGAAGCCATTGGCGTGGTCGGCCTGGTGCTGCCGTGGAACTTCCCGCTGCTGATGCTGGCCTGGAAGATTGCCCCGTCGCTGGCCGCCGGTTGCTCGATCGTGGTCAAGCCGGCCAAGGAAACCACCCTCAGCGCCCTGCGCGTGGCCGAACTGGCCCATGAGGCGGGTATTCCTGCAGGCGTGTTCAACCTGGTACCTGGCGGTGGCCGTGAAGTGGGCGAGGCCATTGGCCGCCACATGGACATCCCGATGGTCAGCTTCACCGGCTCCACCGACACCGGCCGCCTGTTCCTGAAATACGCCGCCGAGTCCAACCTCAAGCGCATCGTCCTGGAGCTGGGTGGCAAGAACCCGGCCGTGGTCATGAACGACTGCGAGGACCTGGACGAAGTCGCCCAGTTCGTCACCGCCGGCGCATTCTGGAACATGGGCGAGAACTGCTCGGCATCCTCGCGTCTCATCGTCCATAAGGACGTCAAGGACGAGTTGCTGTCGCTGATCGTCAAACACCTCAAGGACTGGAAACTGGGTGACCCGCTGGACCCGGACAACCGTCTGGGCGCAATGGTCAGCAAGTCGCACTTCGAGAAGGTTCTCTCCTACCTGGCATACGCCGCCGAGCAGAAGCTCAATGTGGTGCAGGGTGGCGAGACTGAGTCGGGCGTGTTCGTGCAGCCGACCATCGTCGACGGCGTGACCCGCGACAACCGCCTGTTCGTCGAGGAGATCTTTGGCCCGGTGCTGAGCGTAACCAGCTTCTCGACCATCGATGAGGCGATCGAGCTGGCCAACGACACCGTCTACGGCCTGGCCGCTTCGGCCTATACCGGCAGCCTGCGCAATGCGCTCAAGCTGTCGCGGGAGATCCGCGCGGGCGTGGTGACAGTCAACTGCTTCGGCGAGGGCGATGCCTCGACGCCGTTCGGTGGCTACAAGGAGTCTGGCTTCGGTGGGCGTGACAAGTCGATCTGGGCACATGATCAGTACACCGAACTGAAGACCATCTGGATCAACGCTTCTGCGTGACACCCTGCGCTGATTGGCTGATTCGCCACCGCCGTCCGGGCGGTGGTCGAATCGCCCAGCCTTTCGCGTGGTTCAGGCAATGAGCAGGCATCAGGATTGCCGCGCCCTGTCAGGCTCGAGTCACCCCTCTCCCTTTGGGAGAGGGGCCGGGGGAGAGGGATATATCAGGCTGGCGCGGAGGCCTGAAAGGTCCGCATTAGACGCTTCAATGCGGTACTGAAACAGCTAACGCAGACATAGCCTTCGCTTTCGACGCCGAGGCTACCAGGAGCAGCCGAACATCAAGCGATACGCCGCGCCTTCTTACCCTCAGCCTTATCCGCCTTCTTGCCCTTGCGCTCGAACTCCCAGCCCTTGCAGGCCAAGGCCACATGCTTGGGAATCAGCGCCGTGCCGCTGCTATAGGCGGTGATGGTGCGGCGGGTAAAGCCCAACTCGATGGCGGCAGTGGTCAACGACAGCTTGTTAGCGGCCATCCAGCGCTTGAACGCCTGAACGGGCATCACCTCACCGGCCTGCTCCAGCGCCAGCCGGTGCAGGGTGGTAGCCGCCAGTTCCAGGTCATCGCCCCAGGTCACATCGAAGCCCCACTCACCGACCTGGGCGGTGCTGAACAGCGCCAGGTCTTCCAGTGGCTTGAGGACAGGGAAGCTACGGATGTGCTCGCGCAGGTCAACGCGGTAGCGCTTACCGTTGCCGAACACCACCAGCAAGGCATGCTCGCCGGCAATGGGCTCCACGCTGATGATCCTGGCCTTGCGGGTCATGGGTCAGTTCCTCCGGTTTTGCTCATCCCACACGCGCTGCAGATCAGCCGTGTGGTCAGCCGCCCACGCCAGGGCGGCCTTCAGGGCCTTGGGTAGGGAAAATTTTTCTCTAGTAACAGTGTTCCTGTCGAGAACTGCCATTCTCACAATGGGCCCCTAGGTCCGGCTCGTTCCTACGGACCGCACTGTCGTGCTGCGCTGGGACGGCAGGCCCGGCCGGTGCCAGAGGAACGCCAGGATGGCCGCGGCGCCGATCAGGCCCGGCAACGCGAAGGCCAGGAAGCTGGCCTGGATCGGCAACTGCGCCGCATGCAGCGCGCCGCCCAGCAACGGGCCGATGATGGCGCCGATGCGGCCGATGCCCATGGCCCAGCCAAGCCCGGTAGAGCGGATATGCGCCGGGTAGAACTGCACGGTGCAGGCGTTGGCGAGGATCTGGGTGCCGATGGTGCAGGCGCCGGCCACGCCGATCAGCAGGTACAGCACCGGCAGCGGGGATTTCAGCGCCAGCAGGCCGAGGGACAGCGCACCGAGGGTGAAGAAGGCGAACAGCACGCGGCCGAGACCGATACGATCCCCGAGCCAGCCTCCGCCTATGGCGCCGAAGATGGCGCCGAAGTTCAGCACCAGCAGGAACGCCAGGCTGGAGTTGAGTCCGTAGCCGGCAGCGTTCATCAGCTTGGGCAGCCAGGAGCTCAGGGCGTAGACCATCAGCAGGCAGCAGAAGAACGCCACCCAGAGCATCAGGGTGCTTAGCGAACGCCCCTCGTGGAACAGCTGGGAAATGCTCGCCTTGCTCGCCTGCCCCCTGGCCAGGCCCAGTTGGTCATCGGGGCTTGGCCGATACGCGGGGACGGCCCGCGCCAGCAGGGCACGGGCGCGTTCGACCTCGCCCTGGCGAACCAGGAAATCGATCGACTCCGGCAACTGGCGCACCAGCAGCGGCAGCACCAGCAAGGGCACCAGGGCGACGAAGAACACCGCCTGCCAGCCCCAGGCGGGCATCAGCACCATGCCCAATCCGGCGGAAAGCATGCCGCCCACCGAGTAGCCGCTGAACATGATCGCCACCAGGGTGCTGCGGATCTTCTTCGGCGCATATTCGTTCATCAGCGCCACCACGTTGGGCATCACCCCGCCGATGCCGAGCCCGGCGACGAAACGGCAGATCGCGAACTCCTCGGGGGTGCGCGCGAACCCATTGATCAC
>RCUT01000361.1_pt1 | contig 24558 bp, 24 predicted proteins | sample 2166171 | NCBI WGS metagenome assembly RCUT01 (sample SAMN09932757, study PRJNA488358) | compost metagenome | isolation source: compost soil in 4-hydroxybenzoic | place: Germany: Experimental Botanical Garden
AATTATAGGTTAAATAGCTAATATTCATATCCATGAAAAAATGCACCTTCCTCTTGCTCTTTTTTTTGATTTTCACAATGAATACTAAAGCTCAGATTGAATATAACCGATTTGGCATAGAAGCATTTGGAGGGATTACCACCTCGTATATGGATGCAACGAATGATAACCTAAGTACGGTTTTTGGTGGAGCTTTGCATTATAATCCATCTCCCTTTAGCTTTGTTGCGCTTGATATCCAGGTAGGCACATTGCAGGCCGGAAAAGATGCTGATTTGCGCAAATTCAAAAACAACTACTCTTCTTATTCGGTAACCTATAATTTGGGGCTAGGAGATTTTCTTCGAAATAATGCAACAACGTGGCGCAGGGTTATTAATGATATTTACATAGGGGCCGGGGTTACGTTAATTAAGAATGATGTTGCAGAAATTAAGCCGTTTGATTATACCACTTCTGATGGCACATTTACAGAAGGTGAAAATTTTGACGGAACGGAGTATTCATTTCCGGTGCAAGCCGGGATAAATTTTAAGTATCGTACCAAAAAAGGAAAGGTTCCCTTCGCAATCAATCTTCATTATCAGTTCAATTTTAGCTTTAGTGATATATTGGACGGTTATGAAGGTTCTCCCGGAAATAAAAAGACAGACTGGTACAGTGCCCTTTGGCTGGGGGTTAACTATTATTTTGGTCCGACAAAAATTTATTACAGAGCGCCCAAATAAATTACTTGCAAGAAACAAAGCTGGTTAGAGTATGTAGGGTATCATGGACTTTGCGTTAGAAAAAACTCTGTGTAGTTTTGTTATACAATGACAAATACCGGCCAAACCCAACAACTTATTTATACATTAGTTCGTCACCCTCAATTTGGATTTCTTGTAGAACCTTACCTAATCCAACTGGATGAGGAAGGAAATCGCAGTTATACCTATCGTGGAATTACATCGAAAAACTTAACTGATTTTTTCTCAACTGCTGATACGAATGATAAAGAATTAGTGGTGCTCTCAGAGCAAATGAATCCGCAGGAAATTGTCAAAAAGTTTAAAGATAAAGACGTAAAGAACCTTCAGCAGTTCATCACTAAGTATTACGAAACGGGCAAAACGAATAAGACGTTAGATCCTGTAAGAATACATATTCGTCAGCATTTAGATCGTTTGCGGCTTAAGTTTCTGGAGTTGGCATTAAACAAGATCATTTGCTTTTTTACAAAAGAAGGGCCTCCGTTGTGGTCACAATTAGCCTTTGCAAAAAATAAAGCAATGGTTGGTTATTCCTTTAAAAGAAATGAAGCCGAACTTTCATATTCGCTGAAAGTAAGTGCAGATAAACAGGAATTGGATTTGAGTTTACCGCAAACCTTCTTGTTCAGTACCGAGCCAACTGTTTTAATCCATCAAAATTTGGTTTATTATTTTGAGGGAGCTGTTGATGGAAAAAAGCTTCAGCCATTTCTTACTAAATCATCAATTGTGGTTCCTGCTGAAAAGGAAAAGGAATATTTTGAACAATTTGTGCTTAAGGTACTTGCATCAGGAGATATTGAAGCGGACGGATTTGATGTAAACTATGCAACAGATAAACCGATGCCGGTTTTGCAGTTACAAGAAGAAGCAACTGCTCAACAAGACCTATTTGCTGTAGTAAAAGCAGAGTCGGAATCTAAAATGGTTTTTGAGCTTCATTTTTTATACGATAAGTTTCAGTTTAGAGCTGGATTGGGAGGAAACACTGTGAAGCTTGATTACAATACAACCCGTCCTGTTTTTTATAAAGTAAACCGGAACAGCAGCTTTGAGCAAAAAGTTGTTGAATGGCTTGCCGAACGAGGTCTTATGCTTGGTGCACAGAAGCTTGCATGGACAAAAGATAAAGCCTTTGGTTGGATCGATCGTTTCCACGCTGAATTTGCTGAACATGGTATTGAACTAAAACAACCTCATGGAACTAAAGCCGGGATTAAGAAGTATTTTCTTGGCGAATCAACCATTGAGCTTTCAGTAAATGAGGAGCGCGATTGGTTTGAAGTTAAAGCCCGTGTTCGTTTTGGAGAATATGAAATCGCTTTTCGTAAGATTTACGACTTGATTACCAGTGGTAAAACGGAGTTTTCGCTTCCTACTGGAGAAATAGCTGTTATACCTGAGAAATGGATTGAGCATTATTCAGGGTTAATGAATTTTATGCAGGAAACCGATAACCAGGAAATGATCTTGCAAAAACATCATTATGCTTTAGTAAAGGAGCTGGAACAAGGCCAGCTGGTTAATGTTGAGCTGACGGATCGTTTAGAGAAACTGCGGGATGTTGCTAAGATTGAAGATTATACAATGCCTCATGGTTTTGCCGGAGAGCTTCGCTCTTATCAGAAGGCGGGTTATAACTGGATGCGTTTCTTAAATGAGTATGGTTTGGGTGGATGCCTGGCAGATGACATGGGGCTTGGGAAAACAGTGCAGACATTGTCGTTGTTGCAAAGTGTGAAAGAAAATGCAGATCAGCATGTTTCATTACTGGTACTGCCTAAATCGTTAATTTATAACTGGCATTTGGAAGCCTATAAGTTTACTCCTGGTTTAAAGATTTTATTGCATGCCGGAACTGAAAGAAGTAAACAAAACAAGCACTTTGCAGCTTATGATCTGGTTATTACTTCTTATCCAATCTTATCAAGAGATATCGATCTGTTTAAGTCGTTTTACTTTAATTATATTGTATTAGATGAAGCGCAGGCAATAAAGAATCCCTCATCTGCCATTACTAAGGCCGTAATGGAACTACAGTGCAGACACAGGTTGGCTTTGAGCGGAACACCGGTAGAAAATTCAATAATGGACTTATGGTCGCAAATGAATTTTATCAATCCGGGTTTATTAGGTACCCAAACTTACTTTAAACAAGAGTTCCTGCAGCCGATCGAAAAGAAAGGAGATGAACAAAAAGCCAAAAGATTACAGGCAATGATAAGTCCGTTTATTCTTCGCAGAATGAAGTCGCAAGTGGCTAATGAGTTGCCGGATAAGGTAATAAATGTTCATTATGTCGAAATGAGCGATGAACAACAAAATGCCTATGAAAAGATTAAAGCCGATTGCCGAAAAATGATTTTTGAGAGTATGGATGAGTTCGGTGTGGATAAAAGTCGATTTATGCTATTAAAAGGCTTAATGAAACTTCGTCAAATGGCTAACCATCCTATTTTGGCTGATAGTGGTTATGAAGGTGATTCAGGTAAATTTGAAGAGGTAAAGGAAATGCTTTCAACGGTAACAGGAGAAGGAAACAAGGTGTTGGTATTTAGTTCGTTTACACAGCATCTGCAGTTGATGAAACAATACCTGGAAGAACAAAAGATTGCCTATTCATATCTCGACGGACAGACACAGGATCGACAATACCAGGTTGATCGTTTTCAGAATGATGACACAGTAAAAGTATTCCTTATTTCGTTGAAGGCCGGAGGAACAGGACTGAATCTTACAAAAGCAGGCTACGTTTTCCTGATCGATCCTTGGTGGAATCCGGCGGCTGAAGCTCAGGCTATTGACCGGGCACATCGCATCGGGCAGAAAAATCAGGTGATGGTTTATAAATTTATTACCAAAAATACCGTTGAAGAGAAAATCCTCGACCTGCAGCAAAGTAAAAGCCATTTAGCTGAATCGTTAATAGTGGCTGAGGATAATTTTATAAAGCAACTGGATAAAACGGCAGTGCATCAATTATTGTCGTAAAAGGAGGACCTCATCCCCGGCCCTTCTCCTTTAGGAGAAGGGAGCTCTCTTCGGTTTTCTTTAGGAGAAGGGTCGGGGATGGGGTAAAAAATACATTTATGCGATCTTTAATAGTAAGAATAACAGCAATTACTTTTTTAGGCCTGTCTTCTTGTAAAAGCCAGAAAACAAGTCCAACTCCAGTTACTTCTTGGTCCGGACTAAAGGAGAATAACCGGTTTGTATTTGATGCTAAGATTGCAGTTAACAATAATGCACTAAAAGAAATCTCTGGTATTGCTTCCGGCAGAACCAATAAAGAGCTTTTATATGTTCATGAAGATAGTTTCTGCCCGAATAAAGTTTATCTGCTCAATACAAAGGGCGAATATCAGGGCAGCTTAAAGCTTAAAGGTCGAAAAAACTGGGATTGGGAAGATATTGCTGTTGGAGGAGGTCCTGAAGAAAGTAAACATTACATCTATGTAGGAGATATAGGCGATAACTTTAAATTAATGAACGCAGCCATTGTATATCGCTTTGAAGAACCTAATCTTACCAATGCTTCCTTACCTATAAAAAGTAAGGTTTATCGGCCAGACAAGCTTCGTTTTCAATACCCCGATGGAAGGCATAATGCGGAAACTTTACTTCTTGATCCGCTAACAAAAGATCTGTATATCGTTACTAAGGGGAAAACGGCTACTATTTATAGAGCAGAATTTCCGCAAAATTCAATCAAATCAACAAAGTTAGAGTATATAGGCTCTTTGCCAATAAGTCAGGCCACAGGAGGAAGCATTTCTTCTGATGGTAAAGAAATAATCATCAAAGATTATTACCGCATTTATTATTGGAAGCGATTGGAAGGGCAATCGATAAACGAGGCATTAACAGCAACTCCCGAATTATTACCCTATCAAAGGGAAATGCAGGGAGAAGCGGTGGGCTTTAATAACGATAATAGCGGTTATTATACAATAAGTGAAATAGAAAGCCGTAAAGGATTGGTTCCAACATTGTATTTTTATAAACGGAAATAGCACACTTTGCGCAAGTCTTAAAATCTTATACCCTATGAATATTGAACTATTACGAGAGTTGTGTGTCAGCAAAAAAGGTGTTACCGAAGAGTTTCCTTTTGATAATGATGCATTGGTATTTAAAGTAATGGGCAAAATGTTTTGTCTTATCAGCATTAGTAATCCTACTGTTTGCAGCTTGAAGTGTGAGCCGGAGAAAGCCATAGAGCTTAGGGAAAAATTTGCAGAGGTTGAGGGCGCTTATCATATGAACAAAAAACATTGGAACGCTGTTCGGTTTGACGGTAGCCTGAGTGATAATGATATTGCCAGTTGGCTTAATGACTCCTATGATCTGGTGGTGGCAGGATTGCCTAAGAAAATTCGCGAAGAAATGAATGCATTATAGCAATGTTGCTACATGAAATTGCTAAATTTAGGCTACACCAATTCATAACGCTTATGTGGGCTGAAGTTGATAGTAAACTAACCCGAACTTTTCAGTTTTCAAACTTTGTGGAAGCCTGGGGCTTCATGACTAAAGTTGCTTTATTAGCGGAAAAAATGAATCATCATCCTGAGTGGTCCAACGTATACAATAAAGTTGAAATCCACCTTACTACTCATGATTCCGGAAATACGGTGACAAATAAAGATCGTGAGCTTGCTTTGGCTATAGACAGGTTGCTGATGTAAGAAAAAAAGAGGGGCAATATTCAAAAGTTTCTATTTTAGGGCTTTATTCGATCCATAGGTTTTATGAAGAAAGTCCTTCCATTTTTAGCTGTTTGCGCCCTCTCATTAAATAGTTACGCACAACAAACTCCTTTCGAAAAAAGTGGAGGAACTGAAACTGCAACCTACCAGGAACTCATCGGGTTTTGCAAGCAGATCGTTCAAAAATACCCTGAAGCTAAATTTCTTGAGTATGGCACCACAGATATCGGTAAACCATTAAATCTGCTTGTTCTCTCAAAATCAAAGGATTTTGATCCGGTATCGTTACGTGCCAAAGGGAAAGCTGTTGTTTTAATTAACAATGGAATACATCCCGGAGAGCCCGAAGGAATCGATGCTAGCATGATGCTTATCCGTGATCTCTTAGAGAAAAAGAAACTCCCTGAGAATGTGGTACTGTGTTTTGTTCCAGTCTATAATATTGACGGAATGTTGAACCGTAGTCCATATTCAAGGGTGAATCAAAATGGACCTAAAGAGTACGGTTTCAGAGGCAACTACCGGAATCTCGATCTTAACCGCGACTACATCAAAACTGATTCACGTAACTCACAATCGTTCCAACAGCTGTTCCAGGAGTGGAAACCCGAAGTTTTTGTGGATAATCATACTAGCAATGGTGCCGATTATCAATACATAATGACCTATATCGCAACTCAGAAAGACAAATTAAATCCTGCCGTTTCTGCTTATATGAATACACAACTCATTCCGGTTTTACTGGATAAGATGAAAGAACGTAAGTTTGAAATGATTCCTTATGTAAATGTTTGGGGCGATACTCCTGATAAAGGATACGAAGGTTTCAATGATTCACCTCGTTATAGCACCGGTTATAGTACATTATTCAATAGCATAGGTTTTGTGGTTGAAACTCATATGTGGAAACCTTTTGATCAACGTGTATGGGCAAACTATGGTTTTATGGATGAGCTGATGAATATAGTGGAGAAGGATGCCAAGCAGATAGTTGAGACGAAGAGAAAAGCAGATGAATCGATAAAAACGCAGAAAACATTTCCACTTAACTGGGAGCTGGATACAGCTAATAAAGCGACACTTACTTTCAAAGGATTTGAAGGTGTTCACAAATCAAGTGAAGTAAGCGGACTTGATCGTTTGTTTTACGACCACAATCAACCGTACGAAAAAACAATCGATTACTGTAATGATTTTAAGCCGACTCAGTCGATTGAGAAACCATGGGCCTATGTAATACCGCAATCATGGCATAAGGTTATTGAGTTATTAAAATTGAATGGCGTTCAGCTGAAGCAACTAGGTAAAGACATGACTCTAAATGGCGAGATGTATCGAATTACCGATTATAAAACAGCTCAGCGTCCATACGAAGGCCATTATAATCACTCAGCTGTTCAATTGAGAAAAGATACGATGAGCGTTAAGTTCTATAAGGGCGATTATGTTGTTCAAGTCGATCAACCGGTAAACAGATACATTGTTGAAACATTGGAGCCACAAGCTATCGATTCCTATTTTAACTGGAATTTTTTTGATAGTGTCTTAGGTCAAAAAGAGGGTTTTTCTGATTACTTATTTGAAGACATGGCTGCTGAAATGCTAAAGAAAGACCCGAGTTTAAAAGCAAGGCTAGATGCAAAACGCCAGACCGATCCAAAGTTTGCGCAAAGCGCCTACGCTCAGCTTGATTTTATCTATAAGCAATCTCCATATTATGAACCAACGCATAACCGTTACCCCATTATGAGATTGTTGCAACCTGTTTATTTGAAGTAATTTTGCTTAAATAAAAAATGTAAGTAATTGTTTGTCAGATTTTTTGTAATTTAATGTACTGCTATTTAAAACAAAAAATCTGACTAACTATGAAAATGCGCTCTATCTACCTTATAGCTTCTGCTATTTTATTTGTTGGCTGCCACGATAATCGTAAAGAACCTACCGCGATATGGAAAAAGTCTCCTAATTTCTCCCAACTAGAATAATAAAAGGCCATTGCACGTTCCTTAAAATCTGTTAATGTGCCATTAGCCTTTAGCATTTAGCACCAATTTGAAAAGTAATAATTATACATCTATAAATCTTTTATGAAAAAACACTTTTTCCACTTCATGATTTTATCTCTTTTCTGTACAAGCTGCCAGAAAGAAATGGTTTGGCTTACTTCTGGCGGTTCCGGTAATAATACATCGAATGTTATAACACAAGACACCCTTTATTTACCTGTTAAAATCATTATTGATGCTCAAACGTATGATCTCAGCTACAAGGATAGTATCGGAAATTTAAGTAGTATAAAATCCTCATGGTCTACTTTGCTATTTTTTTATAACAGTAATAATGAAATAGTAAAAGTTCAGTTAAAGGGCAATGGCGACTCTACTTTATTTTCAGAATACCTTATCACTTATAAAGACAACAAACCGTGGAAGTTTGCAAATGGCTATGAAGTAGGAAGGTTTAGTTACTATAGCAACTATACACAGATAGAAGGGGTAATGCATCCTGTTTTTGGCGATACATTAGTCCGTAAGTTTCATTATAATGATAGTACATTGTATGCTTATAATTACTTAAATCAATATGAGACAGGTGGAAATAACAACTATGTAAGTGATGCTAAGAACTACTGGGCAAAGGATATAAAAAATAAAGAATTGCTTGGTCAAGCCGTGCAATTTTTTGAAGTACTTCCTGCCCAAAAAGATATCTCTTCAGCATCTTATCTTGATAATCTAAGCCATAATCCCATTATCATATCAACAAACTACGTTAATAAGACTTACAACGTAGCGGGATATCCAACCTATTGGGAAAAGGAGTCTGTTTTTTATGAAGGAGAATATGTTTCTCCCCAGCCTACGATTACAACGCACGTTTATTACAGAAAAGTGATTAATTAAAATTTATACTATGTATCATGTCTAGTGGATAAATAGAAATCAAATTTAACCTCTAAATACTATGAAAACTTACGCTCTCTATCTCCTAATTCTATGTTTTTCTGTCATCGGATGTCAAAAAGATATAGCCGAAAATGAAGCTGATCTAGCAGCTAAAAAAGACAAGGATTGTAAATGTAAGATTTTGTATCTGCCTGTTAAAAGAACGCTTGAAGATACAACAGCTTTAGTAATGCGCTTTGAATATCATGACAAGGTGGGCAATTTAAGTTTAATACGAATGGGTAAGGATGGTGGCCCGTATCTTAAAGTTTACTACAATGATAAAACCGAAATTACCAAAGTTGAATACTTTGAATGGTATGGTTTACGCTATGAGTATTTAATTACTTATAAAAACAATAAAATTTACAAGTGTAAAAAATATGAACTAAAAAATGGAAGTTCAGAATTTCAGCTTGAATGGACGCTAGATTGGAATAAAGATGCATTAAAAGAAGTTATTGAAACAAATATTATTGAACCGACTTATGGCGCTCAGCAGAAATATCAATACTTAAATCCTAAGGAACCCAACAAAATACTCAGTTGGAGTGTAGTTCACCCATGGAATAGTATTAATGCCTTGTATGAAACGAATGAGAAAAATTATTGGGCAAAAGATATCAAGAATAAGGAATTGTATTTTTTGATCTTCTCAGATCCTAGCGGAAATGTTAATCCAGCACGAATAGTTCCTTCGCAAAAAGAAATCAACAATATGTCATCTTTCAGGCGTTCCATAGACTTCACATACGATACAATTCGAGTACTTGAAGCGGAATACAATGAACATGATTATCCTATTCGAACTGTTCAGGAGCAAGCCATTCATTGGGAAGGCGATGGATGGTTTTATGAGAAGTATAATTCCACTATCAAAACATTCTATGAAAAGATAATCGTCAAATAATTTGGGTTACAACAACTATGAAAACTTACGCTCTCTATCTACTGATGCTATGTTTTTCTGTCATGGGATGTCAGAAGGATATAGGTGAAAGTGATGCTGAGTTAGCAGCTAAAAATGATAAGGATGGTAAATACAACAAAGAACGCTATTTGCCTGTAATGATAGTTGATAGCAGTTTAGACAATTCTTTAGTAGACACCATTCGAATCAGCTATCATGACAACAATGGCAATATTTCTTGTGTAACGTCAAGCAGAAGAAACGGAGTTATTAAATTTCATTATAACAGTGATAATGAACTCCATCGAGTGGATTATTATGACAAGGGCTATTATTTAATTACCAATAAAGAGGGTAAATTAGCTAAATGTTCTTTCTTCAGAACTAATAGACCTAGCATTCCTTATTTTGATTTAATCTTTAATTCTACTGAAAATGATACCATTGTAGTTCTGGAAAGATTCTATGATGCTACAGAATTTAGACCCAGGTATTTTCTTTATGAAGATATTAATAATGCTAAAGCATTAGCTCGTAGTTACAAAGATGATGCAGGCTGGGGATATTATTATGATTTCATCAGTAATGATAAAAACTATTGGGCCAAAGATGTAAAATCGAAGGAGCTTTTATCCTATATAAGTATTTCAGAGCTAATGGATATTTTTCCTACAAAAAATAACATTATAAGTATACAGCAAGTTGATTTTGTATTGGATAAGCGTGCCAGTTATTCCGAAATACAGTACAATGATGCAAATTATCCGATTTTCCTCAAGAGTTCAATGGTAGCAACTTTAGATGCTAGTGGTCCACAATATTATAATGATCAACGCAAAATCTATTATCAAAAAATAGTAAGCAATTAACGCAACGTCCAGATTTCCGAAAAAAGAATTACCTACCGGAAGATTGTTGTAAAGAAATAAAGTCAAAGATTAACTTTTATACAAAAAATAATGAAGTATGTAATATCACTAATTCTAATCTCTAATTCTATGAAAACGTACGCTCTTTATCTACTAATGTTATGTTTTTCTGTCATTGGATGTCAGAAAGATATAGGTGAAACGGAAGCTGAATTAGCAGCAAAAAAAGACAAGAATTGTAAATGTAAAAAGGACCGCTACCTGCCATTAGTTTATAAAAATTCACAATGGGACTCTCTATCTTTTTACTACAAGGATGATCTAGGCAATTTAGACCGAATAATTTGGGGGCGATATGAATTTCGTTTTACCTACAATGGAAATAAAGAGGTTGATAACATCAAGTTCTATAGTAGGAATCAATTGTCTATAGAATATAGGTTTTCTTATAACAAAAAAGAAGTATGTGCTTTTACTGAAATCAACTATGTAGGTAACGAAGTAATAGATTATAAAATAAAGCGACAAAATGGACGATTAAGTGAGATATACTTCAATTATAATATCAATGGAGCATCCAATGACACTGCATGGTTTCATTATAATTCAAATAATGTGTTGGATCATTACTTTGTTGGGGGTGGCAATGACTATGACAAGGCGTCTTTAATTTTTAGTTTTAACACTAATGCTAACAAGTACTGGGCAAATGATATTAAAAGCAAAGAGTTACTGTTCCTTACGGGTATAATAGACATTCCTTGGATATATCCAGTTGAAAATGATATAACAAATCTTTCTATAAGTGATAATCGTCGAATCGAACGAGAGAGTAGACACTTGTCTTATCATAACACCATCTATAACCCATCCGGCTTTCCATTATATTCTCATAAAAAGATGGAGTATTATAGTGATATGTCCGGAACATTGACTGATAGTACTGATGTTAATATTACCTATAAAAAAGTTAATTCTAATCACTAATTCTAATCACTAATTCTATGAAAACTTACACTCTCTACCTACTAATTCTATGTCTTGCTGTCATTGGATGTCAGAAAGATATAATAGGTGAAAATGATCCCGTACTTAAGACAACAGAAAACACAAATCTGAAATATTTGCCAGTTGAACTGGTTATCCTGTATGATGAACAGGAAAATGCTGATTCTGCAAAAATTGCTTTTTCATATTATAATGATGAGGGAGATTTAGCATCTATCAGTGAAAACTATTATTTTCCTTCAGGGCAGTCAAACGACACACATCACTTTACTTATCAAAACAATAAGTTGCACACTGTTGGTAGAGAAGGTGAATATATTGAATTATCGGGTCCTTCTGTACACAAATTTAATTTTAATGGCGATAAAGCTAGTGGCTACGAGACAGGCCATTGGGCTGATTACGTAGATCCCTTCTGGCCCACAATGCCGCCGGATGAAAATGGAGAATATCCTCCGGCTCCCATTTATTGGGACGTAGAATTTTCAGACGGCATTACAACAATTGCATGGAGCAACAATAAGTTAGCATTTCTTCAAAATCAATACGGCAAATTAACCTTTAATTATGACAATGAACTTTTAACATCTATTCAGCCTGAGAGTGGAAGTTCATTTGAGATGCAATTTGGTACTAAAACTTACACTTATGAGAACAAAAGCTATTGGGCTAAAAACATAAAGAATAAGGATGTTTTAATATTGCTCTTTAGGATATTTGATCCGGTAGAACAAAACCCAACAAAGATATGTGTTAAATGGAGGGGTAACAATAATACTGAGGTTCTAGGGACTAATGACTACACGAGTACGTACAATGAGGATGGTTATCCGATTGAAATTTGTGAAACATATTCTGGTGTCAGGTATAATACCAATGAACCGATTACAATTAATACTACCTATAAAATCAAATATATAACTATCCCTCAATCTAACGAATAGCTAAAGCAATGAAAACTTACGCTCTCTATCTACTAATGCTATGTTTTTCTGTCATTGGCTGTCAGAAAGATATCCCCTCAGAAAATGATCCTGCACTTAAGAAAGGGAAAACAAATCTCAAGTATCTACCAACAGAGATGACTTTATTCCCCGAGAGTGAGGAGGGGGTTGATTCAACTAAGTTATTTTTTTCCTATTTAAATGATGAGGGAGATTTGTCCTCAATTGATATTTCCTCCTATTTCGATTCCAGAGTGTCATTTTATGGGTACACATTCGATTATAAAAGCAACAAGTTGCATACTGTTAACACAACAGATCAGGGAAGTGATCTTTGGGGGCCACCGATATATACATTTAGTTTTAATACTGATAAGGCGAGCGGTTATCGAACGGAAAACTTGGCTGGTTACGTAGACCCATTCTGGCCAACTGTGCCTCCTGACGAAAATGGAGAATATCCTCCAGCTCCTATCTATTGGGACTTAGTACTTTCAGATAGTACGGAATTTGTTTGGAGCAATAACAGGTTAATATCATTTAAAAATCATATAGGAAAATTAAACTTTAGCTATGTGAATGGTGACTTAGCTTCTATAAATCCGGAAAGTCCCAGCTCATTCGAACTTATGGGGGCCACAACGTATACCTATGACAACAAAAACTATTGGGGCAAAAACATAAAGAATAAAGATATTTTAATGCTAATACTTTCTTCAATACTACATCCAATTGACAGTAATCCATCAAAAATTTGTATTAAGAAAAAGGATAGTTATGATGTTGAAATTTTAGAAACATTCGATTATAAAGGTAAATTCAACGAGGATGGTTATCCGACTGAAATTTGTGAAACCCGTTCTGGTATTAGATTTAATACACATGAAGCGTTTAAAAACAAGATTACTTACAAAATCAAATACAAAACTATTCCTCAACTTAACTAATAGCTGGTCCAGTTTTGAAAATGCTAATGAATATAGAACCTCCTTATCTACACTTAAATGCAAAATAATCGAATAATACAAAAAAGAGGAGCCCCGAAAGGCTCCTCTTAACTAACACAACCTATTATTTAGTATCGGACTAATTACTTGCTTCTGTTTTAGGCATCATCGCTGAAACATCAACACCTAAGCCGATTGCTATACCTGCACCTAATTGTGGGTCGGCACGGAACCAATGACAAAGCTGACGGTTAATGATGTCCAATCGTTTTGGACCGTCAATGCCACTCATGGCGCCAACAATATTGCTAATGGTATTTTTCTTAGCCTCGTCTGTCATCAAACGGAACAGATTTCCTGGTTGAGTGAAATGATCATCATCACTAGGGGCGTTACGATCGTACCAGTCGGCAACGTTAGATTCCAACTCCCAAGCAGGTTCTTTATAACTTGGATCAGCAACAATGTTATCAAAGCTATTAGGGAAATAGTTAGGAGCACCTCCTCCGTTTCCATCCACACGCATAGAACCGTCACGTTGGTAATTGTTCACTGCAAACGGACAACGATTGACAGGCAACTGCTCGTAATTGGTTCCTAAACGATAACGATGGGCATCCGGATAGGATAGAATACGGCCCTGCAACATTTTATCCGGAGAATAACTAATTCCGTCGACCACATGTGCAGGAGCAAATGCTGATTGCTCTACGTGGGCAAAATAGTTATCTGGGTTTTGGTTAAGTTCCAGTACTCCAACCTCAATTAACGGATAGTCGCCATGAGGCCAAACCTTGGTCAAGTCAAATGGATTCCAACGGAATGTCTTTGCCTGTTCCTGAGTCATGATCTGAATCTTCAATTTCCATTTTGGAAAATCGCCATTTTCAATTGCATGAACCAAGTCTCGCTGGGCAAAATCCGGATCTTCACCTTTCATCTTCACGGCTTCATCATTGATGAAGTTTTTAATACCCTGCTCCGTTTTAAAGTGAAATTTTACCCAAAAACGTTCATTGTCTTTATTGATAAAAGAGAATGTATGGCTCCCAAATCCATCCATGTGGCGATAACCATAAGGAGTGCCACGATCAGACATTAGGATTAATACCTGATGTAAGCTCTCCGGATTCAGCGACCAGAAATCCCACATCATAGTAGCGCTTTTGCAGTTGGTAAACGGATCACGCTTTTGTGTATGGATAAAGTCACCAAACTTTTTGGGATCCTTTATGAAAAATACTGGAGTATTGTTTCCAACCAAGTCGTAGTTGCCATCTTCGGTATAAAATTTAAGTGCAAATCCGCGTGGATCTCGTTCAGTATCTGCCGATCCTTTCTCGCCTCCAACGGTTGAGAAGCGGAGAAATACTTTGGTTTGTTTTCCAATGCCATTGAAAACTTTAGCTTTTGTGTATTTAGAAATATCATTAGTAACTGTAAAAGTGCCATAGGCGCCCGAGCCTTTGGCATGCACTACACGCTCCGGTATACGCTCACGATTAAAATGCGCCATTTTCTCATGTAAGATGAAATCCTGGATTAAAATCGGACCGCGTGGACCAACGGTTTGGGTGTTTTCATTTTCGACAAACGGTCGACCCGATGCAGTGGTTAATTTCTTTTTTTCTTCCATGGCTTATCTGATTATTAGATTTTCGTGTTGATTATAAGATGTTAATTATGAATGTTTTTCATTCATTAATTTACTCATTATTTCCAAAGTTATTCCTATGTGCTGTATAAATCAAATTGATTGTTTTTATAACGCAATAGATAAATTCTATTAACTTTGCTATTGAAATGACACTTACACAGTTAGAATACATAGTAGCAGTAGACACCTTCAGACATTTTGCAACCGCTGCAGATAATTGCTTCGTAACGCAGCCTACATTAAGCATGCAAATACAAAAGCTGGAAGAGGAACTGGGAATAAGATTATTTGACCGGAGTAAACAACCGGTATTGCCTACCGAAGCAGGAAAAGAAGTAATAGCTCAGGCAAGAGTGATTTTGCAGGAATCAGCGCGATTGAAAGAAATCGTTAAAAATAAGGTTGGTGAGATTGAAGGCCATTTACGATTAGGAATTATTCCAACCCTGGCCCCTTACCTGCTGCCTTTGTTTTTAAATTCATTCCTTGAAAAATATCCTAAAGTTAAGATCAGTGTTTGGGAAGAAACCACCGAAAATATCGTAGATCATTTAAAGCATAACCGCTTAGATGCCGGAATTTTGGTTACTCCCTTAAATGATGTCAGCATTTATGAATATCCGTTGTTTTATGAAGAATTGGTGGTATATGTTTCTAAGGCCAATGAGCTCATGAATAAACAATATGTTTTAGCTGATGATATCGATATAAAGAAACTTTGGCTATTACAGGAAAGTCATTGTATGCGCTCACAGATCATGAATTTGTGTCATTTACATAATCAGCTAAAAGAGGATAACAATTTTGAATACGAGGCCGGTAGTATTGAAACCCTGAAAAAGATGGTGGAGCTTAACAACGGAATTACCATTTTACCAGAGTTAGCTGTAAATGATCTGTCGGAAGAAAAGAAAGCCCAAGTAAGAAACTTTAGTGGTCCTGTGCCAGTAAGGGAGGTGAGTGCAGTAACACACCGGACTTATGTAAAAAAACGATTGATTGATGCCTTAATGGCTGAGATAAATAAGGTGGTTCCTGAACACATGCTTCAGCGTGAACATTTAAATGTTGTTCCCATTAATCAGTCCTGATTTCGTTCAAAACAACTATCTTAGGCCCCTTTAATAGTAGATATGCAGGAAGCACTTCAGAATACGCCTGTGGCGTCAATAATTTTTGCCTTTACCTTACTTACCAGTGGTTACGCTTTGTATTTCAATCATGATGTTAATTATGCATTAAGTCTCCATCCTTATAGTATTAAAAGAGGAAGTAGGTACTATACCATTCTAACAAGCGGTTTTGTGCACGGCGATTTTTGGCACTTACTGTTTAATATGATGACGTTCTACTTTTTTGCCTTTCCGTTAGAAACCATATTTGTAATGGCAAAAGGGCCAATGGGGCATTGGTTGTTTGCAGGCTTGTACCTGGTATCATTGGTGCTTAGTGATATTTCATCCATCATAAAACATAAGAACAATTTTCAATACTATAGTTTAGGTGCCTCAGGAGCCATTGCAGCTGTACTTTTTAGCATGATTATGTTTATGCCCCAAATGAAGATCAGCATGATGTTTATACCAATCGGTATTCCGGCCTTTATTTTTGGTCCGCTTTATCTGGCCTACTGTGTGTACGCATCTAAAAATCAGCAGGACAACGTAAATCACGATGCTCACTTTTATGGAGCTTTAACCGGAGTGGTATTCACTATCCTGACGTTCCCTGGTGTTTTATCACATTTCATAAGTTCACTTCTCGGAGGAGAATAAGCTGAATAAGAGTAATACAAGAGCCGGTTCTTCAACCGGCTTTTTTTGTTTTTAGTACATCCTATTTGTAATGATTACAAATTATTCATTAACAGTAATTTAAAGGCGGGCTAAAACCAAGGTTATATTGGGCTGCTAGTTTCGTGGCAGAAAATAATTACCTGATGAACAAGTTTACAAAACTCAGCCTACTATCAGCAGCAGTTTGCTTTGGAGCTACTGCTTGCAAAAATGATGACACAAAGAAAGAGACACCTGAAATAAGTAAAGTGGTATTAAAAAATCACTCCACTACTCCGGTTTTTCTTAAGAAACTTTCTGGCTTCGAAAAGATCGAAGCATATACTTTAATCAGCAGCGCCGATGAATTTACCAATTATCGTTTCGGTGGTTCAGCAGATGGTGTTGGGATGATTAAAAATCCTAATGGCGGATATGTTATGTTTGTAAATAACGAAGATAATTATGCCGTTTCTCGCGTAGAGTTTGATGAAACATTGAAACCTGTAAAAGGCTCTTATGCGTTAAACTCTGATGGCGGACAATGGAGACTTTGTTCGGGTACAATGGTTACTCCGGAAGAACATGGTTTTGGCCCGTATTATTTCTCTGTGGGAGAAAGCAATGTAGAGGCAATGACTCATAAAATCGACCCTTTCCAAAGTACCGTTTTGCCTAACAGCACCAGCCGTGGAATTCCTGCTTTAGGTCATTGGAGTGGTGAAAACTCTGTGCCATTGAACAAGAACGCTTATCCTGGTAAAACAGTAATTGTAATGGGCGAAGATGCTTCTGATGCTACAGGTGGACAGGTTGCAATGTATGTAGCTAATACCGGTGATCTTACTTCCGGCTCATTGTACATGCTTAAGCGTGTTGATGGTGTTCAAAAAGAAACCGACATGACCGTTGGAAAGCAATATGATGTTGAGTTTGCAAAAATTGATAACCATTTAAACCTTACCGGAGCACAAATCCAGGAATTAGTTAATCCGTTAAAGGCAATCAAATTTGGTCGTGTAGAGGATGTTGATTATCGCAAGGGAAGTGCAGCAAATGCACACGAAGTATATTTTAACGTAACAGGACAAGATGCAAGCGGCGATAACGCTGATCATTCTCGTACTGTTTGGGGCCGTGTTTATAAAATTACTTTAGATGCTTCAAATCCATTAAAGGGTAAGCTTGAAGTTATTCTGGATGGAGACGATAAAACGGGACCAGCTAAAGAATTCCAAAATCCTGACAATATCTGCGTTACTCAAAACTATGTGTACGTTCAGGAAGATTCGAACGGTTATGGAACCGAAACACATGATGCTTATATCTATCAATACAATATCGCAACTAAAGAACTTAAAAAAGTATTTGAACTAGACCATCACCGTACAGCTCCTGATGCCGCGACTTACAATGTAAACGGATTGTCAAAGTTTGGTGATTGGGAATACGGAGGTTTAATCGATGTCTCAGATGTAATCGGTATTCCGGATTCATTTGTTCTTTGTATTCAGCCGCATACCTGGAAAGACGATAAATTTGCAGGAGTTGATGGCGGAAGCAAACGTAAAACAGAAAAACAGGGTAGTGAAGTTGTTATTTTAAAAGGACTTCCTCGTTAGTAATTCTTTCAATATAAAGTTTAAACCCTCCGAGCCAAGGCCGGAGGGTTTTTAAATTTTCCATCATGCAAAAAATCATTGTTATTGTATTGTTATCTGCAATTGTCGGATGTTTTCAGGCTTGTTTTAAAAAAGAAAACATAGAGCAAGATGTCAGGGAGCAGTATCTTACTGATATCGACAGTTTACGTTCGTCGATAGCAGTGCTTGAAGAAAATACCAGGATTGGTGTTGATGAACAGACCCTTCAACAGAATTTACGTGCAGCACGTTTACGATATAAAAAGATCGAATATCTGGTTGAATACTTTAGTCCCTATACAGCCGATTTTATTAATGGAGCGCCATTGGATGAAATTGAAGTATATGATAATAAGGTCATTTCACCTGAAGGTTTTCAGGTAATCGAAGCCTATTTATTTCCTGTTTATGATAAATCTCGAAAAACCGAGTTAATAGCGCATGTTCATTCGTTACTAATGACAATGAACCGCTTAACAGAGCAGGCACAAACTACCCCGATAACTTCTCAGCATCTTTTTGATGCCATGCGCCTGGAGGTTTATCGAATCATAGCCATGGGTATTTCGGGGTTTGATACTCCTGAATCACAAAATTCAGTTTTGGAAGCAGCTGCGTCTATAAAAGGGATGCAACAGACTTTAGTACGTTATAAAAATAATGCAACCTGGGGCGACAAGGCAATAAAGTATCTTCAAAACAATGCCGATTTTAATTCTTTCGACAGAATGGTATTTATTACTCAGTTCGCAAATCACTTGTCAGAAGAATTACTTCAGCTACAATTAAATGAAGGGATAACACCGTTTAAAGCCCTTAGAGCAGTCAATACAAGTGCAAAAAATCTGTTTGTCCCAGAGGCTTTTGATGCTAACTTTTTTACAGCTGATTTTGAAGCACATTCATCAGCAGAAAAAGTAGCGTTAGGAAAGTTGTTGTTTTTCGATCCTGTATTATCCGGAAACGGAAACAGGGCATGTGTATCCTGTCATCAACCTGAAAAAGCTTTTTCTGATGGTTTGGAAAAAAGTATTGCTTTTGAGGGAAAAACCTCGATTGAAAGAAATGCACCTACTTTATTGAACGCAGGATTTCAAAAAGCTCAGTTTTACGATAGTCGTGTTGCAAATCTCGAAGATCAGGCGGCAGCCGTTATTAATAACAAGGCTGAATTGCATGGCTCTTTTGAAAAAACTGTTTTAAAACTGTCGGAAAGTAACGAGTATCAACAGCGTTTTGCTTCAGCATTTCCTCAAAAGAAACAACCTATATCTGATGAGACAATAAAAAATGCATTGGCCTCCTATATTCGGTCATTAAAAAGCTTTAACTCCCGTTTTGATCAATATGTTCGGGGAGATAAGTCGAAAATGAGTAAGCAGGAGATTGAAGGTTTCAATATTTTTATGGGAAAAGGGAAGTGTGGAACCTGTCACTTTGCTCCTTTATTTAATGGAACCGTACCGCCCAATTATGAAAAAAGCGAGTCGGAAGTTATTGGAGTTCCGGCTACCATTAAGCAAACCAGTATTGACAATGATTTAGGGAAGTACGGATTATTTGCTTACGAACAATACAAATTCTCTTTTAAAACGCCAACGATACGGAATGTTGAATTAACAGCTCCTTACATGCATAATGGTGTTTTTAAAACGCTTGAAGAAGTGGTTGATTTTTATGATAAAGGAGGAGCTGCTGGTATTGGTGCTGATCTGCCTTACTTAACCCTTCCTTTTGATAAGTTAAATTTATCAGCTCAGGAGAAAAGGAATCTGGTGGCTTTTATGAAAACACTTACAGATGTCCCATCGTCATCAGTTGTATCTGTAAAATTACCCCAACTTGCTAATAGCAAATTGAATAACCGAAAGGCACTTTATTAATCGGTAGTTGGTTGGGATTCATAAATAAGGATTAAAAAGATTTAATGCTTATTTTAACCTAAGTTTTCATCACAACATGACAAATAACCAGACGCTGGAAATTCCTAAAGTACATTTTGACAACAATGGTGATTTAGTAATCGTTGCATCGACAACGTCGTCCAAGGATGATTTTGATTTCTTTCAGGGGAAATGGAGTCTGAAAAATAGAAAACTAAAGTCGCGATTGGATAATTGTAATGAATGGGAGGAGTTTGAGTCAACTCAGGAAATGTACAAGATACTTAACGGTATTGGCAATATTGATAATTTTCTTGCCACTTTTGACGGACAACCTTTTGAAGGTATGTCCATGAGGCTCTTTAATCCTAAAACAAAATTATGGAGCATCTATTGGGCCGATTCTACTACAGGGAAACTCGACCCGCCAGTTCTTGGTTCATTTGAAGACAAGGTTGCTCATTTTTTTACTAAAGATACATTCAACGGCAAGGAGATATTGGTAGTCTTTCGCTGGGATGCAAGAAACAAACAAAATCCGGTTTGGAGTCAAGCGTTTTCTGATGACAACGGAGATTCTTGGGAATGGAATTGGTACATGTATTTCAGCAAATTCGATAAATAAATCGTCCGTTAACGTCAATATAAACTGGAATTTGGCGCATTCGGAGATCCTATAAAAATTGTTTGAGGTGTCTTCAAAGCAATACGATCTCCCGAACTTGCCGATAAGATTATGAAAAACAGCTAATCACAATTAGCATGCAATTACACCAGATTATTTTCAACAAATGTTTTCATGTAATTTTTGATCAGGTCGCGGGTGTGAATAAAAGCCTCCCTGTTTTGCTCATAATCACCAGGGAGCTTTGCCGGATCAGGGAAATTATGGTGAAACTTTATTGCTTTTGACGGAAACACAGGGCAACGTTCTTTTGCATTATCACAAACCGTAATCACAAAGTCAAAATCGATGGACTCATACTCGCTGACATTGTTACTGGTGTGATGGCTAATATCAATACCGTCTTCAGCCATTGCTTTAATAGCCTTTGGATTAACGCCATGTGTTTCTACTCCGGCGCTATATATTTCAGCCTTGCGGTTAGCAAAATGCTCAAGGTAGCCATGAGCCATTTGGCTTCTGCATGAATTTCCGGTACAAAGGACAAGTATTTTTTTCATCTTAGTTTTGTTGTAGCTTTTTCGAATTTATGTTGTTGTTTTAATGCAAAGTTGACTAATAGGATTAAGGCCGGGACTTCTATCAGCGGGCCTATTACAGCAGCAAAGGCAACTCCTGAGTTTATGCCAAATACTGCAATGGCTACAGCGATACCGAGTTCGAAATTGTTGCCGGCAGCGGTAAAAGCTAAAGAAGTGGACTTGGCATAGTCGGCTCCGGCTTTTTTGGAAAGGAAGAATGCGGAGAAAAACATAATTCCAAAGTATAGTAAAAGGGGGAGAGCAATTCGGAACACATCGCCAGGAATCTTGACAATAAGTTCGCCTTTTAAACTAAACATGATCGTTATGGTAAATAATAAAGCTATCAGTGTAATCGGACTGATTGCAGGAAGAAAAGTATGTTCATACCACTCTTTGCCTTTTAGTTTCATTAAAAAGGTTCTGGAAAGAAATCCGGCGATGAATGGAATTCCCAGATAGATAAAAACACTTTCAGCAATTTGTGCAATTTTTATATCAATAATTGCAGTTTGTACACCAACTAATGCCGGAAGTTTAGTGACGAATATCCAAGCAAATAAGCTGTAGAACAAAACTTGGAAAATACTGTTAAAAGCCACCAGTCCGGCTACATATTCTCGATCGCCCCCAGCCAGATCATTCCATACAATTACCATTGCGATACAACGGGCAATGCCGATCATTATTAATCCAATCATGTATTCAGGATAGTCTCTTAAAAAGATGACTGCGAGAATAAACATCAGGACCGGACCAATTACCCAATTTTGAAATAATGAAAGACCAAGGATTTTCTTGTTTTTGAAAACATCCGGAAGCTTATCATATCTCACTTTTGCTAATGGAGGGTACATCATTAGGATCAACCCAATTGCAATAGGAATATTCGTGGTCCCCGAGTTGAAACGGTTGATAAAGTTTGGAGTGTTAGGCATAAAATGACCAATTGTTACACCAATGGCCATCGCAAGGAATATCCACAAAGTAAGATACCTATCCAAAAATGATAATTTTTTCTTTTGCATAGGTATCTAATCTTGCGCGATAATGGAACTCCTGCGCTCTAGTAAAAGTGTGCTTCGCCAAATGCCATTCATTTTTCCAATGCGTTCACGGTAACCTACCTGCCTAAATCCGGCTTTTTCATGAAGTCTTACGCTGGCAATGTTTTCAGGGAAAATTCCGGCTTGCAATGTCCACAAACCATTTTGTTCACTTTTATTAATCAATTCATTCAAGAGTAATAAGCCGATTCCTTTACCTTGTGCTGCCGGACTAACGTAAACACTTACTTCAGCAACACCTGCATAAACGCACCGACCCGAAACCTTACTTAAGGCTGCCCAACCCAGAATTTTCCCATCTTCTTCCACTACAAAGCGGCATGTGAGCAAATGGTCTGCGTCCCATTCTTCCCAAGAGGGAGCAGCTTGTTGAAAAGTGGCATTACCAGTTGCAATGCCAGCTTCATAAATAGTTTTGACCGCATTCCAATGAATGGGAAGCATGTTGAGAATTTTTGACATAGTAATTTAGTTTTAGCAACAACCTGAACCTGGATTACAACTATAGTCAGGTTTCTCTGCGTATACGGTAATACTGTAAATGCCTGCTGCGCTGTTTTTAAATTCCTCAATTTCTGATGCAGATAAATAATTCTTTAAAATATCATCCGGAATAGTAATTACTTTTTCCTTTTGAATGGTGATCTTTTCAAATCCTGCTTCATCAATATACTTTAAGTAAAGATCTTTTTGGATCGCACCGGAAACACAACCAGCATACATTTTGGCTGTTTGCTTCATTTTCTTAGGTAATTCACCCGCTAATACAATATCCGAAATACTGAAATGTCCACCCGGTTTAAGCACACGATACATCTCTTTAATTACATTTTGTTTCTCCGGAACCAAGTTGAGCACGCAATTACTTACAATCACGTCCGCAACTGCTGAGGTTACAGGCATTTTCTCAATGTCTCCATAGCGAAACTCCACATTATTAAAACCTAATTTCTCCGCATTTTCCCTGGCTTTGTTAATCATCGCTTCCGTAAAATCAATACCGATTACTTTTCCTGTGTCTCCGGTAAGGCTGCGAGCCACAAAACAATCATTGCCGGCTCCAGAACCCAGATCAATTACGGTATCTCCCTTTTTGATTTTAGCAAACTCTGTAGGCAGGCCACACCCCAGACCTAAATCGGCATCGCTGTTGTACCCTTCGAGTTTAGTGTAATCTTCACTCATGATATTATAAACTTCGTCTGAGCAACAGCCCGAGCCGCAGCATGAACTCATATTGGTTTCTTTATCCTGAAGAGCAATCTCACTGTATTTCTCTTTTACCAGTTGTTTTAATTCTTCATTTGTTTTCATATCGTTATCAATTTTTGATTTCTATAAATTCTAGCTTTATTAGGATTAACAGCAGCTTTTATTGATTAGCTGCAAATCTGCATAAAGGTTCCTGAACGTTTCGGCATAGTGGTTCCAAATGGAACGAGACATGTAGCGGTTATTCGGTTGCGAACAACAAGCATTTTTTTGTTTTTCGTTTGCGTTGTTGTTTTCGGTTATCGACTGTTGGGTTCTTCTATTCGTTTTCATAATAAATATTAATTAATAGATTAATTGCAATATTGCGATAAATAAGATTAAATTTTTTTAACAGCAGTTTTTGGATGATTTTAAGTCGGTAAAAAGATTCTTAAACGTTTCTGCATAATGATTCCAAACCTCTTCATTAATACAGTAGCAAACGCTGGTGCCTTCAATAGTTCCCTGAATAATTCCCACCGCTTTTAATTCACGCAAATGTTGTGAGATGGTTGCTTGGGCCAAACCTATTTCAGTTACCAAGTCACCACAAATACACGCTTCAGTTTTAAGAAGTTGCTGTATAATAGCAATACGAGCCGGATGCGCCAATGCTTTCATCATTGTCGCCAGTTCGTTTTGCTCTTTGGTAAATATTTCTGTACGAGTAACTCCCATTTCTTTATTTATATATCGCAATATTACGATTAATAGTTTCAATTGTGCAAATTTTATTTAAAAAAGTTTTTACCCCTGACCCCTAAAGGGGAGTATTTATAAGTGAAAGCCGGGAAAATGATAGTGGTAGAGAAACAGGTTAGCTATTGACAGTAGTGTCAAAAATGCCTCGTTTGGGTATTCAGCCATGCTGTATTTTCTTTTGGTCGCTTTCCGCGAGACTTACTTTTTTCATGCAGTGTTTCATTTCAAAGGTATTCAAGAATGCTTCGCATGTTTTTCTGCAGCGAAAAAAAGTAAGCAAAAAA
>RCUT01000363.1_pt1 | contig 24435 bp, 19 predicted proteins | sample 2166171 | NCBI WGS metagenome assembly RCUT01 (sample SAMN09932757, study PRJNA488358) | compost metagenome | isolation source: compost soil in 4-hydroxybenzoic | place: Germany: Experimental Botanical Garden
ACCGATCACGCGTGAACATGTCGAAGCGGTGCTGCGCAGGGTCTCGGGCACGGATGTTTCGGTAACAAGGCTTGATCTGGCCACCACATGGACCGACCGCGCCTTCATGGCGGTGGAATATCGCCGGAAACACGTGCTGCTGGCGGGCGATGCCGCCCACATTCACTCGCCACTGGGCGGCCAGGGGCTCAATCTCGGCCTTGGTGACGCGATGAACCTTGGCTGGAAACTCGCTGCGGTCATCCGCGGCGACGCATCGCCGGACCTGCTCGACAGCTATGCCATCGAGCGCCAACCCATAGCCTCGCAGGTTCTGGACTGGTCGCGTGCGCAGGTGGCGCTGATGCGGCCCAGCCGAAGCTCGCGGGCGCTGGAAGGCATCATCCGCGATCTCGCCGCCACGCGCGATGGCGCAACCTATTTCGCCGAGCGCGTCTGGGGCATCGGTATCCGCTACGATCTTGGCTCTCCCCAAGCCCTTGTCGGCCGCAGCGCGCCGGATTTCGCGCTCCTTGACGGCACAAGACTGAATGAGCACCTGCGGAGCTGCCATGCGGTGCTACTCGATTTCGATGCGCGCCCAATGCTCGGCAATGTCGCGGAACGCTGGTCTGATCGGCTAGACTACGTTGCGGTGGATGCCGAAGATCGAATGGGACTGAGTGCCTTGCTGGTACGCCCCGATGGCATTGTCGCATGGGCCTGTGACGCCACCCCCGACGAGGCGGAACTTGAAGAGAGTATCGTTCGCTGGCTGGGCGTCTCGGTTCTGGAACTGGAGCGCCCCGATTGTGGATAGGACGGCGTGATGGGATCAAGCGGATTTTGAGATCAGCGAGCGAAACCGTTCGGTCATTTCGGGATTGGCGGGATTATAGACCATCATGTTGAGATCCGAGCGTCCCTCCACCGCAAAGCTTGAAAACTCCAGTTCGATCGTTCCGAGAACCGGGTGGTGGAGGCGCTTGAGGCCCTCATGCATGCTTGTGACCTCATTGTCATCCCACATGGCCTTGAATTCGGGGCTGGCGGCCGAGAGCTCATCGACCAGTTGCTGGATGCCGGCCCCAGCGCCGGCGCGCGCGGCATCCGCCCGGAACGCGCCGACGACATAGCGGGCGACATTGCGCCAGTCCTCCTGGGCGGTGCGCACCCGTTCATCGGAGAAGATCAGACGCAGAATGTTGCGGTTCTCCCTCGCCAGTTTGCTGTAATCCGTCAGGATGAGGGCGGCGGCCCGGTTCCATGCCAGAACATCCCATGTCGCCGTCCTGATGATGGCGGGGCTGAAGGGCATGGCGTCTAGCACGCCCTGTAGCCGGGGCGTTATGGTCTCGGGTTGACGGTAACGCTGCTCGGGCGGATGTCCGAAGGCCAGTATATGCAGGTGATCGCGCTCGGGATCGGTCAGCATCAATCCCTTGGCGATGCGATCCAGCACATCCGCCGAGGGCGAACCGCCACGACCCTGTTCCAGCCAGGTATACCAGGTCGGACTTATGTTGGCGCGCTGGGCAACCTCTTCCCGGCGCAGGCCCGGTGTGCGGCGGCGGCCGATGGGAAAACCGAAGGTTGCGGGATCAAGCCGCAGGCGACGATCGCGCAGGAAGGTGCTGAGTGCATTGTCCGTCATTGCATTTCCCCGCCGCAGCCTGTTGAGAATTATACCATGATAAGGTCACTACTTTAACAGGACAATTCTTCATGAGATCACCTCTCCCGTCAACGCGGGAGATTTATATGCGTGTTTTTCTGACAGGTGCCACCGGGTTCATCGGCTCCCGGATTCTTCGCGAACTGCTGGCGAGTGGCCATGAGGTGACCGGTCTCACCCGCTCGGAGGCCGGCGCAAGAGCGTTGCAGGCCGCAGGCGCTTCCGCCCATATTGCCACGCTGGAAGATGCGGCAGGGCTTGCCGCGGGTGCGGAAACTGCCGATGCCGTCATCCATACGGCTTTCGATCATGATTTTGCGAATTTTGCCGCCAATTGCGAAAAGGATCGCCGGGTGATCGCGGCGCTGGGCTCTGTATTGGCTGGCTCCGAACGGCCGATGCTCATCACCTCAGGGGTCGGCATGGGTGATCCCGGCAATGGCGAACCTGCACGGGAGAATGTGTTCGACACGCATCATTTCAACCCGCGCATCGCCTCCGAACTGGCGGGCCAGGAGCTATTGCAGGCGGGCGTCAACCTCGGCGTCATCAGGCTTCCGCAGGTGCATGACACGGTGAAGCAGGGTCTCATCTCGCCCTATATCGAGATGTCGCGCGACAAAGGCGTCGTCGCTTATGTCGAAGACGGCGGCAATCGCTGGTCGGCTGGTCATGTGGACGATGTGGCAAAGCTATACGTGATGGCGCTCGTTCGGGGTGAACGGGGTGCTCGATATAATGCCGTGGCGGAAGAAGGCGTTGTCGTGCGCGATATTGCCGGGATCGTTGCCGAGGGGCTGGGGCTGCCACTCGTTTCCATAGGCAAAGATGAGGCCGCCGGCCATTTCGGCTGGTTTGCCCTGTTCGCTTCGATGGATCTCAGGGCCTCCAGCGCCCTGACACGGAAGAAGCTCGGCTGGGAGCCGAAAGGGCCGAACCTGCTCGATGATCTCAGAGCCATGGACTACTAATCTGGAGGCAGGCGTCCGCTGAGGCGGACGCCTGCCTCCAGCATCAGTTGCGGCGCAGACGGGCCACGACGACGTAAAAGACGGGAACGAAGAGCACCGCCAGCACGGTCGCCGAAATCATGCCGCCGAAAAGGCCGGTGCCGATGGCGTTCTGCGTCTCCGAACTCGCGCCCTTGGCGATGACAAGCGGCACGATGCCGAGCGTGAAGGCGAGCGATGTCATCACGATCGGCCGCAGACGCAGGCGTGATGCCGCAATGACGGCATCAGTAAGCGTCTGCCCCTCCTGCTGGCGTTTTCGGGCAAATTCCACGATCAGCACGGCATTTTTTGCCGAAAGCCCGATGAGCGTGATCAGGCCGACCTTGAAGAACACGTCGTTCTCCAGCCCGCGCAGATGCACCGCAATGACAGCGCCGATAATGCCGAGCGGCACGACGAGCATGACGGAAAGCGGCACCGTCCAGCTTTCGTAAAGTGCTGCAAGAACAAGGAAAACGATGAGGAACGAAAACGCCATCAGCATGGGCGCCTGCGCACCGGACTGGCGTTCCTGCAGCGATTGACCGGTCCACTCAACCGCAAAGCCCTTGGGCAATTTGGCTGCGAGCCGTTCCATTTCTTCCATCGCCTTACCGCTGGATACGCCCGATGCGGCGGAGCCGGAAATGCTGGTCGAGGGATAGCCGTTATAGCGGGTGAACTGCAGCGGCATTGTCGACCATTGCGGCGTGACGATTTCCGAAAGGCGAACCATCTTGCCGGCATCGTTGCGGACGTGGAGGTTGAGCACGTCATCCACCTGCATGCGGCTTGCGGCCCTGGCCTGCACGATCACCTGCTGCAGGCGTCCATCGCGCGGGAAATCATTGACATAGGTCGAACCAATGGCCCCGCCGAGCGTATCGGCGATGGTCGAGTAGGACACGCCGAGCGCGCTCGCTTTCTGCCGGTCCACGTTCACGGTGACGCTCGGGCCGCTGGGAAGACCATCGATGCGGACATCGCTCACGAGCTTGCTCTCCGCCGCAAGCCGGGTCAGTTGGGCCGCAGCCTCGCCGAGCGCATTCGCCCCGTGGTTGGCGCGGTCCTGCAGCCGCAACGCAAAGCCCGATGTCGTGCCGAGCTCATCGATTGCGGGCGGTTTGAGGCTGAATATCTGCCCCTCGTCGGCCGCCGCCATCGCGCTCGTCGCAGCGCCGACTTCGTCGTCCACGCCTGTCTTGCGCTCGCCCCATTCCTTGAGCGTGGTGAAGGACATCGCCGTGTTCGGGCCTGAGCCCGAGAAACCAAAACCCATCACCGTCAGATTATTGGCGATGTCAGGCCGGGTCTTGACGTGATTTTCGAAGAGGTCGACGACGACGCGGGTGCGCTCGGCCGTGGCCTCCGCCGGCAGGGTGAAGGATGTCATGAAGGAACCCTGGTCCTCATCCGGCACAAAGGCCGTCGAGAGCGTGCCATATCCATAGGCAACCGCGCCGATGATAGCGAGGTAAACCACCATGGTACGCCCGGTCTTGCGCACAAGGATGGCGACCCAGCCGGCATAACGCGCGGTCAGGCGCTCAAAGGCGCGGTTGAACCAGCCGAAGAAACCTTTCTTCTGATGGTGATCGTGACCGACCGGCTTCAGCAGGGTCGCGCACAGAGCGGGCGTGAGGCTGAGGGCCAGAAATGCCGAGAACAGGATCGATACGGCCATCGATACGGTAAATTGCCGGTAGATCGCTCCAACCGAACCGGAGGCCATGCCCATCGGCAGGAAGACGGCGGTCAGGACCAGCGTGATGCCGATGACCGCGCCGGATATTTCCGTCATCGCCTTGCGCGTCGCTTCAAGCGGCGACAGGCCCTCCTGAGCCATCAGGCGCTCGACATTTTCAACGACCACGATGGCGTCATCGACAATGATGCCGATTGCCAGAACCATGCCGAACATGGTGAGAGCGTTGATCGAATAGCCGATCGCCAGCATGACCGCGAATGTGCCGAGAAGTGCGATTGGTGCAACGATGGCCGGAATGAGCGTGTAACGCAGGTTCTGGAGAAACAGCAGCATGATCAGGAAAACCAGGACCATGGCCTCGGCGAGCGTCTGGACTACCTTCTCTATCGAAACCTTCACGAAGGGTGCCGTATCATAGGAGATGGCGAATTCCATTCCCTCCGGCATGGTCGTGGAAAGCTCCGCCAGACGCTCCCGCACACCGGTCGAGGTGCTCACCGCATTGGCGCCGGGCGTCATCTGGATGGCAGCGGCCGTCGCAGGTTTGCCGCCATCGAGGATGGAGAAGCTCGATGTCTGTGATCCGACTTCGATTGTCGCTACGTCTCCCAGTGTCAGCCTGGAGCCATCCGGGTTAGAACGCAGAATGATCTGCGCGAATTCATCGGGCGTCTGCAATTGACCGCTTACGCTGAGCGGCACGCTGACCTTCTGGCCCGGCACGGTTGGCGTTTCACCCAGACGGCCGGGGGCGACCTGAATATTCTGCGACTGTATGGCCTGTGTCGCCTCGGCCATCGAGATGGAATGGGCCACAAGGCGGACGGGATCGAGCCAGATACGCATCGCCGCTTCGGACCCGAAGGATTGCACGCGACCGACACCGCCGACACGTTTCAGTTCCGGCGCAATGTTGCGGACGAGATAATCATCGAGAGCGAGAGCGTCGAGCGAGCCGTCCTTCGATTTCAGCGAAACGATCATCAGAAATCCTGACGATGCCGATTCCACAGTCAGTCCGGCGCGGCGGACCTGTTCCGGCAGGCGCGGTTCCACGGCCTTCAGCCGGTTTTGAACATCCACCTGCGCAAGCTCGGGATTGGTGCCCGGCTTGAAGGTGACGGTAATGGTGGCCGAGCCCGAGGAGTCGGCCGATGAATCGAAATAGAGGATGTTTTTCGCGCTCGAAAGTTCGCGTTCGATCAGGCTCGTCACGCTGTCATTGATCGTCTGCGGCGTGGCGCCGGTATAGGTGGCGTAGATCGAAACGCTGGGCGGAGCGATGACGGGAAACCGTGAGACGGGCAGTTGCGGGATGGACATCACCCCCGCGATCACGATCAGAATGGCGATGACCCAGGCGAAAACAGGCCTGTTGATGAAAAACTGCGGCATGATCTGTCCGCTCCTTAGGTTCGGGTCTCTGGGGCGGCAGGGGAAAAGGGCGACGTTTCAAGCGGCTGTCCACCCTGGACGCGATCCTGCCCCAGAACGACGATGGTTTCTCCGGCGGCAAGGCCTCCCGTGACGATGTATCGACCGTCGGCCAGCGGCCCCAGTTCCACCGCGCGGCGCGCACCGGTCTTGTCTGCGCCGACAACAACGATCTGCGGCCGTCCGGCCGGATCGCGGATGATTGCTTCCTGCGGCACGCGGATCGCAGCGCCGTATATGGCGCGCGGAACCATCGCGCGGATATACATGCCCGGAAGCAGCTGTTCCTCCGGGTTTGGAACGAGGATGCGAATGCCGAGGCTGCCCGTGGCGCTGTCGACGGAGATGTCGGAGAACAGGACCTTTCCATCGTGGCCGAACGGCTTGCCGGCGATGGTGATGATCTTCACCGGAAGCTCGTCCGGATTTTCGGTCCCTGCCCCGGAAGCCGTGTCACGCAGGGCCTCCAGGCTCATCGCGGACTGGCGAACATCCACATAGACCAGATCGATCTGCTGAATGACCGCCAATGGTGCAGTTGCCGAGGATGAGGCAAGTCCGCCTTCGCTCATGAAGGACTGGCCAATGACCCCACTGATCGGGCTGCGCAGCGTCGCATAGGAAAGCTCCAGCTTTCGCCGGGCGAGAATGGCGCCCGCTTCCGCGACATTCGCCTTCGCCTGCGCAAGGGCGGCGGTGGCGTTATTGAAGGATTCCGCACTGGTGATCTCGCGCGAAGACAGCGATCTGGCGCGCTCGTATTTAACCTGTGCGTTCAGAAGTTCCGCCTCCGCCCGCGCCAGCACGGCGGTTGCAGCGTCTACATCGGCTGAAAAAGGTGCGGGATCGATCTGGAAAAGCGGTGTGCCGGCTTCCACGAAGGCGCCTTCCGTGAACAGCTTCTTCTGGATGATGCCACTCACCTGCGCCCGGATCTCCGCCGTGCGGTAGGCCGACACCCTGCCGGGCAGTTCGTCGTAGACCGTCACGGGTTCCGGCTGAACGGTCATGACGCTGACGCGTGCGGGCGGCGTCGTTTCGGCGGCACCACCGGCACCCGTTCCGTTATCGCTGCAGGCACAGAGAAGAAAGATCGGCAGGCACAGCGCGCCAAGTTTCCAGAAGTATGATCCGCGTCGCATGAGTATCCACCATCCATTTTAAACAACGAGCTCGATGGCGGCTATCTAGGCTCTGTGCATTTGCGCTTTGTGGAGGTTTTGTTGCGGCTTTGTGGAGGCCGGCACCCAATACTCGACGGCGTGGCCGTTCGGTGGCATGGATGTATCAAGGAGTTTGAAGACGATGGCAGAACTAGTTTTGATCGCTGAAGACGACATGAAGATCGCCGGCATTCTCGAAGCCTATTTTACCCGCGAAGGTTTCCGCACCGTGCATGCCCGTGACGGCAAGGTGGCGCTGGAACTTCATCGCGCCCTGAAACCAGATATCGTGCTGGCGGATGTCTCCATGCCGCGGCTGGATGGCTGGGAGGTTCTGGCGGAGATACAAAGGCGCGGCCATACGCCCGTCATCATGGTCACCGCACTCGACAAGGACGTCGATCGTCTTCAGGGGCTGCGCATCGGGGCGGATGACTACATCGTCAAGCCGTTCAATCCCATCGAAGTTGTCGCACGGGCAAAGGCGGTGCTGCGGCGCGCGGGGCTCAGGCAGGCGGGCGCCGTCGTTCGGGTCGGCAACCTGACCATCGATCTCGACAGCTACGAGGCCAAGATCGAAAAAGACGATGCCACCATTCGCCTGTCGCTGACATTGACCGAATTCAGGCTGCTGGCGCATCTTGCGCGCACGCCGACCAAGGCCTTTACACGCGGCGAGCTGGTCGATGCCTGCCTGCCCGGTTCGGATGCGCTGGACCGCACGATAGACAGCCACTTGAGCAAACTGCGCAAGAAACTCGAGCAGGCCGGTGGCGAAGGCATGCTGGCCAGCATTCGAGGTGTCGGTTATCGTCTGGCGGTCGAGCCATGATGCTGAAAAAAGGCCTCAGCCGCCAAATATTGCTGGCCATGTCATCAATGACGGTGATTGCCGGCCTGGTGGTCTTTTTCGGCACTTACATCGCCTTCAGCATCATCTTCTATTTTTATCCCTGGTCTGAAAGCGAGGACAACTGGCTGACGGGCGTTGATTTCATCATCCTCTCCGTCCTGATCTTCATCGCCCTCATCGTTGCCGCCATCGCCTCCGTCCGCTTGACCCGGCGCATTCTGCAGCCGCTCGAATCCCTTGCCCACAGCGCAAGACGCATCAAGGACGGCGATCTTTCGGCGCGCGCCTTGCCGGGTGATCATTCTTTGGGAGAGACAGCCCATCTCGTCGAGGACTTCAACGCCATGGCCCAGCGTCTGGAGGACATGGCGGCGGATATGAAGCTCTGGAATGCGACCATTGCCCACGAGTTGCGCACGCCGCTCACTATCCTCAAAGGTCAACTGCGCGGCATGATCGACGGTGTGTTCGAACCGGATGAGACGTCGCTTCAGGGTCTCGTGCTGCAGGTGGATTCCCTTGCCCGGCTTGTCGAGGATCTGCGCACCGTCACACTTGCCGATAGCGGCCATCTCGAGCTGCGCATCGAACCCGTGCGGCTGAAAGAAGAAATAGAGCAGCTCGCCGTCGTGCTGGAACAGGAATTGAGGCAGGAAGGTTTCGAGCTTCGGCTTCACCTCTCCGATATGGTGGTGCGGGCCGATACCATGCGCATTCGACAGGCCCTCCTTGCGCTCATCACCAATGCGCGCCGTTACGCCATGGGCGGCGCGATCGACATAAGCCTTGGCGTTGAAAACCGTGTCACGGTCTTGCGGGTCACGGACGAAGGGCCCGGGCTTGACGGTGATATCGCTCCTTGCGCCTTCGAACCGTTTCGAAGGGGTAGCCAGACCGGCCTGACGGAAGAGAGCGGCAACGGGCTCGGCCTTTCCGTCGTTCGCGCAATCGTGGAGGCTCACGGCGGCAAGATACGTTATGCGCCATCTGAAAAAGGCGGCGCCATGTTCGAAATTTCACTCGGTCAGCCGGTGTCCTGACCGCAACCAGCGCCCGCTGCCGGCTGCCGCCCATCTCCACATATTCTCCACACTTCCTCCATGAAACCACAAAGCGCAGCCGGTAGCGTTCAGGCTGCGGAAGTAGTCGCCGCCGCAACAGCGGCGTCTCACTGCCGCGATCTGGCATTTTGATGGTGAAAACAATGACGGTGTCTTTCGACCCGAACCACGTCCCCCCGCCCTCGCCGCTTCATGCGCACCGGTGGATCATTCTCATTGCGGTCATGCTGGCATTTCTGCCTGTCGTTCTCGACATGACGATCCTGCATATCGCCGTGCCGTCGCTGACGCTTGCGCTGCAGGCATCGACCACACAGGTCCTGTGGATCATCGATATCTATTCGCTGCTCATGGCCGGTTTGCTGGTGCCGATGGGCACCCTCGCCGACAGGATCGGCCACAGGAAAATGCTGCTGACGGGCCTGTTCGTTTTTGGCCTCGCCTCCGTCGTGGCGGCGTTTTCGCTTACGCCGTCGATGTTGATCGCCGGACGCATCCTGCTTGCATTTGGCGCGTCGATGATCATGCCCTGCGTGCTCGGCATCATCAGGCGCACATTCGAAGATCCGGGCGAGCGCGCCATGGCGCTCGGCCTTTGGGGAACGGTCGGCGCAGCGGGTGCGGCGGTCGGCCCGCTGGTGGGCGGCGCCCTTCTCGAGCATTTCTGGTGGGGATCGGTCTTCCTCATCAATGTTCCCGTGGTGCTTGTGATCATGCCGATCATCGCCTTCATCCTCCCGGAAAAGGAAATCCTCTCTCCGGGCAAATGGCAGATAAGCCAGGCCCTGCTTTTGATCGTGGGGATCATCGGACTGGTCTTTGCCGCCAAAACCGGTTTCAGCGGTAAAGAGCCGTTCGCAATCGTCGGACTGGCCCTTCTGATCGGCGCGACTGCCCTTGCAATCTTCGTTCGCAACCAGCTCTCCGTCGCAGAACCGATGCTTGACGTGACGCTCTTTTCCCGCCCGGCCATCGTCACGGGTGTCGGCATGGCCGTCGTCACCGCCGGAGCGCTTGCGGGCGTCGAGCTTACGCTTGCGCAGGAGCTGCAGTTCGTCCTCGGCAAGTCGCCGCTGCAGGCCGGCCTCTTCATGCTGCCCATCATGGTCGCGGCGGCCGTTGGCGGCCCGGTTGCCGGCTTCCTGTCGAACCGTCTCGGCCTTCGAGCGGTTGCGAGCGCATCTCTCCTTATTGCGGCCGCCTGCCTTGTGACGCTGGCGCAGTCCGATTTCCATGATCCTGGCCTCGCCGTGCCGGCATGCCTGACGTTGCTCGGCCTATCCCTCAGCATCGGCCTGACCGCCTCGTCGATTGCCATCATGGGCGCAGTTGAGGCTGAAAAGGCGGGCGCTGCCGGCTCCCTGGAGGCAACGGGTTACGAACTCGGCGCGGGCCTCGGCATCACTTTCTTTGGCGTGGCGCTATCGGCAATCTACATGGGAGCGCTGGTGCTGCCGGCCGGCATTCCGCCACAACTGGCCGACGCGGCAAGCCACTCGATCGGCGATACCTACGTGTTGGCGGGAAAATTGCCGCAAGACCTCGCGGCAGCTCTGGTAACCGCCGGCAAGAGCGCCTTTTCACAGGCGCATGCGGTTCTGCTGACCGCAGCGGGAACCTTGATCGGACTGCTTTCGGCAGCGGTCTTCTTTGCCCTGAAAAATGTGAAGGCGGGCCACTGAGCCCGTCTTTTCATCATTCGCCAAAATCAATCGGGCCGAATGGACCTCGATCAAGGAGATATCGCGATGTCACACATCATCAATGAGAGCCGAGCCGTAAAATATCCCCTGCCGATACGCTGTCTGCATTGGGTAAGGGCGGCGCTCATCATCGGGCTTATCGCCTCCGGCTGGTACATGACGCGATTGCCGGAAAGCGACATGGCCACCGCCTCGATCTTTTATCCCAACCATAAACAGTTCGGTGTTCTGGTCTGGCTGCTTGCCCTCGTTCATCTGGCGCTTCGCTGGCGCTACAGGCAGATCATGCCTTCAGCGCCATCGGCTCTGGCGCCATGGGAGAGGATTCTCTCCCATGCGGTACACAAGCTCCTGATCCTGTTGACTTTCCTTGTGCCTCTGCTCGGATATTCGCTGTCCAGCAGTTTTTCCCAGAGCGACGGGGTACCGTTTTTCGTGATTTCACATCTGCCGGAGCTGCTTCCCAAAAACGACAGCGCCTTCGTGATTTTCCAAACGCTGCATCGATACGGCGCTTACGCAATTCTGGTCCTGATCGGCCTTCACGTGCTGGGTGCTCTCAAACACAGGCTCATGGACAGGCGCGGCCCGACCGATGTGCTTCCGCGCATGTTGTGACGGGGCTTGACCGATAAATTCCGGCAGCATCGGAAAACCGATGCTGCCTCTTTAGATGGTGGATGTTCAGGCGGCAGGCAATCACTTGCCCGACGCCGGCCTGCCAAGGCCCAGCAGGTGGTAAAAGGCAATCGCCCCGATTGTTGCCGTGCCGATACCATCAAGCGTGAAGCCGGCGACATTAAGCTTGAAGTTGCCCGCACCCAATACCAGCGCAATACCCACGGTGATGAGGTTGCGGGGTTCGGAAAAATCGACCTTGTTTTCAACCCAGATCCGTCCGGCGGTCGCCGCGATGAGGCCGAAGACCACGACGGAAAGGCCGCCGATGACCGGCCCCGGTATGGTCTGAATGAGCGCACCGAATTTCGGCGAGAAGCCGAGAATGATGGCGACCAGTGCAGCCACGATGAAGACGAGCGTCGAGAAAATGCGGGTTATCGCCATGACGCCCATGTTTTCGGCATAGGTCGTCATGCCGGTTCCGCCGAAGGCGCCTGAAAACATCGTCGCAATGCCGTCGCCGATAAAGGCGCGGCCGAGATAACGATCAAGGTTCTGCCCGGTCATCGCGCCTATCGCCTTGATATGTCCGAGATTTTCCGCCACCAGAATGACGACGACCGGCGCGATCAGGGCAATCGCGGATCCTGAAAACACCGGTGCGGTGAATGTCGGCAATCCGAACCACGGTGCAGCCGCCACGCCCGAGAAGTCGACAGACTTGCCAAAGCCGAAGCCGTTGGCGAGCACGAGATAAGCGAGATAGGCAATCGCGCCGCCGAGAAGAATGGGCAAACGGCGCGCCATGCCGGGGGCATAGACAGCAATCGCACCGACCGATGTGACAGTCAGGATCGCAATCCAGCGCGACAGCTGGTCGCCATCGGGATTGCCGGGGCCGGAGCCGGAAGCGCTTGCGATCGCAATGGGGGCGAGAACGAGACCGATTGCCGCAACGATCGCGCCGGTCAGAACCGGCGGCATCAGCTTTTCGATCCAGTTATGGCCAGCGATCATGACGATGACGCCGATCAGCGCATAAAGCACACCGGCGGCGATGATGCCGCCGAGTGCCAGCGCGATATCAGGACTTGCCGCACCCGCGGCTGCACCCGTTGCCACAAGCACGGGCCCGATGAAGGCAAAGGAGGAGCCGAGATAGCTCGGCACACGACCGCCGACGGCAATGAAGAAAATGAGCGTCGAGATACCCGAAAACAGGATCGAGACATTCGGATCGAACCCCATGATCAGCGGCGCAAGAACCGTGGAACCGAACATCGCCACGACATGCTGAAGACCGAGCACCGCTGTCTGTCCCGCAGGCAGCCGCTCATCGGGCAGGATGCGCCCTTCGGTTTTCAGTCGCCAGCGCGGAAAATAACCACCGGTATCGCTCATGTCGTCCCCCCAGGAAACAGCCGGCACGCGCTTCCCGGGCTTTCCCGTTTCAGTTCGTAGCCGCGCAGAGATTTGCTTTTATGATTTGCGCGTGTAACCGAGATCGAATCGGCAGCCGGCGCATCTTTTCTCCGTTAGCGCGATTAGATGTCGCTGTCATCGGGAATGGATTGTTTCCACCGGGATGCATTTTTGAGGCGGATTGGCGGCGAAGTGTAATCGTGAAGGTTGAAGCCGCACCACCTTGCCTGCCCTGGCTTTCCTCGTGCCGTAGCATCCCGTCGTTTTGACCCGAGGTCTCCTTTTGGGGACCGCGACGCGACATTCGCGATACCGTCCCAAATGATTATTCAGCCGGGGCTGGCTTCGCCCTCATACCGTTCAACCGCAGCAGGACCGCCAATGCCGCTGTGCTCATGATACCGAGCACGGCAAACACCGCGTGTGGGCCGATACTGCCCATCAACGCCGCCAGCACCGGCGGAGCCAGGGCGTTGATCAGGTTCATCGGCAGGGCGATGGTGGCCATTGCAGCCGCGTAATCAGACTTTTCGAAAAACACCAGCGGCATGGTCGCCCGCGCGACGGCAAAGGCGCCACTGCCGATACCGAACAACACAAGATAACCGCCCACAGACAGAAATCCCGCCCCTCCGAGCCAGATTGCGGTGAGGCCCATGGGGATCATCACCCCCGATATGACCGCCGTGGACAGCCCATCCCATTTTTGTCCACCCGCGAGATCAATGACGCGCCCTCCAACCTTGAAAACACCGAGCAGGGAGGCGACCGCAACGGCGCCGGCAAGCTCCATTCCCATCGCCTGCAAAAGCTGTATGCCAAGAGCATCGATGCCGAAGGTGACAAAGCTGTTCAAGGCGATGGCGGTGACCAGAAAGATAAAAACCCGCCCTCTTCTCTCGCTGCCCGGTCTCGCCGTGGGCTGAGCCGCTCCATCGGTGACCGGCAGGCCAAAAAACACCAGCGGGCAGACAACCATGAGCATGATGCCGGCGTAAATGGAGACAGCGCCGCGCCATCCCAGCCCGTGATCGAGGAACGTGGTGATCGGCCAGAAGATACTGCCGGCCAGTCCGGTCACCAGCATCAGCGTTCCAATCAGGCTGCGCGCCCTGTCCGCTGCATATTCGGCAATATAGGCATAAGCAGACGTTGTGAGGAACATCGCGCCGGCAAGTCCCGTCAACGCCCAGCTCATCCAGAACATGGTGAGGTTCACAGACAGGGCGAGCAGGAACAGGCCCAATCCCATGATGCCGGCACCGGTCGCCATGACACGCCGCGTACCGAACCGCCGGAACGCGCGACCCACCCAAGGCGCGGCAAGCCCCATTGCCGCGAACATGACAGAGGTTCCCACAAAAACCGATGGCAGGGAGGTCGCAAATTCTGCCGCGACCGGGCCGGCCAGGACGGGCAGGATGCCAACCGCACCCCAGCCGGTTATCTGGGTAAGAGCAATGAGAAGGAGGACGTAACGAGAGTGCATCGTCCACCCTTAGAACCGAAGCGTGATGGCCTGATGACGGCGCGGGCACCACCCGCCTCCGGGGTGACCGGTGCGAATGGCGCTAGGGTAATGAGTTCCCGCGCCGCAATGAGGAGCACCGAAATGCCGCTTCCTATTCCGCCTTTTCAAGCGCCGTCATGATCTCATAGGCAGCGGAAACCCGCTCCTCGTTGGGATAGTTTTTATTGGCCAGAATGACGATGCCCAATTTCTGGCTGGGGATGAACGCCACATAGGCGCCGAAACCATTGGTGGAGCCGGTCTTGTTGATGAAGACATCCTGACGCGGCTTCATGGGCGGCGAGATTTCGGAGACCGGAACGGTCTTGAGCAAGGCGCCGGAGTTCAGCTCTCGCAGCGTCTTCAGCGGCGTTGGATGGGCATATTGCTCCCAGACCATATCCTGCGTCATGGCGTCGACGCTGAAATATCCCGTATGGGTGTTGGTGAGCGCCTGCTGGATTTTTCCATCCAGCTTTTCCAGACCCATATTGGCGTTGACGAAGCGGATCATGTCCTGCGCTGTCGATCTGACGCCGTAGGCCTCGGATGAAAGAATGGCGGGCGTCATGCGGGCCGGTTCGCCGGTTCGTTTATAACCTTGCGCGTAGTCACCCATCTTTGCCTTGGGCACCACGGTGAAGGTGTTCTTCAGGCCAAGCGCGGGGAACAGCGTGTCCTGCATGGCGCCATCAAAGCTCTGCCCCATGGCTTTTGCGGTGATGTATCCCAGCATTCCGATGCTGGGATTGGCGTAGCTTCGGTGCGTTCCGGGCTTGTAGGAGGGTTTCCAGGCCTTGAGATAGGCCAGCAACTGCTGTTCCGTCTTGATGTTGTCGGGCACCTGAATCGGAAAGCCGCCGGCAGTGTGGGTGCCGAGATGCATCAGCGTGACATCGCCGAAAGGCTTGCCCTTCATGGAGGGAAGATAATCTTCAACCTTGCCGGAAAGCGAGAGCTGGCCGTTTATCTCGGCATAGGTGCTGAGCGTGACGGTGAATGTCTTGGAGATGGAGCCGAGTTCGAACAGCGTCTGCGGGGTCACGGGCTCATTCGTGCTTTTGGACATGACGCCATAGGTGAAGATGTGGCTCTGACCATCAACGCTGATACCAACGGCAAGACCGGGGATGCCGTTCTTCTCCATGACCGGCTTGATCGCGGCATCCGCTATCGCTTTCAGCCTCGTTTCATCGGCGGCAAAGGCCTGCGTGAACAGGCTCGTCGAGAGCAACGCAGCCAGTGCGATATGTCTGCGATTAAGTTTCATCTTTCGCATTCTCCAAAACCTTGAGTGGATTTTCGGCTTGTTCGCCATCCCCAGCGAAAAACGTTTAACCGCCCTACATTGCACGAACAAATCATGATATCTCGGAAGAGACACAAGAAAATCTAGGTCTTGAATGGTTCGGCAATTTCTTCCCCTGAACGGCTTGCGGGCCTTTGAAGCATCCGCCCGGCACCTGAGCTTCACCCGCGCGGCCATCGAACTGTGCGTGACGCAGGCGGCTGTGAGCCAACAGGTGAAGGGGCTGGAAAAGCGGCTGGGGGTTGCGCTGTTTCAGCGGCTTCCACGCGGGCTGAAAATTACCGCCGAAGGTGAGGCCCTGCTGCCGACGGTGACCAGCTCCTTCGACCAGATGGCGACGACGCTCGACCGGATTGAGGCCGGACAGGTGCGCGAGCTGCTGTTTCTGGGTGTCGTGGGAACCTTTGCCGTGGGCTGGCTGCTGCCACGGCTGCAGGCGTTTCAAAAGCAGCATCCCTTCATCGATGTGCGGGTTTCCACCAATAACAACCGCGTCGATATGGCGGCGGAAGGGCTGGATTTCGCCATCCGTTTCGGCCAGGGCTCCTGGCACGGCACGGATGCCTTTCGACTATTCGAGGCGCCTCTTTCCCCACTCTGCACGCCGAAACTGGCGGAGACGCTGAAAACGCCCGCCGATCTGATGGAAGCGACGCTGCTGCGCAGCTACAGGGCCGATGAATGGAGCAACTGGTTTGCGGCCGCCGGCGTAACGCCTGCAGCACAGGTGAATGCAGGCATTGTTTTCGACACGTCTCTGGGCATGATGGAAGCCGCCCTGCAGGGGCTCGGCGTGGCGCTGGCGCCGCCATCGATGTTTTCGCGGCATCTCGCCTCCGGTGCAATCATCCAGCCTTTTCCGGTTACCATTTCGCTCGGAAGCTATTGGCTGACCCGGCTGCAGTCGAAACCGCCCACACCCGCCATGCAGGCCTTCTCCGACTGGATGTTCGAGACCATGGGCACCGCAGTATGACGACTATATCAAGGCAAGTAGAACGCCGCCGGCCGCGCAGAGGACCACCACGGCCCATGGCGGCGTTTTCCAGATCGTCAACAGGATGAAGCCTGTCAGCGCCAGGGCGAAATCCTTCGGGGTGAAGATGGCGCTTGTCCAGACCGGATCATAAAGCGCCGCGCCGAGAATGCCGACGACGGCGGCATTTGCGCCACGCATGGCAGCCTGCGCCAGAAGGTGCTTGCGGAACCCTTCCCAGAAGGGCAGCGCGCCGACGAGCAGCAGCATGCCGGGAAGGAAGATCGCAACAAGGGCGATCGCCGCGCCCGCAACACCGTTGGGCTGCGGCCCCACCACCGCACCGAGATAGGCGGCGAAGGTGAAGAGCGGACCGGGCACGGCCTGGGTTGCGCCATAACCCGCGATAAAGGCATCTTCCGTGACCCAGCCTGTGGCGACGACTTCCGATTGCAGCAGCGGCAGCACCACGTGGCCGCCGCCGAAAACCAGCGCACCGGCGCGATAAAAGGCGTCGAACAAGGAGAGGCCCTGTGAAGCTGCCGCAGCCGCAAGCAGCGGCAGGAGGGCGAGAAGCAGGGCGAAGGCGGCAAGCGCTACGTATCCGACGCTTTTGGGCACCCGGAAGGCGAGATGGGTGGCCTGCCCCGCGGCATCCGAACGACAGAAGACAAGCCCGGCAACGGCGCCAATGGCAAGCGCCAGAACCTGCCCGAAGGCGCCGGCGACAAACACCACGCAGACGATGCCGGCCAGCGCGATGCTGGCGCGTTCACGATCCGGCGCGAGGCTTTTCGCCATACCCCAGACCGCCTGCGCGACGACGGCGACGGCGACGATTTTCAGCCCATGCAGGAGGCCGGTGCCGACCGGCCCATCGATGGAGGCGGCGACCATGGCGAAGAGAAGGAGGAGAATGGCGGATGGCAATGTGAATGCCGTCCAGGCCGCCAGCGCGCCGAGCGGACCTGCGCGCAGCAGCCCCAGCGCAAACCCCACCTGGCTGGAGGCCGGGCCGGGCAGAAACTGGCACAGCGCCACAAGATCGGCGTAACCGGCCTCATCGATCCATTTGCGCCGCACGACCAGCTCATCGCGAAAATAACCGAGATGAGCGATGGGGCCGCCGAAAGAGGTGACGCCGAGCTTCAGGAAGGCCGCAAAAACCTCGCCGGGCGTGCCGTGTCTCTGGCTGCGCACTTCGGTCTCTATGGTTCGTGTTGACGATTTCACGAAAGAACTCCCTGCGTGCAACGGCTATTCGTCAACACATATCGGCCTCAAGACGGTTTCGGTATCAGACACCATTATGACAGGGATATGAAGGGGCTGGCGGCAGGGACGCCGGAAAGTTGCGAGAACTTTCCAGCGTCGTCTGGCGATTATCCGACGAAGGGCCTATCGCTCGGTCGGCAATAAGTCGGTGAAGTGCGAAATCCAGCCATTTTCATCCGTGCCGCCGGAAAAACCCGTTGCCTCCCAGATGATGTGATGCCTGTTGCTGCCGTTGTGAATGGTCACCGCGGCGGCGATGGGGGTCGGCGACCGCCACGAAAAGTTGCGGTTCGGACCGGGCTCGATATGGCTGAGGGATTCAAGCTGGACATCATCGAGGAACAGCACCGTGCTCATCTGGGTCTCATAGAGGTTTTCCCATCGCGCCTGCGCCAGCGCATTTGCCGCTGCAACGAGAAGATTGCTCTCGCCGACGGGATCGGCCAGGGCCGCCAGACGCCATGCCGCGAAGATATTGGTGATATCCCCCGTGCTGAGGCCGAGGCTTGAGAGGAATTCGATGGTCTGCGCATTGCCGAAAGCATCATAGCCCGCTTCACCAAAGGGCCGGATATGCTTGACCACGAAATTGCTGAGAATTGGCATGTTTGTCTCCTTTTTTGGACATGAGCCACCTGTTTCCGGACGTTGACGTGCGGGATCGCATGGTGGGATTCTGTGTTGATTGGGTGCCGGAATATCTCCGGCAATCGATGGGAATGTGGTCAGTGTTCGGCTTGCCGGCCTAACCGAAGGTGATGGCGACGCGGGCCGGCATGCCCAAAAATTCCTGCAGGCCGAGGCGCGTTCTGGCCCCGCCCCGCCCGGCCGGCCATGGGTCGAGAATATGCAGTTCGAGATCCTTGCCGTTCACAGTGTAGCCGTAGACGAGGTAATAATGGTATTCGGTTCCGATCACGAAGACGCGGTTGTTATCGATCTCGCTCCTGACGATATCGGCCGTCAGACCGTTGACGAAATGGCCGCCGGTCGTGGTGTGATCGAAGGCGTTCCACTGGCTGGACACCAGCTTGACGATATTGCTGTTCGGATTTGCCCCACCCAGTTCAAGGATGCCGGCGGATTGATCCAGAACCTGCGCCAGCTCCCAGCGTTCCTGAACCTGCGGATCGACGGTCGCGAGCGCTGCGGTATTGCGTCTCGCAATGTCGTATTGCGTGGCCGCAGGAAGCCCGCGATAGGCCCGCACCATCTGCTCGACGGCGGCAAAGCACCAGGCGGCGGTGTCCTGAGGCACCAAAACGGGAGGGTTATTGACTGTCGGCATGGTCTTCTCCTTTCTGAAAATGACGCGGCATGGGGCGCTTCGATGGCGGCCCGGTGCCCGTCGTTGATTTGGTGAATGTCGAAGTTCCGGCGGCCGTCCTGCCGGCATATGCGCCGGCAGGACATGCCCATGATCCATGCCAAGGGGGACGATTCCGGCTGAGACCATGGATGCGCTTCCTGCCGGGCCGGAAAGGGAACGGCAGGGTCTCAGGGGATCAGGCGGTCTTGCTCAGATCCTGACGATAGGCCTGCAGCGACGCGATTTTTGCGTCCGCAGCGGCCTCGCGTTCGGCGACGATGGCCGAGAGCTTCTCCGCGACACCTGCCAGATAGGCCGGCAGATTGGCACTGTCGATATATCCGCCCTGCAACTTGTTCAGCTTCGACCATCCTTCGGCAAAGCTGCGGTTGAAGCGGTCGGAGACGATCACCACCGCGTGCCACTGGGCGGTTTGCCTGACGAAGAACTCGTCGACAGAACGGATGAGCTGCGCGAAGCGGTTCTTTCGCAGCGTCTCCTGCCCGGCGACATTTTCAATGCCGGTGATCTGATGCTGGGCATCATCTGCAACCGCTTGCATGAAATCGGCGAAGCCCTTGAAGAAGAAGGCTATTTCTTCAACGATTTCCTTCATGCGTTTCAGCGCCGAAATGCTGACATTGAGCGATTGCACCGCAAGCTTGATCTTGTCATCCTCTGCCTGCTTTCCCTTCAGGAGGGCGTTGATCCTGATGAGCTCGGCCGCCTGGGTACGGCGCTCCTTCTCATAGGCCTCCGCCTTGTCGATCATCTGCATCTGGATTTCGCGCAGGCTGGCCGCCTGCTGCTGCTGCTCTTCGGAAAGCTTGCCCAGCCCCTTGTCCAAAGCATCGAGCGAGGCCTGCAGGCTGGAAATAACCGTTTGCTGAGCGGCGATCTTTTCTTCCTGCGCCTTGAGTTCCGCGGCGCGTGCAGCCAGACGTTTATCGAGTTCGGCAAGCTCGATGGCCTTGCTCGATTTGGGGTCGGCGCTTTCCGCGTCGTCCGCAAGCTTTGCCTTGGCGTCCTCGAGCGACTTGACATCTCCCTTCAGAGCGTCGCGTTTTTCCTCGCTCTTGCGAAGCTCGGCTTTCTTTTCGGAAAGCTCGCTCTGCTTGGCGGCCGCATCGGCCTTGCTTCCGCCGCCTGACGGGGTGCGGGAGCCGCCGCCCTGCCCCTGCCCGTCCGTATCCTGTCCGGCCTTGGACTGTCCCGAAAGCGCGCCGCCAACCGACGAGGCCAGCATGGAGGCGGGACCGCCTGCCACCATGGCAATGGCGGGAATCGCGCTTGAAATCATCTGCGCGCCGACCCGGACGATCGACATGACAAAAGCACGCTGCTCGGCCGTATTGGCCCGCTGCTCATATTCCCGAGCCTTCTTTTCGAATGCCGCAACCTGTTCCTTGAGATCGTTGACAAGCGATTCAAGCTGTTCCCGTCGTGCGTCCGCCTCCCGGATTTCCCGTTCCATCACCGCTTTATCGGCGAGGCGTTTGCTCAAGGCTGTTTCGCTCATATCCGTGGTTTGGGCCGTGTCCCTGATGATGGCGTCATAGGTCGCAGCAAGGGCAAGAAGCTCGTCTCGAACGCTGAGCGCCCTGTCCCGGATGCCCGTTGCGAGCTTTATCAGATCGTTGGAGACGAATGCCTTTATTTCGGCCTGATCGTTTTCTTCCCTGACATCGAGCCAGTCCGGGAAAAGATCGGCGATGGACAGGCCGATGCGGGTGGCCGCCTCCATCGCGTTCTTCATGACTATTTCGCTTTTCTGCTGCGACGTGATCAGCCTGTTCATGATAGCGCTGATGCGGACGCGAATATCGCCGTTTTCCTGCGGTGTTGTGTTGTAGGCGATGTAAAGCAGATCAATCGCATTGTCGGTGTCGCGCTTGGCGCGCTCGACATCATAGGTTCCCTGGATCTTATCGACATAGGACCGGACAAGCGCCGTATCCGACTTGGGAAGGCTGAAATTCGGTTGCGAAACGATCGCATCGACGCCGGCGTCGATTGCGCTGTTGATCTGGGCGGTCCGGCTTTCGAAAGTCACGACATTGTTCATTTTCATGCTCCTGTTGATGGGTGGTTACGGAGAGTCATGGGATTGATCGTTCACGATCCGCACTGCTTCTTCGCGTCGTCCGGCAGTCCGGCCTCGGTGGAGGAAATGAACTGCGGCACGTCTTTGGTCAGGCCGTCGATCTCGGTGGAGAGCCGCGTAACCTGACGTATTTTCGCGTCGTCAGGATTGACCTCGCTCGCTTCCTTCAGAGCGCTGGTGAAGTTGCCGACCTGAATGTTGAAGTCCTGAACCTTGACGTTGATGGTGGAGATCGTCGCTTTGAGCCTGGTGATCTGCTCCTCCAGAGTTTTCACCGCTTTCTCGTTCTCCGCGTGGCTCTGCTGTGCCGCCGCAAGCTGGCGGCGATTGTTTTCGAGCTGGTTGCGAACGCCTTCAAGAGCCGCCCGGGCATTGTCCAGCCGTGGCTGCGCGGTGCGGTATTCCCTCTCCGCATCATTCATCCAGCCCAGCGCCTTGACCGCCGCGTCACCCGCCTGGCAAATTCCCGGCAGGAAGAAGAGTACGCCGCTGCATATTTTTACTCGCTTGGCCTGCTCGTCCATTTCCTTCCGGGCTTTTTCGAAGGTGGCCTGACGCGCCCTGACGTTCTCGCTCTCGGACTGAACCAGCTCCTCATAGCCCTTCACGCTGGTTTCGGACTGCACCACCTGCCGCTCCAGCTCGATCTGCAGGTACATGGCCTGCCCCAGCGCCTTCTCGCGGTCGGCGCTGAGCTGCTGTTGCGCCGTCAGATGTTCCATCAGGCACACGGATCGGCGGCCGAGCAGCTCGCGGCTCGCTTCCGCCTGCTCCAGTTTCGACTGGAAAGCCGCCGTCTGCTCGGCGGTGAGGGTTGCCGCGTTCGCAAGGGCCGGCTGGCCCATGGACGGGATATCGAATTGCATCGCGATGGCCGCAAGGCCAACAAAAACAACATGTTTAAGTTGAATCATTTCAACCTCCTCTGAAGAATCGGGGATGAATAAAAGGCATGACGGGCTCTACGCGCCGCCCGGCATCGCTGCCGACCGCGCCCGAGACATGGCAGTAACATTCGGGTGTCATGTGGTTTCGGATGCATCTTTCGCGATGTCGTCAATGCCTAAAAAGCAACCATCAAAGATTGTATTCATGGCAAATGGACGAAAGATTTCGCATCCATGGCTTCATTAAATTATGCAATAAAAACAGTAGATAACTTTATTGTCAGCGTCACCCTCGCAAACCGTCTCAAAAGGGAACACATTTTAACGCGCCCCTTAACATTCAATTTATGAGAGTATTTTTTAATACCGCGCAACAGAGCCTCGGGGGAGTGCAACAAAATGCACGCATCTTCCGGAGCGGAACCTTTCGGCTGTTACGTCTGCCCCAAGCAGCCGTCGTCAGCGAGCAGAACTCACGTTTTCGAATTCGCCATAAAGTAGCGAAGAGCAAAAAACCACGGGAGAAAGGTATCCGGAAAAGCAGGCGCTCCAGTTTCAAAGACGCACCCCAAAAGGGACTTCGTCCGGCCTCAGCCGGACGTGCTTCGAGAGAGGCTGGGCTTACTTGCGAACCGCATCCTGAACGATGACGCCTTTGGTGATGCTGTCACCCATCTTTGCACCCACATATCGGCCGTCTTCAAACAGGAGCAGCGCCTCGTCCGCGCGTTTGGAGACTTCGGCGCTTTCGCCACCGTCATGTGCGCCGTCGGCCTCGGATCTGTTCATGGCGGGCAATTTACGCTGGCGGCGGTTCAGGCGGTCGTCGTTCCACGCGGCTGGGCATCCAGCCGCAGGACACGCGCATTGATCGACTGGCTGGAACTGGAAGATACGGCGCAGCGGCACCCGCCAGGCGGGGATAACCGCGAGCGGCCATGGCGCCTGAGCGGCTGGCTCATTACGGCAATCGAGACGCTCGCCACGGCCTATCTCACCGCGGCTTCGCCATGGGAAATCTCCCCGGCAATGGAGGCATCAGGCGAAAAGGCTGTCGGAACAGACGCCGTTATCGACGGTGTGAGCTGGTCACTGCGGCACGCGCAGGATTTGTCTTTTGTTTCGGAGGAGATGCGGATGTTCCTTGGGCATGCGCCCGGTTTCCCCATCCTGTTGGACTTACTGTCGGCCGCGAAAACAGAGGCGTGCGATGCGACGGGTTGCGTGTTCTCCCGCAAGGCGGCCGCCCGTGCGTACGGGATCAGCCGCGCTCACGTTACGGCCATGCTTGCCAGGGCCGAGCGGTTCAACATGCTGATGAGAAACGGATCAAGAATAGTTCTGAGCGATCCGGCATTGCAGAACGTCCAGCGCGATCTGGCCTATCAGCTCGCCTTCGTCGTTTTATGGACGGAGGCGGCGAAAACGTCTCCGCCGTCTGCCGATGGCCCGGAGAGCCTGTCCGGCCGAAATGCCTCCAGCAATCCGCGATAGGGCTTGGTGAGCGGCGTGGCATAAGCGCCGCGCTTGGCGGTTGATAACCCCATCGACACCAGCGATTCCGCCTGTTTGACGGCCGCCGCGACGCCATCGACAACCGGTACACCGAATTCATCGCGCAGTTCGGCGGCAAGGTCGGCCATGCCGGCGCAACCGAGCACGATCGCCTCCGCCCTGTCCTCTTTCAGCGCCAGCGAGATTTCCTCCCGCAGCCTTTCGCGGGCGTTCGAGCCGGGATCTTCCAGCGACAGGACAGGAATATCGGCAGCGCGCACGTTGCAGCGGGCGGACATGCCGTAACGGTGGACGAGATGTTCCAGAGGCAGCCGTGAGCGTTCCATCGTTGTGACGATGGTGAATTTCTGCGCGATGAAGGCGGTGGCGGAGACCGCCGCCTCGCAGATGCCGATAACGGGAATATCGGCGAGCGCGCGGGCCGCATCGAGCCCGGTATCGTCGAAACAGGCGATGACCGCCGCGTCGGCTCCCAGCGCCGGGGCCTTTGCAAGCTCCAGCAGGAGGCCGGGCACGGCGAAAACCTCGTCGTAATAACCTTCGATGGAGACGGGGCCCATGGACGAGGTGACGGCCAGTATTTCCGTATCGCGGCCGGCTATCCGCCTCGCGGCGTCGGCGATGGTCGCGGTCATGGATTGCGTGGTATTGGGATTGATGACGAGAATGCGCATTTTACGTTTCTTTATCCGCGTGAATGGCGGCGATTGAGCGTAACGATCAGGCCAAGCGTGGCCGCAATCACCAGGAAGGAAAACAGGGTTGTAACAGCACCGAGCGCATAAAGCACCGGCGTCGTGACATTGGTGGTCATGCCGTAGATTTCCAGCGGCAGCGTGTTGTAGGTGCCTGATGTCATCAATGTACGGGCGAATTCGTCATAAGAAAGCGTGAAGCCGAACAGGCCGACGCCGATCAGGCTCGGCGCGATCATCGGCA
>RCUT01000367.1_pt1 | contig 24358 bp, 14 predicted proteins | sample 2166171 | NCBI WGS metagenome assembly RCUT01 (sample SAMN09932757, study PRJNA488358) | compost metagenome | isolation source: compost soil in 4-hydroxybenzoic | place: Germany: Experimental Botanical Garden
ATTCGTACGCTGCTGTTGACCTTCTTCTTCCGTCAGATGCCGGAACTGATCGAGCGTGGCTACATCTATATCGCCCAGCCGCCGCTCTATAAGGTGTCTCGCGGCAAGTCCTCGCAATATATCAAGAATGAAGCGGCCTTTGAGGACTTCCTCATTGAGACCGGCCTTGAAGAAGCAACTCTTGAAATGGCGAGCGGTGAAGTGCGCGCCGGACCGGATCTTCGTTCCGTCGTCGACGATGCGCGCACACTGCGTCAGCTTCTTTCGGGCCTTCATACACGCTATGATCGTCGCGTGGTTGAGCAGGCGGCGATTGCAGGCCTTCTCAATCCGAATGCAACCGCCAATGATGCTACTTCGCAGGCTTCTGCGGATATCGTTGCCAAACGTCTCGACATGATCTCGGAAGAAACCGAACGTGGCTGGACCTCCCATGTGACGGAAGACGGTGGCTATCGCTTCGAACGCATGGTGCGTGGCGTCAAGGACGTCGCCATTCTCGATATGGCACTGCTCGGTTCTGCTGATGCACGCCAGATCGACCGTGTGGCCGGACGCTTGTCGGAAGTCTTTGCAGAGCCGCCTTTGCTTCGCCGCAAGGACAAGGTTGAAACACTGTCCGGTCCGATGGCACTGCTTGATGCGATCTTCGCAACAGGCCGCAAGGGTCTGACGCTGCAGCGTTACAAAGGACTGGGCGAAATGAACGCCGAACAGCTTTGGGAAACCACGCTTGATCCAAATGTGCGTTCGCTGTTGCAGGTGAAGATCAATGACGCGACCGACGCAGATTCGCTGTTCTCACGCCTGATGGGTGATGAAGTTGAACCGCGCCGCGAATTCATTCAGGAAAATGCGCTCAGTGTTGCCAATCTGGACGTCTGATAAACCAGCCCCGGAAAGACATGAAAACTTTCGGGGGACTTCCAGTTTTACAGCAGTTCCAGTTAAGACTGAATCGTTGGAACCGCTGTAACTATTTGTTTTTACGCATTGTCCAATGCAAAACCGGTTTCCACTTTTGCTGGAAATGCTTCAAGACAAGAAAAAGCCCGCCAATTGGCGGGCTTTTCTATGACCGGAAATTACTCTCCGCGTGGCTTTTTGGAATAGCCATCGTTAGATTTTTTGCCATCCTTCTTGAAACCGTCTTTCTTGAAGTCGCCCTTAGGCTTCGACCAGCCGCCTTTTGCCCCATCACGGTTATTGTCGCGCGGACCATCACGGAAATCGCTCTTGAACTTGTCGCCGCGTGGCTTGAAGTTGCCTTTGCCTTCACGCGGGGCTGCGTCGCCACCAGCGCCTGCAACGGCGGTGCGGATCACGAGACCCTTTTCGCCAGTACCGCGTTCTTCAACCGAACGACGGAATTCGTCGGCCTTGGCTGCGGTAATTTCAAAGCGGGTTTCATTATCGAAAATCTTGATCGAACCAACATCGCGCTTGGAAACGTCGCCTGCCTTGCAGATCAATGGCAGCAGCCACTTCGGATCGGCGCGGTGTTTGCGACCGGCGGAAACCGAGAACCATACGCCATCGAAACGTGCATTGCGGTCGAAACGTTCGCCCGGTTCGCCACGATCAAAACGCTCGCCACGTTCTGGACGATCACCACGCTCTGAACGTTCGCGAGGCTTCTTGCTGGCAATCGGATGAACCGGTGCATCAGAAATATCTTCAGCTGCAGGCAATGCTGCGAGTTCGCGATTGAGGAATGCGCTTGCTATCTGTTCTGGCGTATAACGCTCGGTCAGTGCCTTCAACAGGTCCTGATGCTCTTCATCAACCGGCTGGCTGAAAGCTTCGCCATTGAGAATGCGTTCGTTGTTCTTTGCCTGAACGGCTGCAATACCTGGTGCCGGAACAGTCTGCGCATCAAGCTTTGCCATATGCAGAAGACGCTCTGCAATGCGGCGACGCGAGAACGGAACCACCAGAACACAGGTGCCCTTGCGGCCCGCACGGCCAGTACGGCCAGAACGGTGAAGCATGGTTTCAGCATTGTTTGGCAGATCGGCATGGATAACCAGATCAAGGTTTGGCAGATCGATACCACGTGCAGCAACGTCGGTTGCCACGCAAACGCGGGCACGACCATCGCGCATTGCCTGAAGCGCATTGTTACGCTCGGCCTGGCTCAGTTCACCCGACAGCGCCACAACCGCAAACCCGCGATTGGAAAGGCGGCTCGCCATGTGCTTTACCGCTTCGCGGGTCGAGCAGAAGATGATTGAGTTCTGTGAATCGTAATAAAGCAGCGTATTGATGATCGCATGGTCACGCTCTTGCGGCGGAACCGGCATGGCGAAATAATCAATATCGGCGTGCTGACCGGCTTCACCAGCAGCAGAAATGCGCAGCGCATCTTTCTGGAAGCGCTTGGCAAGCTGCGCAATCGGCTTTGGTACGGTTGCCGAGAACATCAGTGTGCGACGGTCTGCCGGTGCTTCACCAAGAATAAATTCGAGGTCTTCGCGGAAGCCCATATCGAGCATTTCGTCGGCTTCATCGAGCACGACGACGCGAAGCTGCGACATATCAAGGGCATTGCGCGTAATATGATCGCGCAGACGGCCAGGTGTGCCGACAACGATATGCGATCCACGTTCAAGCACACGGCGCTCGGAACGAATATCCATACCACCAACGCAGGATGCAATGGTGGCACCCGTATCGGCATACAGCCATTCCAGCTCGCGACGAACCTGCAATGCCAGTTCACGTGTCGGCGCAATAATCATGGCAAATGGTGCTTCCGGGCGACCAAAACGCAACTCATCACCAAGGATGGTCGATGCCATGGCAAGGCCAAAAGCAACCGTCTTGCCGGAGCCTGTCTGTGCGGAAACGAGCAGATCGGCATCCAGTGTTTCAGGAGCCAGAACGGCATTCTGAACAGCGGTGAGTGTATTGTAACCACGAGCGGCTAATGCTCCGGAAAGTGCCGGAGCGATTGTTTCAGGTAGGGACATGAATGACTTTCAAAAAAGCTTCACAAGCCGCAAACCCATTGGTCACAAACCCACTGGCGACTACCGAAGCAACAGAATTGCCGCCTACCTATAGCGTCAAACCGCTCAGGTCAACCGGTTGAGACCCTAATGGGCCTCATCCCAGTTATGCGCTGCACGCGCATCGACATGCAAAGGCACCGAAAGTGACACTGCTGGCATGGCTGCATTTTCCATAATATCGCGCACCAACGAAATCGTCTTTTCCACTTCATTTTCAGGCACTTCGAAGATCAACTCGTCGTGCACCTGCAACAGCATACGGCCCGCAAGCTTTTCATTGGCCAGTGCAGTTTCCATGCGGATCATGGCACGACGGATAATATCTGCAGCAGCTCCCTGAATAGGGGCATTGATGGCCGCCCGTTCATTGAATGCCCGCACCTGTGGGTTGGATGCTTTGATGTCGGGATAATGCGCGCGACGGCCAAAGATGGTTTCGACATAGCCATGCTCGCGGGCAAAGGCCTTGGTCGCTTCCATGTAATCCTTGATACCGGGGAAGCGCTCGAAATAAGTGCGGATATATTGCCCTGCTTCTTCACGCGGGATTGAAAGCTGGTTGGCAAGGCCAAAAGCCGAAATGCCATAGATGATGCCGAAATTGATCGCCTTCGCACGGCGGCGCACTTCTGACGGCATGCCTTCGACAGGCACACCAAACATTTCTGAAGCCGTCATCGCATGAATGTCGATGCCGTTCGCAAATGCCTGTTTAAGCTGCGGAATATCGGCAACATGGGCCAGCACCCGCAATTCAATCTGGCTGTAATCGGCAGAAACCAGCTTGTTGCCGGGTTCGGCAATGAAGGCAGTTCGGATCTTGCGGCCTTCAGCAGTACGCACTGGAATGTTCTGCAAGTTCGGATCAGATGAGGACAGACGGCCTGTCGAGGTGGACGCCATCGCATAAGATGTGTGCACGCGCTTGGTCTGCGGGTGGATATAGCCCGGCAAAGCATCGGTATAGGTGGATTTGAGCTTGGTCAGCTGACGCCAGTCGACAATCTTGCGCGGCAGCGGCAGGCCTTCGGCGGCGAGATCTTCAAGCACCTGCGCAGAAGTGGACCATTGGCCGGTCTTGGTCTTGGAAGCGCCGGGAAGTCCCATTTTTCCGAACAAGATATCGCCAAGCTGCTTGGGCGAACCGATATTGAATTTCTCTCCGGCCAGTTCGTAGATTTCTTCTTCATAACGCGCGGCGGACTGGGCAAGATCACCCGACAGACGCGAGAGAACCTGACGATCGACGGAAATGCCGCGTTCTTCCATGCGGGCGAGCACATCAACCAATGGGCGTTCAAGACGCTCATAAACCGACATGAGGCCTTCTGCGGCCAAACGCGGCTTCAACACTTGCCACAAGCGCAGCGTTACATCGGCGTCTTCTGCGGCATAGGCTGTCGCGCGATCAATATCGACCATATCGAAGGTTACAGCGCTTTTACCGGTGCCTGCCACATCCTTATAGGAGATTGGTGTATGGCCCAGCCAGCGCTCGGAAAGCGGGTCCATGCCGTGGCTCCCGGTGCCTGCATCCAGCACATAGGAAATCAGCATCGTATCATCAAAAGACACGGTGTTGATGCCGTGACGGCGCATGACCAGCCAGTCATATTTCATGTTCTGCGCGATCTTGAGAATGGATTTGTCCTCTAGAACGCGCTTCAAAGCAGCCAACGCTTTATCCAGCGGTATCTGCCCTTCGACCATGCCGCCACCGAGCAGATCGCCTGCGCCGGATTTGTGCTGGAGCGGGATATAGGCAGCTTTGCCCGGAGAGAGAGCCAGCGAGAAGCCGATCAGTTCAGCCTGCATCGGATCAAGCGAATTGGTTTCGGTATCAAACGCGACAAGGCCCGTCTCTATGGCTTCGGCCAACCACTTGTTCAGCGTTTCGATGTCGCGAATGCATGTATAAGCGCTCGTATCGATCTTTTGAGCCAAAGCATCGGATGCACGCTTTTCTGCAAGTGCCTTCGGCGTATAGCCATCTGCGGGCTGCACTGCTTCTACAGAAGAACTTTCGGGCGTAGTCGTATCGTCCGACTTCACTGGTACATCGACGTCAGGGCCATGGGCATCCGCGCCCCATTCTGTCTCGATATGACAGGGCTCAACGGCCGATGCATCCGTCTCGGTTGCTTCCGCCACACGACGCGTAAGCGACGTAAATTCCATGGCTTTCAGGAACCCTATGAGTTTCGGGCCATTTTGCGGCTCAAGCACAAGACCTTCGAGATCAACATCCAGCGGCACATCGGTTTTAAGCGTCACCAGTTCTCGCGCGATTTTGGTCTGATCGGCAAAGGCGATGATGTTTTCGCGGCGCTTGTTCTGCTTGATCTCGGACGCACGGGCGAGCAGCGTATCGAGATCACCAAATTCTTCCAGCAATTGCGCAGCCGTTTTTGGCCCTATGCCGGGAATACCCGGAACATTATCGGTGCTGTCGCCAGTCAGCGATTGCAGATCGATCATCTTTTCCGGCGGTACGCCCCATTTTTCGATCACTTCCGGGATCGAAATCTGCTTGTCTTTCATGCCGTCATACATCGACACCTGCGGTGTGACGAGCTGCATGAGGTCCTTATCGGACGAAACGATGGTAACATCACCACCCGCAGCTTCAGCCAGACGGGCATAAGTAGCGATCAGATCGTCGGCCTCAAATCCCTCTTTCTCGATGCAAGGCAGATTGAACGCGCGAGTCGCCTGACGGATAAGGCCGAATTGCGGAATGAGGTCTTCCGGCGGCGCGGTGCGGTTCGCCTTATATTCGGGATAAATCTCTTTGCGGAAAGTCTGCGACGAATAATCGAAAATGACCGCGAAATGCGTTGGCACGACGCCGACATCGGTATTTCGCGCATCCTTCAGCAGCTTCCACAGCATGTTGCAGAAGCCGGACACGGCCCCTACCGGCAAGCCATCCGTCTTGCGGGTCAGCGGTGGCAGGGCATGATAGGCGCGGAAAATATAACCCGAGCCGTCAACGAGAAAGAGATGATCGCCTTTTTTCATGTCATAGAATTAGAGGAAACCACGCACAAAGAAAACCGGCCTTGTGTCAGGAGAAACATGTGTCCACCGTTGGATCACGCGTGGATCACACAAGCGCGCATTTCAGTGACAGAAGCTACTCCAGATCTTCCTGTATGAACTCGCCGGAGACATGAATATCGATCATCTCCAGAAGACCCGGACCGACATTGACGTATTTGTGTGGAATATTGGCTGCACCAAATACGATGCTGCCTTCTTCGGCTTCGAATTGCTCTTCGCCAACCGTGAATAAGGCCCGGCCTTTGCGCACAATAAAGATCTCGTCATAGGGGTGACGATGCAATCTGGGGCCACGCCCAGCCTCTTCGGTTGCATAGAACATGACGGACGCACCCGTTCCGAACACATTTCCTTCAAACTCGCCGTGCCACTTGCCTGGCGTCTTTTCCCAGTCCTTCTTACCCAGCATTGTCATCTTATCCATAAGCGCCTCTTCTCTCACGCATTTTCACGCTATCACCGATAACGGATTCCACCCGCCAAGGTAACGTTTATGTTACGAATTTGTAATCTTAAATGCCCTTGAATAGCCACAGTTGGAGGGCCAGATTACACCCATCGACAGTACGTCGGTCGCCGGTTTTCTGACCCGTCCCCCGTTGGATACCGGTTGTTCGCGACAGCCTCATTCCCCTCTCCGGGCTGTCGTTTTTGAGTGTAGTGATATGGCCGTTGTGGTAACCCCCTCACCGCAACGGCCAATTCATTTTCTGGTCCCAGTTTTGCGTTCATATTGGGTTTCTTCTTCGGGTTGGTGGTTGTAGTGTGCCATCAGTTTTACGACTCGTCAGGAAGCATCCATGTCCGCCCAATCACTCGATAAAGTCCTCAATTATCTCGACACAAATCTCGATAAGAGCATCGACCACCTGTTCGATCTTTTGCGGATCAAGTCGATTTCGACCGATCCGGCTTACAAAGCCGATTGCCGCAAGGCTGCCGAATGGCTGGTCGAAGACCTGAAGTCGATTGGCTTTAATGCAAGTGTGCGCGACACACCGGGGCATCCAATGGTCGTCGCCCATCACGATGGCGCTACAACTGATGCACCGCATGTGCTGTTTTATGGCCATTATGACGTGCAGCCGGTTGATCCGCTCAATCTTTGGGAAAACGATCCGTTTGATCCTGCAATCAAAGACGTCGGCAATGGCCGCAAAATTCTGACTGGTCGCGGAACATCCGACGACAAGGGCCAGCTCATGACCTTTGTGGAAGCCTGTCGCGCTTACAAAGCCATTAACGGCAATCTGCCCGTGAAGGTGACATTGCTGTTTGAAGGCGAGGAAGAATCCGGCTCACCATCGCTGAAGCCGTTCCTCGATGCAAACAAGGAAGAGCTGAAGGCCGATGTAGCACTTGTTTGCGACACCGCCATGTGGGATGCCGAAACGCCCGCGATCAGCGTTGGTCTGCGCGGACTTGTCGGCGAACAAATTGTCATCAAAGCTGCGGATCGCGATCTGCATTCGGGTTTCTTCGGTGGTGCCGCTGCCAACCCGATTCATATTCTCAGCAAAATCCTTGCAGATCTTCATGACGAAACCGGCCGTGTTACGGTTCCGGGTTTCTATGAAGGCGTGGAAGAAACGCCGTCGCAGATTTTGCAGTCCTGGGAAAGCCTTGGCCGAACGGCTGAAAACTTCCTCGGCCCGATTGGTCTTTCAATCCCATCGGGTGAAAAAGGCCGCAGCGTTCTGGAACTGACCTGGGCGCGCCCAACGGCTGAAGTCAACGGCATTATCGGCGGCTATACCGGCGAAGGTTTCAAAACCGTGATTGCTGCGGAAGCATCCGCCAAGGTTTCGTTCCGTCTCGTCCACAAGCAGGATCCAGTCAAAATCCGCGCAGCTTTCCGCGCTTTCGTCGAAGAGCGTCTGCCAGCCGATTGCTCGGTCGAGTTTCATCCTCATGGCGGATCACCGGCGATCCAGCTGCCATATGATTCCCCGCTCGTTTCCAAAGCCAAGGATGCGCTTTCAGACGAATGGCCGAAGCCAGCCGTATTGATCGCCATGGGCGGATCGATTCCGATTGTCGGCGACTTCGACAAATTCCTCGGTATGGAATCTTTGCTCGTCGGTTTCGGTCTTGAAGATGACCGCATTCATTCGCCCAACGAAAAATATGAGCTGAACTCCTTCCATAAGGGTCAGCGCTCTTGGGCGCGTATTATGGCCGCTATCGCGGCCAACTAAGGAAAACTATATGACGATCCGTTTTCACAAACACGATTTGCCCGATCTGGATAATTATCAGGTTGATGCAGTCGCTATCGACACCGAAACGCTCGGCCTGAACCCACATCGCGACAGGCTTTGCGTCGTTCAGATCTCGCCCGGCGACGGCACGGCAGATGTGATCCAGATCGAAGCCGGACAGAAAAAAGCCCCCAATCTGGTCAAGCTGTTGAAAGATCGTTCGATCACCAAGATCTTTCATTATGGACGGTTCGACCTTGCAGTGCTGGCACATGCTTTTGGCACCATGCCGCAGCCGGTCTTCTGCACGAAGATCGCATCGAAGCTCACCCGCACCTATACGGATCGTCATGGTTTGAAGGAAATCTGCAACGAGCTTCTCGATGTTTCGATTTCCAAACAGCAGCAATCATCTGATTGGGCGGCAGAAGTGCTTTCGCAGGCCCAACTCGATTATGCCGCCTCAGACGTGCTTTATCTGCATCGCCTGAAAGCAGTATTCGAGAAACGCCTGGAGCGTGATGGCCGCGCGAAACAGGCTGAAGCCTGCTTCAAATTCCTGCCAACCCGCTCGGAACTTGATCTGATGGGTTGGCCGGAGACGGATATTTTCGCTCACTCATAAAGCATCAGACGGTGGCATGAGAGATAGCTCTCTCATGCCATTTTCTTTAACGCGCGTCCTGCCCGAAAGCCGTTTCACACTTTTCGGGATGCGCTTGAGCCGCCGTTTTCTTTTGCGGAGCGCGATCAATATAAGCCCATGCCGGACGACGGAACAGGAACTGTCCAAAACCAGTCCATTGAATAAGCCCGTAGAGAACGACCGGACCGATAACACCGCTTGCGGTCGTCAGCAGTGAAACCGTTCCGACATCCAGAAAGCCAACTTTCAAAAGAATTGTCCGGGCAATCGCCATCGGTAGGAAGAATGCCAGATAGACGACGATTGAATGCGCGCCGAGCCAGCTTAGCCCGCGATGCAGCCAGTTTTTATCCGAAAGCAAACTCAGCAGCGATGATATCGAAATAATCGCCAATGCTCCAATCAGCCCAAGCAAAAGCGACATGATCGGAAGATCGCTCACTGCCCCTCGCCCGTTCAAAAGATCACCAGCAGGAGCGATGAGAGAGGCGAGGCTTTCTGGTATTGGCGTGAAGACCAGCTTATATTCGATCAGCCCCCAGATAAGCAGCCCAACTATTCCCGCAACCGGACGCTGACGCAGCCAATCCGCGATGCGGAAAATCAGGGGCGCGAAGGCATAGCCTGCGAAAAAATAAACAAAACGCGAGCAGAACTCGTCAATCATCGTCCAGCCGGTATGGATGGGCAGAATTTCCAGAATAGCCAACAAGGCAAAGGTCAGACCGACAGGCACACGCTTCAACAAGCGTGTCGCAATGAAAAAGACCGGCAGAATGTAAATGAACCAGAGCGTTCCGAAAGGCTCAATGAAGGCCATGAGGTAGGCTTCGACAACACCGGCAATACCTGCCTCACTTCCAATTGCGGGTGCTTTGAATGCAAACTGGATCGTCAGCCATAAGATATAGAAATACAAAAAGTGTACGACCTTACGATCGAGATAGCGCCGCCATGGCCTGTCAATGACGAGGCTGAGAAACAGGCCGGAGATCAGGAAGAAGTCGGGCATGCGGAAAGGCTTGGCGAAGGCCACGACATGATGCATCCAGCCTTCAGAGCCTGCCGCCTTTTCCACGCCCAGCGTGGAATGCATCATGACGACGAAGATAATGCAAATACCCTTGGTAATATCGACCCAGTCGACCCGCTGTACAGCCCCGGTTGCCCCACCCATTTCATTTTCTCCGCGCCCGATATCCGCACCCTATATCTCAATATCGATTGCAAAGACATCCTCGCAGAATGCAACCGTGGATTTTAAGCATTTGGTAACCAATAACATCAGCAATTCGAGCTAATCACGATTCTGTGCGCAACTTCTGCGGCAATTACGCGACTGTGACCTTCTTGCTACAGACTCTTTTCGTCAATCGCTTATATTGGGTGCAACAGATTTCGAACTCCCCGTTCTCCAAAGGAGATTTATTATGAAGCTCAAGTCTCTTCTTCTCGCATCCACTGTTGCTCTTCTTGCTGCAACTGGCGCAAAGGCAGCTGACGCTGTAGTTTACGAAGAACCAGCTCCAGTCATCGTCGCTCCTTCCTTTACATGGAATGGCGCTTACCTCGGTGGCCAGATCGGTTACGGCTGGGGCAAGTCGCGCTTTGAAAACGCCTTCAACGTCAAGCCAGATGGCTTCCTCGGTGGCCTCTATGCAGGTTACAACTTCGACCTCGGCAACAGCGTTGTTCTGGGTATCGACGGTGACGTGACCTACAACAACCTCAAGGATAGCGCATCGATCTTTGACGATGCTGGTGTGGATACCGGCGTTGAGCTTGAAAGCAAGCTGCGTTGGTCGGGTGCGGTTCGTGCCCGTGCAGGTTATGCAGTTGACCGCTTCCTGCCGTACATTGCTGGTGGTGTTGCATTCGGCAGCGTCAAGAACACACTCGATAATGGTGTAGACAGCGTTTCACAGAGCAAGACCCTTACCGGCTGGACCGCTGGCGCAGGTATTGACTACGCAGCAACTGACAACGTCATCGTTCGCCTTGAATACCGTTACACCGATTACGGTCATAAGGATTTCGATTTCGGTGGACCAGTCAGCATTCGCGACAAGTTCAAGACCAACGAAGTTCGTCTCGGCGTTGCATACAAGTTCTAATCTGACCTGATCAGATGAATTTTTGGAAAGGCCCTGCTCTGCAGGGCCTTTTCTTTTGCGCTCCAACACCGTTATTTTTTGTGAATGCGGAGTTTACCCCCCTTTAAACTGCCGCATTTACCCTTCAGGCGATAAACGCCCTCGATATATGCGGGTTGATGAATTAAGCGGTTACAAAACCAGTAACCGATAAGCAGGTGGGCGGATCTAGAACGACATGGCATCGCGAGACGGCAGAAACGGACGTATCGAACCTTCCTTCGGCAAGTCGCAGGAGCAGGAAGAGGACGTGTTTCGCGTCGATGAGGAGGAGCGCATGGCCCGTCCCCAACGTAAAAGCAAACCGACGAAAGATCGCGAACCGCGCAGTTCACGTCGCGCGCCCAAAAAACGCGGCGGCTTTTTTGGATTTGTTCGCCGGGTGTTTTACTGGTGTCTCGTGCTCGGCCTTTGGGGCGGTATCGCTTTCGCGGGCATGCTCGTGTATTTCGCGGCCAAAATGCCGCCAACAACTGACTGGACCATTCCGGATCGCCCTCCGAATGTGCGTGTCGTTGATGTGCAGGGCAGTCTCATTGCCAATCGTGGCACAACGGGCGGTGAAGCTGTCGGTCTGCACGAGATGTCGCCATTCATTCCGCAAGCTGTCATGGCAATCGAAGACCGCCGTTTCATGTCGCACTTCGGTATTGATCCGATAGGTCTCGCCCGTGCAATTGTTACCAATGTAACCTCTGGCCGCGCCGTACAGGGTGGTTCGACACTCACACAGCAGCTTGCCAAGAACCTCTTCCTTTCGCCTGATCGCACGCTTGAGCGCAAGGTGCAAGAAGTGATGCTCGCTCTGTGGCTTGAGCATAAATATACCAAAGAGCAGATATTGGAGATGTATCTGAACCGTGTCTATCTCGGTTCCGGTGCCTATGGTGTCGATGCGGCTTCGCGACGCTACTTCGGAAAGTCTGCCAAGGACGTGAACCTCATGGAAGCGGCAACGCTTGCCGGTCTTCTGAAAGCCCCTTCGCGTCTTTCGCCTGCGCGCGATCCAGAGGCCGCAAGTGCCCGCGCCAAGCTGGTGCTGGGCGCTATGCGCGAAGAAGGCATGATCGATGACCGTCAGGTCGCCATCGCAGAAAGCGAGCCGCCAACACGCGCTGCGGCTTATTGGCAGGGTTCTGAAAACTATTTTGCCGACCGGGTGGTTGCCGAGATTCCTGCGCTTATTGGCGAAACGAAAACTGACATTACGGTTGAAACCACTGTCGATCTCAATCTGCAGCGTGCTGGCGAAGAAGCAATCAAGGATCAGATTTCGGCAAATGGTAAAAAGATGAATGTGAGCCAGGGTGCGCTCGTATCCATCGACGGCACGGGTGCCGTGCGCGCATTGGTGGGCGGTTATGATTATGCTGCCAGCCAGTTCGACCGCGTCACCGACGCCCGCCGTCAGCCCGCCTCGTCCTTCAAGCCTTTCGTCTATCTGACAGCACTCGAACAAGGCCGTACACCCGATTCTGTTCGCAACGATGCGCCTGTGCGGATCGGTAAATGGACGCCGAGCAATGACAACGGCAAATATATGGGCGAAGTGACTCTGGCGACCGCCTTGTCTCACTCGCTTAATTCCGTTTCAGCGCAGCTGGTCATGGAAGTTGGTCCACAGACCGTGATTGACACCGCGCACCGCCTTGGCGTTCAGTCGAAGTTGGAACCCAACGCCTCGCTGGCACTCGGCACATCCGAAGTCTCATTGCTGGAATTGGCTGACGCCTATGTGCCTTTTGCCAACGGTGGTTATCGTGCGCCGGTGTATTTCATTACCAGGATCACGGATTCTGAAGGCAAGGTTCTGTACCAGAGAGAAGATGGCGTCGGCCCACGCGTGATCGATGAACGCAATGTCGGCATGATGAATGCGATGCTTCGTCGTACGGTGGAAGATGGCACCGCCAAACGTGCCGCTTTCGGTTGGCCAGCAGCGGGGAAAACCGGAACCAGTCAGAACTTCCGCGATGCGTGGTTCGTCGGCTATACCGCAAATCTCACAACCGGCGTCTGGTTCGGCAATGATGATGGCAAGGGCATGAAACGTGTCTTCGGCTCCACACTTCCAGTTGCCGCCTGGAAAACGTTCATGAAGGAAGCCCATAAGGGCGTGCAAGTCGCAGAACTTCCGGGCCATTACGATATTCAGAATGTTGTACCCGGCGGCAGCGACGGTATCGATCCAAACAACCCATATGAACCCGGCATGATTCCGCAAGGCGGCTATGGCGATCAGCCGATGGCAGGCAATGGTGATGACGGCTATTGGCCACCGGCACCTGATTCTGCCGCCCGCAATACGGTTCAACAGGGGCAGCAATCCGGCGTGCCAGCCAACTATCCGGTGAATGATAATGGCGCGCCAGTGCCACCCGGCAATGTTGGCGGTCCACCACCGCAGCAACGCGACTCAACGACATTGCTCGATATCATCATGGGCAATACGCAATAAAGCGGTTCCAGTTAAGACTGAATCGTAGGAACAGCTTTAACTATTTGTTTTTATGCATTATCCGACGCAAAACCGCTTCGCACTTTTGCTGGAAGTGCTTTAAGAGAGCGCATTCCGAAAAATGCGAAGCGGTTTTCGGAAAAGACACGCGCCAGATCAAACCTCTCGGAAAGTCGGGCCGATCGCTGATCGACCCGACCTCGCGATCAAGTGAAGCACCACGCATTGCCTGCTGCTAATTCCCCTCGAAATCCTGAGCGGCTTAGTCTATTCAAGGATTGAGAGTGAGGTTTTCATGTCTACAGTTTCCCACACTGATACGTCCCGGTCTGATGCTCCCAAGGCAGATGCGGAACGTAAGACCCTGGTGCTGACAGGGGCAAGTCGCGGCATTGGCCATGCCACGGTCAAGCGCTTCTCGCGCGCGGGTTGGCGCGTCATTACCTGCTCGCGTCAGGATTTTGCCGAAAACTGCCCTTGGCCAGCGGGTCCGGAAGATCACATAAAGGTCGATCTGGCCGATCAGGAAGACATCGGCAAAGCGATTGCTGAAATCCGCCGCAGGCTGGAAGCCAATGGCAGCAAGCTGCATGCACTGGTTAATAATGCTGGCATCTCACCCAAAGCAGAAGGCGGTCGTCGCCTGAATTCAATTGAAACGCCCATGGCTGTATGGCGTGATGTGTTTCAGGTGAACTTCATGGCGCCGATCATGCTGGCGCGCGGACTGTTCAAGGAACTGGAAACAGCGCAGGGTTCAATGGTCAACGTGACATCCGTTGCAGGCAGCCGCGTTCACCCCTTTGCAGGCACCGCTTATGCGACGTCAAAGGCTGCACTGGCAGCTCTTACACGCGAAATGGCTTCCGATTTTGGCCCTCATGGCATTCGAGTGAATGCCATCGCCCCGGGCGAAATCGACACAGCAATCCTGTCGCCCGGTACAGACAAGCTGGTGGAACAATTGCCCATGCGGCGCCTCGGAAAGACCTCCGAAGTGGCCGAGACCATCTATTATCTCTGTTCCGAAGCTTCATCCTATGTGACCGGCTCGGAAATCCACATCAATGGTGGCCAGCACGTTTAACCAATTTGCAAAAGTGCTGTGTTGAACAACACCGCGCTTTTGTGTTTATGTTTGTTATTTTCTAACCTTCAATCGATTTAGATCGGTTCCACTTAAGGCAAAATAACCGGAACTGCTCTAACAGTTTATTTTTACGCATTGTCCTGCGCAAAACCGCTTCGCACTTTTGCTGGACATGCTCTAACAGCCGAGTTGACCCTATGATCCTATGCTGCGGTGAAGCCCTGATTGATATGTTGCCACGCGAAACGACAGAAGGCGGAACAGCCTTTGTGCCTTTTGCTGGTGGCTCGGTGTTCAACACGGCCATCGCACTTGGCAGGTTGAGTATTCCGACCGGATTTTTCTCAGGCCTGTCATCGGATTTCTTCGGTGAAGTGCTGCGCGACGCCTTGGCGCGCTCGAATGTTGACTATTCCTATTCGGCAATCTCCGATCGACCAACAACGCTGGCATTTGTGCGGCTTGTCGACGGACAGGCCCGCTACGCTTTCTACGATGAAAACACGGCATTGCGGATGCTTTCGGAAAGCGACATACCGCTGATAGACGACGCAATAGATGCACTGCTTTTTGGCTGTATCAGCCTGATTTCAGAACCATGCGGCAGTGTCTACGAAGCACTGATGACGCGTGAAGCTTCAAAGCGGGTCATGTTCCTTGACCCGAACATTCGTGCCGGTTTCATCACCGAGCGCGAAAAACATCTCGCCCGCATGAAGCGCATGATCGCGCTCGCGGATGTCGTTAAGCTTTCAGACGAAGATCTCGACTGGTTCGGCGAAAAAGGCAGCCACGACGAAATTGCAGCCGAATGGCTCAAACTTGGTCCCAAGCTGATCGTCATCACCAAAGGCGCGCACGGTGCCGATGCTTATACTGCGAAGGCAACTGTTCGCGTGCCCGGCGTGAAGGTGGACGTGGTGGATACCGTGGGGGCTGGTGATACTGTCAATGCGGGTATTCTCGCGAGCCTGCATGGTCAAGGATTACTGACCAAGGAAGCAGTCGCCAATCTCGACGAAGACCAGATTCATGCAGCCGTGGCATTGGGCGTTCGCGCTGCAGCCATCACTGTTTCCCGCGCGGGTGCCAATCCGCCGTGGGCGCATGAGATGAAGGATTGACGCACAGCAAAGCCGTGACATGATGCGCGCATAAGCATTTCCAGCAAAAGGGTGAAACGGTTTTGCGTTCGGAAATGTGCAAACAAAAGTTGGCGCATTATGAGCATCGAATTTCTGCTGACATCCTTCATCATTGTCGCGTCCCCCGGCACAGGGGTGCTGGTAACGCTTGCCGCAGGACTGTCCCGTGGTGCAAGGGCTTCAGTCATTGCCGCGCTCGGCTGCACGCTCGGCATCGTGCCGCATATGCTGGCAGCCGTAACGGGGCTTGCGGCTCTGCTCCATGCCAGCGCACTTGCTTTCGAGGTCATCAAATACGCAGGCGTCGCCTATCTGCTCTATATGGCGTGGATGACGCTCAAGGAGCACGGCACACTGAAAATCGAGACCGATGACGCTCCGCGTTCGGACCGCGAGGTCATCTGGTCTGCGATCCTCGTCAATCTTTTGAACCCCAAACTATCGATATTCTTCTTTGCCTTCCTGCCGCAATTTGTGAATACGCAACAGGGCGGAACTGTTGCCCGGATGGTGGAACTGTCCCTCGTCTTCATGGCCATGACATTCGTGGTGTTTGCGATCTACGGTGTTTTCGCCGCCGCCGTCCGTAACCAGATCATCTCGCGCCCCGCAGTCCTTGCATGGATGCGCCGCAGCTTTGCTGCCGCCTTCGTCGCGCTCGGGGCAAAACTTGCACTGACCGAACGATAGACCATGGCCCAGAATATTTATGATCGTGACGATTTCTTCGCCGCCTATAGCCAGCTGCCGCGCTCAGTGTATGGGTTGGATGGTGCGCCTGAATGGCCTTATATCCGCTCGCTGCTGCCTGATTTATCCGGCAAAGACATCGCTGATCTCGGCTGCGGATTTGGATGGTTTTCCCGCTTTGCCCGCGAGCAGGGCGCGGCTTCCGTCATCGGATACGACCTGTCGGAAAACATGCTTGAACGTGCGCAGCACGACACTCAGGACAATGCGATCCGGTATATGCAAGCTGATCTGGAAACATTGGAACTGCCAGAAGCACATTTCGATCTGGTCTATAGCTCGCTCGCCTTTCACTACATCCGCGACTTTACGCGTCTGCTCAACACGATCCATCGTGCGCTTCGTCCCGGTTCCCACTTCATCTTCACGATCGAACATCCGATTTTCATGGCACCGCTAAAGCCCGGTTGGATCGTGGATGAAAACCAAAACAAGCACTGGCCGGTCGATCATTATTCCGTCGAAGGCGAAAGGCGCACCGACTGGCTTGCGGACGGTGTCATTAAATACCACCGTCGCCTGAGCACGACCGTCAATGCTTTGCTTGAAGCAGGCTTTGCCATCAACAGTCTTGAGGAATGGCGTCCGACATCCGCACAAATCGAAGCTATGCCCGCATTACGCGATGAGGTGGAGCGTCCAATGCTTCTGATCGTATCGGCAAGCCGATAGACGGGCACAAAGCAACATCCATTCGCATTGTCCCTGTATTGCCCTTGACCCGACGCATTTCGCGCTTTCTATAGAAGAAGGGCGGGAGAGAATCGAAATTTGGCGAAGGACAAATCATTGGACGTCTTGCGCATAGCAGCCTTCTCGCAAGGCAATCAGGGCGGCAATCCCGCCGGTGTACTGATTTCGGAAAAACACCCCTCAGCTGAGGAAATGCAGAAAACCGCTCACGATGTTGGCTTTTCGGAGACGGCTTTTGCCATGCCGGAAGGAGACAGCTGGCGCGTGCGTTATTTCGCGCCCGAAATGGAAGTGCCGTTCTGCGGCCATGCCACAATAGCGCTCGGTGCTGCACTTGCCATGCGCGAAGGTGACGGGCGTTTTGCATTAAAGCTCAACAATTCCGACATCAGCGTGGAGGGCCGCAAGGAAGGCGATCTGTTTTCAGCCAGCCTTCAATCGCCCGGAACGCGCAACCGCGCTGCATCTGAAATCGAGATCGAGCAGGCGCTTGCGCTGTTCAATTATGAGAAAGATGATCTGGCGCCAGGCATTCCACCAGCACTTATCCATGCCGGTGCAGATCATATCGTGTTGGCATTGCGCTCACGCGAGAAACTGGCGGCCATGCATTATGACCTTCCGCGCGGGCGGGTTCTGATGAAGCGACAGGGCTGGACCACGATCCTTCTGGTGCATTCAGAAACGCCACAACGCTTTCACAGCCGCAATCCTTTTGCCTCGGGCGGGGTTTATGAAGATCCTGCGACCGGCGCGTCTACAGCAGCCTTTGCTGCCTATCTGCGCGACTTGGGCTGGCCGCATGGCGGATCTATTGAAGTGTTTCAGGGCGAAGATATGGGCGTACCGTCCCATCTGCGCGCTGAAATTGGTCATGTACGCGGCGAATCTATCCGCCTGTCCGGTACAGCGCGCCTGATGGAATAACGGAATGCAACTCGTCAAACCTTGACGAGTTGTTCCACCCGCTCCTCATTACCAAAGAATTTGAGATAACGTTCGACTTCCTTTGGGTCGCCTGTCGCTTTCTGCGGATTGTCGGAAAGTTTTACTGCCGGGCGTCCATTGGCATCGATCACCTTGCAGACGAGCGATATCGCTTTGAGGCCATGGATTGTTGTCGGTGCGCATCCGGCAAAATCATTGGTAAGGTTCGTACCCCAACCAAAGCTCATGCGGACCCGGCCCTCAAAGTGGCGATAGGTTTCCTCAATCGTTTCGACATCAAGCGCATCAGAGAAGATCAGCAGTTTTTCGCGCGGGTCTTTGCCGCGAGACTTCCACCATTCGATGATGCGTTCGCCGCCTTCGATCGGCGGGGCGCTGTCGGGACGAAAGCCGGTCCAGTCGGCAACCCAGTCCGGTGCACTGCGCAAGAATGCCGCCGTACCGAAAGCATCGGGCAGAACAATCAGAAGATTGCCGCCATAATAACGGTTCCAGTCCTGAAGCACCCGATAAGGTGCTGTGCGCAGTTCATCATCCGTATTGGCAAGCGCTGCCAATACCATCGGCAATTCATGCGCATTGGTGCCGAGCGCTTCAAGATCGTTATCCATTGCCAGAAGCACATTGCTGGTGCCGGTGAATGCTCCGCCGATACCTTCCTTCAAAGCCTCTACGCACCAGCGCTGCCACAGGAATGAATGACGGCGACGGGTGCCGAAATCCGAAATCTTCAGGTCCGGCAATTCGCGAAGCCGCTCAACCTTGCTCCACATCTTTGCCTTGGCGCGGGCATAAAGCACATCGAGCGAAAAAGGCCCGAGATTTTTCATCGCAGCACGCGAGCGCAACTCGTTGATGATCGCAAGCGCGGGAATTTCCCACATGGTCGTGTGCGACCATGGTCCATGGAAATGCAGCTCATACTGACCATCTTTGCGGCGCAGATCGTATTCTGGCAGTTGGAAGTCATGCAGCCAGTTGAGAAACTCCGGCTGGAAAATCTGCTTGCGGCCATAAAAACTGTTACCGGCCAGCCAGATCATCTCTTTCTTGGTAAAGCGCAGCGTGCGAGCATGATCGAGTTGCGCGCGCAATTCGCCTTCGTCGATCTCATCAGCAAGGCGCACGGACGTCGTGCGATTGATGAGCGCGAAGGTCGCATCCACCTTGGGGTAAAGCCCCCAGATCATCTGCAACATCAGAAGTTTGTAGAAATCCGTGTCCAGCAGACTGCGAACAATCGGATCGAGCTTCCATGCGTGGTTAAAGACGCGCCGCGCGATATCGGTTTTGGCCATGACGGCCTCCATTGCATGAACTTAGAGCATTTCCACTTTTAGGTGAAACGCTGGAAATGCTCTCACTATTTTTACGCATGTCTCTACCCCAAAACCGGTTCCCACTTTTGGGAGACATGCAATTGCTTGCAACCAAACCAAATGCTTGGCAGCAAAAAGAAAGGCGGGTTTTCACCCGCCTTTTTAAATGCTTCATTCAGATTTGGGAAGCTCTACAATGATCTCATGTTCACCATCGAGCTTGATCGCAACCCCTTCATCGGGCTTGGTGATTTTACGTCCATTGAGCTTGATCGCCTTTGTCTTGGAACCGGTCACCACTTTCACGTGATAGGTCGCGTCGCCAAAGCGCAAGTCAGCTTCATAGCCGTCCCATTCAGGCGGCAATGCCGGATCAAGATGCAGGCGATCACCACGTTTTGTGACGCCGAGAATGCCTTCCGTCGCCACGCGATAGAACCAGCCAGCGGAACCCGTGTACCAGGTCCAGCCGCCCTGTCCGCGACGCGGCTCGACAGAATAGATGTCGGCTGCGATCACATATGGCTCAACACGGTAGACATCCGGATTGCGTCCATGGTTGACCGGGCTGATGAGCGAGAACAGACGCCATGCTTCCGCGGCCTTGCCCATGCGAGCCAGTGCCAGAATGGCCCATGTCGCACCATGCGTATACTGACCGCCGTTCTCGCGAACGCCCGGCGGATAGCCCTTGATGTAACCCGGCTCCTGAACCGTCTTGTCAAAAGGCGGTGTGAACAGACGCAGCAATTCGCCCTGATCGTCGAGCAGATATTTCTCGAGCGAAGCCATTGCCTGCTCGGAACGCTTTGGATCAGCAACGCCAGACAACACGCTCCATGACTGCGCGATAGCATCGATCTGACATTCGTCGCTGTCTTTCGAGCCGAGCGGCGCACCGTTATCGAAGAAGCCACGACGATACCATTCGCCGTCCCAGCCATCGCGATCAAGCGCTTTGGTCAAGCTATCGAGATGCTTCTCCCATGCTTTTGCGCGTTTCGCATCCTTGCGTGATTCCGCTATCGGAATGAACTGACGCAGCGTGTAGGCAAGGAACCAACCGAGCCACACGCTTTCGCCCTCACCCTTGACGCCGACGAGATTCATGCCGTCATTCCAGTCGCCGCCAAGAATCAGAGGCAGACCGTGCTTGCCGGTACGTTCAATCGCAAGATCGAGCGCCAATGCGCAATGCTCATAAAGGCTTTCAGTGTTCTTCGAGATTTGCGGCTCGTAGAACGCATCATGTTCGCCCTCTTCGAGCTTGCGGCCTTCAAGGAATGGCAGTTTCTCGTCGAGAATCGCGCGATCACCCGTCGTTTCCACATAGAGCGACGTGCCATATCCAAGCCAGACCACATCGTCGGAAATCAGCGTACGCACACCGGCACCCGTTGCAGGCAACCACCAATGCTGCACGTCGCCTTCAGGGAACTGACGCGAGGCCGCGTTGAGGATCTGCGCACGAGCCAATGAAGGATCGATGAGCAGCAGCGACAGCGTGTCCTGCAGCTGATCACGGAAGCCGAAGGCACCGCTGGCCTGATAGAAGGCAGCACGCGCCCATATACGGCAGGCAATCGCCTGATATGGCAGCCAGCCATTGATCAGGAGATCGAATGCCGGATCAGGCGTTTTGACCTGTACGCGGTTGAAGAGACCTTCCCAATGTTTGCGTGCAGCGTCGAGCTTTTCTTCAAACGAAGCCTTGCGGCTTTCTGCGACAAGCGCCTTTGCCTGTTGCTGATCGGCAGCATTGCCAAGCAGGAAGACCAGTTCACGACTTTCGCCCGGACCGACTTCAATATCGAGCGCAAGCGCTGCACATGGATCGCGTCCTGCTTCAACCGTTCCCGAAAGCGCTTTGCCAGCAAGCACAACTTCCGGCTTGTCAACCGATCCTGTCGAACCGATGAACTCGCCACGATCAGCTGTGACCGATTGCGGCTTTTCGGTTGCCGCAAAGAACGCCACCTGACCGGACTTGTCCGGATGATACGGATTACCAGCAAAGAGCGCACCGAGCTCTTCATCCTGTGATGGCACGATGAAAGGCACATTCTTGGCGCGGGCATTGCCCAGAACCCATTCGACATAACCATAGGCACGCAGCTTGCGCTTGGACCGACCCTTATTGGTAATCGTCAGACGCGAAAGCCGAACCGGCTTTTCGGCATCCACAATATGGGTGAGTTCCAGTGCCAGTTCGCCGTGCTGCGCCGAGAACGTGGTGTAGCCATGGCTGTGGCGGGCTTCATAGGTGACAGCTTCGTCGCGCAGCACATTCGCTGTTGGTGCAAAGCTGCGGCCCGTTTCGCGATCAAGAATATAGATCGCCTCGCCCGGACGGTTGGTGACCGGATCATTTGCCCACGGGGTGAGCTGATAATCACGGCTGTTGCCTGCCCAGGTGAAGGCCGATCCTTCTGCCGAAACATGGAACCCGAAATCCGGATTAGCGATCACGTTGATCCATGGATGCGGCGTGGTTGTGCGGTTGTTGATCCGCACGACGTAGCTGCCATCCTCGGCAAAACCGCCATAGCCATTCCAGAACTGGAGATCGTCGCCCGCTGGAGCCGGACGTGTCACTGGTTTTGGCTTTGCAACCGGACGGCGCTCTTCGGTGCCGCGCTCAAGCGCAACAGGTGCAAGCCCTGCTGCACCAAGGCCCTGCTGAGCTATCGCGGGTGTTTTTGCGTCGCTTCGTGCGGCCAGATCAACCGTGATTTCCTCGCTTCGACGCAACTGTTCGGCAAGCGAACCGTTCTGCGCATGCATGACGATACGAGCCGAAGCGAGAAGCGTGTTGTAGCTTTCCTCGCTCATCTGATCGCGACGAACCGCAAAGATATGCGGTTGACCGCCGCCACGAGCGCGGAAACCTTCCACGATCCAGTCGATGGCGCGTTGCGTATCCTGCGCATAGGAGAATGCGCGTTCGTTGACCGCAACGACGTCGACCGTCAGGCCCTTGCTGCGCCAATATTCCTGCGCACGCAGCACGCCACGCAGCACATCAAGATCGGCTTCATTATCAATGCGAAGAGCAAAGATCGGATAATCGCCGGAGATCGACATCGGCCAGAGATTGGATTGCTTGCCAAGGCCGCTTGCAATCGTTTCAGGCGGCTGACGCAAGGTGCGCTCCGGATAGAGCAGATAGGCTGCAACCTTCTGGTAGTCAGCAGCTTCCGCCGGCTTGATGCCGATATGGTAGAGCTGAACCTGCGAACTCGTCCATGACAGCGAGTATTCGCGCGCAAAGGTCTCCGGATGACGGTGCATCGCGACCGCATGTTCAACCGCATCGCGGCTTCCACCTGCAAAGGTCCAGAAGACGAGGCTCACCTTCTTATGCGCCGGAACGCGAACGCGGGTGCGTACCGATGCAATCGGATCAAGCACACAGCCCTGGCTTCCCGTGAATGTCGTACCTTCATCAAAGGCTGCGGCATCACGCAGCGAACGGCCACGACCGATGAAAGCACGACGGTCGGTTTCGACTTCTGTCTCTCGGATCGAGCCCGACAGGTCGGTCACGAAATGGGCTACATGAATGTCCGGATCGGACGGCGCACGCTTGCGGCGTTTCGCATAGATGGTCGAGCCATTGTCAGCGATTTCGGTTTCGACAAACATCTTGGCGAATGCCGGATGTGCTGCATCGCTGTCGCTGTCCGTCAGCACCAGTTCGGAATAAGACGTGACTTCAATCACGCGATCCCGCGCACTGGTATTGATGATATCGAGCCTGCGGCCTTCACCATCAGATTCTGACGAAACGATCACTTCCATGACCGTCTTGATGTCACCGGCAGTCTTGTAGAACTCCGCCTTGTCTTCGGTGAAGACAGTCTTGGTTTCTTCCTCGGGGTTGCGTACCGGCTCGCCGGTCGCCGACCACCAGTATCCGCTTTCCATGTCGCGCAGGAACAGGAACGTGCCCTGCAAATCCTCCGACGCATCGGCATGGAAACGGGTGATGTCCCAATTGTGCCAGCGACTATAGCCTGAGCCATTCGCCGTCACCATCAGTGCATATTGACCATTCGACATCATATGCGTCGTACGCGGAGCCTTGAACGGCACATCGATGATACGCATTGGCGCATCATCGAAACCGCCCGAATCCACACGCATCGGATTTTCCGTCTTCGCATAGATCATTGGAATTTCGCGTGGTGCCTTTTCCTGCAACAGCAGTTCGGCTGCTTCGATCACCGGATCGGAATGGAAGCGTTCACGCATGCGGCCTTCAAAGATCACGTTGTTAACCGCAATGATCGACATGCCATGGTGGTGGGCATAGTAGTTTTTCACCACCGCACAGGTTTCACCTTCGCGAACACGCGAAGGAGTGAAGTCCACGGAATCGTGGAAACCATAGCGGCCAAGCGCACCGAGCTTTTCCAATCGCTTCAGGTTGGCGACAGCCGCAGCGGGTTGATACTGCGAAGCCAGTAAGCTCGCATAAGGCGCGATAACCGCATTACGCGACAGACCACGCTGAAGGCCGAGGTTCGGCACGCCAAAGTTCGAATATTGGTAGTTCATATGCGCGTCACGCGCATTGAATGCCGCTTCCGAAATACCCCAAGGCAGACCGCGCGAGGTCGCGTAGTCGATCTGACGCTGCACAACGAGCTTGTTGGTCTGGTCAAGCAGCGAGCCAAGCGGCTCGGACATGACCAGCGGCGGCATCAGATATTCGAACATCGAGCCGGACCAGGAGAGCAGAGCGCCCTTCCAGCCCACTGGCACCAGAAGGCGACCGAGCTTGAACCAATGTTCGACCGGCACATCGCCCTTGGCAATTGCAAACAAGCTGGCAAGACGCGCTTCGGAAGCCAGAAGGTCGTAGCAGCTTTCATC